>Ga0172368_10004994_pt1 | contig 15083 bp, 11 predicted proteins | sample Lak11m_FD_114540 | JGI IMG/M metagenome (GOLD analysis project Ga0172368, IMG submission 114540) | Freshwater microbial communities from Kabuno Bay, South-Kivu, Congo - kab_022012_11m | ecosystem: Environmental > Aquatic > Freshwater > Lake | place: Democratic Republic of the Congo: South-Kivu...
GGCCTGGATGAGAAGGCGCATCCGGCGCTGCCCTACCTGATGAACGGGCTGACCGACGGGTTGCTGCCCGTGGAGGTGCTGGTGAACGGCAAGCGGCCGCTGGGCGAGGTGATGTACCAGCTCAACCGCACGAAGGACGGCTGGCTGGTGATGCTGATGAACGACCACGGCGTGGACAAGACGCAGACCGGCATCGCCCGCGTCGATCGCCGGGCCTACGTGGATGTCACCCTGCGCACTACACTCCCGCTGCAGGCCGTGCGCGAATACACCCAGCCGCGCGAGCTGCCGGTGACGGCGAACGGCCCGGCCCGCCAGGTCACCGTGCGCGTGCATCCGGGCGACGTGCAGGTGGTGGGGTTCGTGACAAAATAAGCGGATGTTCCGAGAGTCGCGGGGTAAAACAGGCGAAGGAGATATCTATTTTAGATTTTGGATTGCCTGTTTTATGGTTGCACGCCTCACGGGCAGGCGATAATCGAAAATCCAAAATCTAAAATCTAAAATCCTCCTGCGGGAGCGGGAATGGGGAGCCGCCTGCGCGAAGGATGGGAGTGGGTGACGGCGGGGGTGCTGCCGCTGGCGCAATGGGAGATGCGCGCGCTGATGCGCGGGGGGCGGGCGCCGGCGCTGTTGCTTGCCTGCGCGGGGGTGGAGGTTGCCCTCGGGCCGGCGGTGCTGTGGCACGCGCTGGACGCCGGGCCGCTCTCGCTGGAGGCCTATGTGCAGGGTGGACGCCGGCTCTTCACCATGCTCTGCCTGGCGGAAGGCGGGCTGGCGGCGCTGCTGGTTCCGCCGCTTGCCGGCGGATTGCTGGCGCGGGAATATGCACGGCGCACTCTCGACGATTTGCTCCTCACCCGGCTGACCGCCCGCGAGATCGTGCTGGGCAAGCTGCTGGCGTCGTCGGGCTTCTTCGGCATCGTACTGCTGTGCGGACTGCCGGTGCTGGCGGTCGCGTTCATCTTCGGCGGTGTGTCTCCAGGCGAGATCGCCTGCGCGCAGCTCTACCTGCTGGCGGCGGCGGGCCTGTTCAGCGCCATCGGCTTGCGCTGCGCCATCCGCTTTCGCCGTCCGGCCGCCGCCATCCTGGCCGGCTGGGCGCAGGTCGTCTGGTATCTGGCGGCGGGCATCTCCTATTACGCGGCTGCTATGGTGGTGACCAGCCCGGACTGGCTGCCCAGGCCGGTGGTGCGGCGCAACAGCCGGTTTTTCAACGCATTCGCGCTGCTGGAGCTGTTGGGGATGCTGCTGCTCATGATGATCGCCCCGTTCGTGATGATGGCCGTCCCCTTCGTTCTCCACCCGGCGGCGGCATTCGGGATCATCTTCCGGCAAGGCCAGTGGGGGATCCTCGAATACTGCTGGTGGCTTCTCCCCCTCCTCGGCGTCGGCGTGCTCGTCTACACCGCCGCCACACTGCTGCCCGGCAAAGGGGAGAGAACCCTCCATGCTGCCCAGGAGCATTAAACTCGACCAGACGACAGCAACTCAAAACTCAAAACTCAAAACTCAAAACTTCACCTTATCCCGTCCGATAAATCAGTTTGCTCGTATCGAACCCCTGCCTGCGCAGGCGGCGGCGGATGTCGCCGAAAGTCTGCATGTCCATGGTGGGCTTGCGGGCGAGAATCCAGAGGTAGCGGCGCTGCGGCTCGCTGACCACCACGTATTCATACTTGGGGCCGAGGTCGATGATCCAGTAATCGCCGGCGAAAGGCCAGAAGAAGGTGACTTTGAGCCGGGCGTTGGTGGCGGGGTCGGCCACGCGCGCCACACCCCGCGCGGCCTGCAGCAGGCCATTCGGACCGCCGCGGCGGCACTGGTTGAGCACCTCGATGCGGCCATCCACGCGCAGCGTGTAGGTGGCGGTGGTCGCCACGCAGTCGTCCTTTTGAAACCAGTTGGGATAACGCGCGATCTCGTACCACTTGCCCAGATAGCGCCGCAGATCGACGAACTCCACCACTTGCGGCGCTCGCGCCGCAATGCGCCGCGCCCGCACCACCAGCGCCGCTGCGATCACCCCGCCCGCCGCCGCCAGCACGCCCGCCCAGCACGCCACACGCTTACTGCTCATACTATTTCCTCGCTGCGGGTATTGTAGCATCGAGCACTGCGGTATTGTGGCACATAAGGAAAGCATTAACGGTTGTATACAAAGGTTGGCTCATTGTTTGCCCCGTGGTGTACTTTCCAGGAGGTAGTCATCGGTGAAGAAGAGAACACTTGATTGCGCCGAGATGATGCACCGGGCGGCAGCAAATGTGCAACAGCAGATGGAAGGCATGACGCTGGAAGAGAAGGCCACCTATTTGCGCAAACAGACGGAGGAGATGCAACACCGGCAGCAGGAACTCATCCGCCGGCGCAAGGCCTCATGAGGTAACATTTGTCATGGGCTTTTATACCACCGCTTCCTGCTACCGCGCCGGGCCGCAACCGCCCATCGTCACCGGGCCGGAACTGGCGGCGTTCTGTCAACGTGTATTGGAAATGGATATCTTCGAAGCTACCGCTCGACGCCCCGTATGACTGGTACTGGGTGATCCAGGGCGTGTTGTAATTCATCGAAGAAATGCCGATGCGCCTCCAGGCTGTTGCCCGGAAGCGCACCGGCTCTCCGTCACTCTCTAAAAGTAGTGATCGCGATTGCTGCCCTCGAAAACGGCCCGTCTTCAGGCAGCAGTGCTTGAAAGCGGCGTCCCGACCCGCATGGGCAGGGATCGTTGCGACCCAGTTTCTCGACCAGCGCTTTGTCGCCGTGCACGACGCGGTCGCCGCACTTGACCCGCGCCTCGGAGGGGAAGCCCTTCTTACGCTTGCTCATCGGCTCGAAAGCCCAATTCGTCCTGTTTTACGCGCACCTTTCGCATGGCGCACCTCCTTTTCGTAATCTTTCGCTCGAAGATGGCGGCATCGTAGCATATCCAGCAGGGATTCTTCAACCCCTTCGCCTGCTTACATCTCGAAATATTTCCGCACGCTGCGGGCTGACAGGCAGGCCGCAGCAATCGCGATCATTCCCAGCCAAGGTCCCACATGCGTTCGGTCAGACGGCTGATGTCGAGGGGTTCCGCCCGATGTGTGTAGACGTGGATGTCGTAGCTCACGCGGTATCCTCCCGCGGGTTGGCTTCCGGCATGCCCGGCGCCATCTCTTCCGCCCACTTCGCCTCGACTTTTACCGGGTCGAAGACGATGCCGCCCGTCTCCTTCGCCAGCGCTCGCGCAACGGCACGCAGAAAGCGGGCGGAAAGGAGGGTGTCCGCGGTCCAGGTGGACAGCTCATAGCGGCAATCCGCCTGCTGCAGCACGGCCAGCTTTTCCGCGGGGAGAGGGCTGCCGGACCACTGGTCGCGCTCGAACTGGTCGTCGGCGGTCTCCAGCAGGCTGATGCTGACGTTGCACGCCGCCAGCTCCGCCTCCGGCAGCGCCTGCGCGTCCACCAGCAGGCCGGTGGGGAAGAGCCCGGCAAAGCGCCGGGCCTGCCGACTCGACCGCGCCCAGCCGTAGACGACGCCTTCCCGCGGCAGCGTTCCGGTGTGCATCACCTCGGCCGTGCGGCTGTATTCGTCCAGCACGCGGGGCTCCCAGCCGTCCTCCGCCAGGCGCGCCGCCAGCCGCGGGATGGCGCACACCTCCGGCAGCCGGGTATAGACTGTCAGCTCGACACTCATAGGCTCCCCTTGCCTGTTTTGCGAGACAGCATAACACAACGCGTGCGGAGTCACAATCGGGGCGGCGCAAGTGAGTAGTGATAAGTAATAAGTGAATAGTAAGTAGTAAGTGGTGAGTGCGTGCCCATCACGGAGATAAAGCCTGTGACCATGCTAAGGAGAAAGGTTTACTTCTTAGTTCGGTCATGGGCTTTAGCTTCGTGAACGAGCACGCCCGAGGAAAGCCTCTTCGTAACCGTTCACCGGGGTCTGGCTCATGCTCATGCTCGAAAAGCCTTCTCGCACCGATATAAGCTTCCCAGTGACGATGAACCCCGAGCTTGCTTGAGTGCGAGAAAGCTTTTTCGAGCATGAGCACGAGTATGAAGTGACCATGCGTCAGGCTGTATGCGTTATTGCCCTGCGGTCAGCGGCGAGCTCACCCCCTGCGCGGCGATGTAGAAGACAGAGGGCTGTTCGGCGGGAATCTGGGCGCGGAAATTGGCCAGGTTTTGCGCCGTCAGCGTCGCCTTGCCGTTCAGGGTGACGCGGTTCCAGCGGTCGATGTCGCGCGCGAACACACGGTACTCTCCGGGAGGCACAGCCACGCCGAGATCGATGGTCGCGGGCGCCTTCTCCCCGTTGATGGCGAAGAGGAAATATTCGCGGGCATTCTTGCGCAGCACGGTCGCCTCGATGTGCTGGTGGTAGCGGGTCAGCTTCAGCGGATTTTCCGTTCCCAGCGCCTTGTCGATGGCGCCGGTCACCTGCTCGACGAAACGGTCCGTCGAGCCGTCGGTCATCAGATCGTCCCGCAGCAGGATGGCTTTGCCGCTGTCCACCAGCTCCTTGAAGACCGGAGCGGCATACGGCTCGCCCCACTCATCGGTCTCCCCCTGGTGACCGGCCAGCAGGATGAGCGTCGCGCCGTCCTTCACCGCGGCCTTCACCCGGTCGGCCGCCTCCCTGCTGATGGCATAGGCGAACGGCACGATGAGCACCCGATATCCCCCCAGCTCCTGGAGGTGGTCCGGCCTGTCGAGCCATTTCCAGTCGAAGGGGCAGCCATTTTGCTGCAGGATGTTGAACAGCGTTTCGTCGGCGAACCAGGCGCGCTGCCCCTGCAGGCCGCGATCCCAGCCCGCGCCGTGTTTGCCCCACCAGGCGTTGACCTGCCACCAGTCCAGGCTGGCGCGCGAGGAGAGCATGGCGATCCGATGCGGAGGGCGGGCGTCATACGCGCCGAGCGCCTCCAGGTCGTCGGAGATGCGGTAGGCGCGCTGCAGCGCCGCGTAGCTCGCCGGCGCCTCATCGATCCAGTTGAAGCGCCAGTAATTAGCGCTGCCGGCGCCGTACATCCACGACCACATCACCGAGCTGTAATAGTGCAGGTCCGGCAGTGTGCCGCCCAGGTTGCCGGAATAGACCATGGTTGCCCCTCGCCAGCCGTTCACCGCGGCGGCCATTCGGACGCCGTTGGGTCCCATGTAATCGGAGCCCATTTCGGTGATGCCGCCGCGGTAGGCCATCAGATCCCACGGGATGCTCACCTCGGTCACATACGAGCAACCGGAAGTCGGCTGCATCCACATGGAGTTCAGGTAAATTCCCGGGTACTGCTTGCGCAGCGCCTGCGCAACGTAGCCGTAGACGCCGCAGATGCCTTCGTGCCGGAGGATGACCCACTGGCGGAAGGCCAGCGTATCCGCCTCGTGCTCGGGCAGGTCATGGCCATAACGCTCCCGGTAGAGCTGCCGGCCCGGATCGTCCGCCGGCAGGGTGGGGAGGAACGCGGGCTTATAGCACGCTTCGTCGGCGCCCAGGCCGACGCCGTCCGCGCCGCAGGCCATGATCTCCTCTTCGATCGCCAGCCAGTTGTCGCGGAAGTAGGTGCCGTGCGCGATGCTCGGATATTGCTTCATCCCCGGATAACGGCTGGTCTCCTCCATCGGGAAATGCCACTTGACGGTTTCAAAGGGGGTGATGTTGTGGAGCAGCTCGACCACCACCTTGAACCCCTCGGCGTGGAGGGCGTCGATCAGCGGCTTGAGGTGATTCTCGCGGGTGCCGCGGGCTAGCTTACTCGGCCACGGCATCAGGTTCCTGCTGGAGGGATCGGTCAGATCGACCTCCACCCAGTTCACCCCCAGCGCCTTCACGCGCGCCACCGTGCGTTTGAAGTTTTCGCTGTTCCGCAGGTCAGTCAGCGGCGCGTCGGGCTGCGAGACGTTCACGCCCCACATCCACAGATCGGCGCACACCATCTTGTGGAACCGGGGATTGGCCGCCGGCGAGATGACCGCGTCCAGCGGCTGCAGCGCGATGGCCGGCACGCCCGGCTTCAGCGGTTCGCGGGGTTGGAAGACGGCCCACCGCGCGAAGGCCGCGCGATTCACCCGTGCCGCCGGGGCAAGGATTTTTATCTCGTTGAGGATGGGATTGCTGATCCGCACGTCGCACAGCCCGGAGCCGTCGATCGCCTGCACCCGCAGGCCGCGCACCGGCTTGCCGGCGACGGTAAGCGTGAGCCACCCCTTGCCGGACAGGTTGTCCGCCCGTCCCAGCAGCGTCTCATAATGGCCGTCGCCGTCGGCATCTCCGCGGACGGTGAGGGCGCTGACCAGGCCGTTCAGATACACCTGCACGCCACGGACCGGCAACGGCTGCGGGAAGGAGGCGTCCACGTTGCCGGCGCGGCCCACGCCCGCCTGGCAGGCATAGGTGGTGGCGACATCGCCGTCGACCAGCGCGCCGGTGTCGAAGGAGGCCGGCTCTGTCCAGAGGCGGCTTTGCGGCGCCACGTCGAGCAGGCCGGGCGGCGTTTCCACAGTGGGGATGAGCGCCTGCGTGGCCGCGGCGGGAGGATCAGGACGGGTGTCGGCGGTCAGCGCGACGTCGTCGATATAGACCTTCCCCCACAGGTTCAACCGGCCCAGCAGGGCGGCGGTATTGCCGACCTTCACCCGCACCGAGTCGGCGCCGGCGGGGATGGCGGCGGAGAAGGTATACGGCTGATAGTCCTGTTCGAGGCCGAAGGCGTGGCGTTCCTCCCTCGGCGCCTGCACGGGACCGAACCCCATGTCGATGTCTTCCACCTCCAGCGGCTTGCCGGCCTTGCGGAATACGAACACCAGGTTCACCAGCCCCTGCCCCTTGCACGCGGCGGTCAGGTGGCAGGCGGTGGCGCCTTTGGGGAGCGGCACGTCCTGGGTGACAAACTGCGGGCGGGTGTAATTCCAGTCTTCCGTCATCAGGCATACCGCGCGCTTGCCCGCGCGGGCATCAGCCGTCACTTCGAGGGGCACGGACAGCTTCGGGTTGTACTCCCGGGTCCAGTCCGCCGGCAGGCCGTCGGGACCGAGGGTCTCGAATCCCGGATTCTTCAGCAGATTCTGCGCGCGGCTGCCGATGGCGAGGAGCATGAACAACGCGCAGACGATACCGGTATGTAATGTGCGCATATCAACCTCCATTGATGCGGTCGGTGAGGATACTGCATCCTGGGACCGCAGGCGTCCCGCGCCTGCCTGACAGAAAGGCTGACCATTAAAGGCAGGCGCGGGACGCCTGCGATCCCAGGATTGCCGCAAACGCGGGCGCTGCCGCGAGCCTGCAGCAAACCCGGCACTCCGCACGGCCCGCCACATGCCGGACCAGCGCGTCCGCCTGCTCCATCCCGTCCACCGTCAGGCCGGGCTGCTCGCCGGCGGCGGCGCGCGTGACCGTGATGTGGTAGCGACAGCCGCGGAAGCGGCGCTCGACCTGGAAGCCGGGCCAGTCCGCGGGCAGGCAGGGGGCGACGCGCAGGCCGTCCCATTCCGGGCGCACCCCGAGCAGGTATTGCGTGACAGCCACGTACATCCATGCCGCCGTGCCGGTCAGCCAGGTGACATTGGCCAGGCCGAAGCGTTCGGAATCCGGGCCGAACAGGTTGCTGGCGTAGGCATACGGCTCGCCCATATAGCGCTCGATGCCCGCCCGCTGCAGGGCGAGATGGGGGATGAGCTGCCGGTAGTACTTCCACGCGCGCTCCGGACGGTCCAGCAGGCATTCGGCGATGATCGCCCAGGTATTCGCGTGGCAGAAGATGGCGCCGTTCTCGCCCAAGCCGGGAAAGTAGCCGAACAGCGGGCGGGCGGGGTCGGGATAATCGCTCACCGGCGGGTGCACCTTTTTGATGCCCAGCGGGGTATCCAGCAGGCGGGCGACGGCGTCCATGGCCCGGCGCTGCCGTTCCGGGGTGCCCATGCCGGAGAGGACCGACCAGCTTTGCGTGTTCAGGAAGATCTGCGCCTGCGGCGCTTCGTGGGTGCCCAGCATGCGCCCGTCGTCCATGATCGCCCGCCGATACCACTCGCCGTCCCAGCCCAGCTCGTTCACCACCCGCGTCAGCGCGTCGCGCATCTCGCCGGCGCGGCGGGCGGTTTCCACGTCGTCCCGCGTTGCGGCCATCTCCGCCAGCATGGGCAGCACCACGCCGAGCTGCATGGCGGTCCAGAAGCTTTCGCCCTTCCCCTGCGAGCCGACCCGCGACATGGCGTCGTTCCAGTCGGCAGCCAGAATCAGCGGCAGGCGGCGCTCGCCCAGGTGGCCGGCGGAGAAGTCGAAGGCGCGGCACAGGTGGTCGTAGACCGTGCCTTCCCCGCCGTCGAAAAAGGGCACCACGTCATCGAGGATGCCGCGGTCGCCCGTCTCGGCGATCAAGCTCCATACCGTGTAAATCGGCCACAGGTGGTCGTCCGAGTAGGCCTTGTTGACGGGCGGGTATTCCTCGACCGGGAAGCACATGTGGTTGGCGTGCCCGTCCTGGTATTGCTGGGCCAGCAGCTCGTGGATCTTCAGGCGCACGGCATCGGGGGCTAGCGCCGCCATGGCGATGCAGTCCTGCGCCGTGTCGCGAAAGCCGACCCCGCGGAAGCCCAGCGCGTAATAGGACAGGCTGCGCGAAAAGCGGAAGTTCTGCTCGACCTGGTAGGGGTTCCAGGTGTTGACCTGTCGCGCCGCGTCGGCGTCCGGCAATGTCGCCTGGTATGCGCCGAAGCGATCCACCCAGTAGCGCCCCAGCGCCTGCCAGTGCGCCTCGACGGCGCCGGGCTGCCGCAGCGTCCGCAGCGCCTCGCCCGCCTGCTCGATGGAGGGGGCGGCGCCCAGGAAAACCGTGAGTTCCTCTTCCGCGCCGGGTTCAAGCACCAGCCGGCACTGCAGCGCCCCGCAAGGATCGCCGCCGATGAGCTCGCTGCGCTTGCAGCCTTCCTCCAACCCGCGCGGATTGGCCTCCGACCGATACGAGCCGATGAAGACATCGCGGTTGCCGTCCCAGCCGGCAAGGGGGCGATCCGTCGCCAGGTAAATCTCCGGGGTCTCCTCCGGCTTGCGCCGTCCCCACTCGCCGTAGTGATACCACAGACCGTCGAATTCGGGCCGGTAGGTCACCGACACCATGTGTTTTTCGTAGCAGCCCCACATGATCTCCTCGAGGAAGTTCATCAGGCTGAATTCGACATAGGCGAACAGGTCCAGCGCGCGTGAGCGCGAGCCACGATTGCGGAGGGCGACGCGCCAGATGAGCACATCGGCGTCGGGCGGGACGAAGTAGGTGGCGGCGGCCTCCAGCCCGCGATGCGCGCAGGTGAAGCGGGTATAACCCGGACCGTGGGCCGATGACCAGGCCGCCGGGCGCTCCGCGCAGGGTTCGGCGCTCGGCGACCAGTACGTCCCGTCCTCATCGCGGAAGTAGAGGTAGGGTCCGGGCCGGTCCATGGGCAGGTTGTAGAAGCGGTAGCGCGTGATGCGCCAGATCTGCGGGGAACGATACCAGGCCAGCCCGCCGCCCGCCTGGCTCATCATCATGTGGAAATTGCCGTTGGACAGGTAATTCATCCAGGGGGTGGGCGGATCGGCACGCAGGAACCGCACCTCGCGCGCGGCGTCGTCAAATCGGTAATAGTCGGCTGCGGATGTCACCGTGTTCTCCTTGCCGTCAGCAGTGCACTCGCGTGCACTGCCAGTATAGTGCACTGCCCGCAGACCGTCAATATAGTGATAAGTAATAAGTGAGTAGTGAATGCCCCTCGGGGGACTGTCCTCTCCGGCATCCGTTCCCGAATTTAGCCGTCAACAAACTGGCCTTCCGGGGACTGTCCCCGTATCTAACGCCCGTCTGAAGAAAACCCGCGCCGCTGCAGGGACTGTCCCCTCCGGCACCCGCCCCCAAATTTCGCCGTCAACTGGCCGGCCTTCCGGGGAACTGCGAGCAACACCCCGCTTGACAAAGCGGGGTAACCACCACTACAATAAATTGTGCACACGTGTGCGCAATTTACCGATTCATTCACACAGACAACGATTGACCCGGCAGAGGAGGTTTCCATGCGAACTTTATTCAGCGTGGCCGTGCTGGTCATGCTGGCGCTGGCAGGCATGGCGCAACAGGCGCCGCCGGCGGCTCCCGCCCCCGCGGGGACGCGGCTCGATTGGCTCCATTGGGCGGATGTGCGTACTGCGCCCTACATGTTCGGCATTCCGACACTGGCCGACGGCAATCCCTCCACCGGCACGGGTTTTCTCAACGGTCCGGAGGTCGGCGGCACCATTGAGTTCAATTTCCCCGCGGCGGTCCAGGTGACCGCGCTGCGGGTGATCCAGAACGGATTGCTGGCCTCAACCTTCGAGTTGCGGGCGGACACCGCCGGCAAGCGCACCTTCGACACGGTGATCACCACGCGGAAGGACGCGAAGGCGATCGGCGGGCAATGGATCACCTTCCCCATCAATCGCGCGGTGACCGGCCTGCGGCTGGCGGCGATCAGCGGCGCCCCGGGGTATCGCGAGCCCTACCCGAATTATCGGGAGATCGAAATCTACACCCAGGCGCCCATCGCCGTGCAGCCGCCCGCGGCAGAGCAGGCCGGGAGCGCGCTGACCGCCGGCGCGGCGCAGCCGATGCCCATCATGCTGAAGCGCAATATCAAATTCACCCCCTGCATCGATATCTGGAACCTGGGACTGAACAATGACGGCTCCAATATGCCGGATAACATCGAAACCTACCCGCCGTTCACCGAGCTGATCAACCAGTTGCGGGATATCGACGCGGACGGCGTGCGCTTCTTCTTCGAATCCGCCGCCTGGGCCGGGAAGCCGTGGGTGACCAATTATCCGCCTGGGGCGAAAAAAGAGGTGCTGAAGCCGGTCATCGATGCCCTGCACAAGCGAGGGTATACCACCACGATGTTCCTGCACGCCTGGATGCCGCCCATTCAGCAGGAAGGCAAGCAGGCGCCGGATTCCTTCAAACGCTGGGATTATCCCTACGAACAGAGCGATCTGGTGCTCAGCAAGAACCTGCGCGATGACAAGGGCAACCCCATCTACACCCAGCGCTATCCGTGCATCATCAGCGACGATGACTTCAAAAACAAGTGGACAGGCATTCTGAAGGAAACGGTCGATCGCGGCATCGACGACGTCTTTGTGATGCCCGACGAATACTATTTCAAGGGGCATAACCTGTTCACCGTGAACTGCCCGTCCTGCCAGAAAGCGTTCAAGGCGGAATTCGGGTACGATAACCTGCCCAAGCCCAATGCCGGCGTGAATCCGGTCAGCACCACCGATTTCGCGCCCGATCCGCGCACGCCGATCGACACCGAACAATATCGCAAGTGGAAGCTGTTCGAATACGAGGGGATCGCCCGGCTTTTCGACAGCGTGGCCGCCGAGCTGAAAAAGAGCAATCCCAACCTGATCACGACCTGCTCGGCCAATCCTGCTTCGCCTTTCTTTACAAACCTGACGCTGGAGATGGGCATCGCCTTCGATGTCATCGGGCGCGGGAAAAATATCAACGCTGTGCAACTCTACGGCAGCGTGCCCATGGATGTGGGCCGTGACACCGCGCTGGCCCGTCGCATGCGCGGCGCCTTCCCGAATGCGATCCTCGATTCCAGCATCCAGGCGCTGGCGTTCGACAACGACATCTTCAATTTCCCGATTGAATTCTATGGCTACCTGCTGCCGCACATCATGAACGGCGCCACCCGCGTGCATGCTTATCGCCTGAATTACCTGCAGGACAACGGGGCGTGGCCGCGAGTACGCAAGGGCATCGAGATGATGCGCCTGCTGGAACAGTGGAATATCGCCGACAGCGCCACGCCCGCGGATACCTGCCTGCTGATGTCGCGCGCGTCCGAGGACTGGTGGCAGGTGAAGGCGCACAGCCTACTCGGCAACACACCCGGCGACAGCAAGCGCAATTTCCTGCTGTATTCGGATGAGCATGACGCCGGCGCTACCACGACCGCCGACGCCACCGAGCGCGCCCTCAACTACGAGCGCATCCGCGGCCAGTCCGCCAACAAATGCATGGAGTCGCTGCTGATCGAAAACGGCATCCAGTATGACCTGCATTACACCGAGCGCGAAGAGACGCTGGGTGACCTGGCGATGTATAAGGTGCTGATCCTGCCCTTCAGCTACTCCATGTCCCAGGCCGCCTTCGAGAGCATCCGCAAGGCCGTCGATGCCGGCAGCATCCTGGTGATCTACGATCAACTGGCCCCGACTAACGAATACGGCACCGCTTACCCGCAGCCGCTGCTGCAGAGCCTGCTCGACCGCAAAAACGTGGTCTACGTGAAAAACAACTTGGCAGCCGAGGGCATGAGCCTGCCGTTCCGGCAGGAGAACCGGAAGCTGCTCTACACGCTGCTCAACGACGGCTACTACTTCAACGCCAACAACGCGAAGGTCGAATATCTGATCCGCAAGCTGAAAGACGGCAGCCTGATTCTCTACCTGGCTAACTGGGAACGCGAGCAGACGGCAACCCCGGTGGTCGGCGTGCCGCTGCCGGCCGGCCAGTACGTGACGACGATCTGCAGCAGCAAGCAGGAAGACCTGAACACCGGCCTGCTGGGCGGCCAACCCGCGGCCAGCGAGCAGACACTGGCAAAATTCTCCGTGCCGCTCGCCCCCGGCGAAGTGCAACTGATCCGTATCCAGCCGGCGCCGAAAAAATAAGGATGGAAGGTTGGAAGGTTGGAAGATTGGATGAATGGATGCCCCGGGAGATTGTTGGTTCAACAATCTCCCGGGGCATCTGATTTTTGGGGAACACGCTCCAGAATGCCGTCGCCGAAGATTGCTTCCAGGCCCAATTCCGGCATGTGCGCGTAGCCGATGTGACAGTGGCAGGTATTCGCCGGGCACGGGGATGCCTGGAGGATGGCGGGGAAGGAGTCCAGGCGGCCGAGCGGTTCGGGCACGAAGGGGCAGCGGTGGATGATCTCCTCGCCATCTACGAAGAAGGTGGTCGAGCCGCAGCGGCAGGCATGGCCGCGGCTGGGATAATACGGCAGATTATAGCGGAACAGCGGGTCGATGGCGGCCAGGCGGGTAATCTCGTCCTCGGAATAGTAGCCGGGGTCGCGCTTATACGCATTGATCCACAGGTAGACATCCGCCGGCAGCGCGTCGCGCATCAGTGCGATCTCGTCGAAGTGTTCGCGCATGCCGACCATACCCACACTGAAGGAGACCCCCAGCGCGCGCAATAGCCGGCACTGCTGCAGGAAGGCTGTCCGTTCCACCTGAGACAGGTGATACGAGCACCAGAAAGCGAGCTTGCCGGGGTCGCCTTCCCGCACCCAGTCCAGCGAGCAAGAAAGATTGGTCTGGATGGCGACCTTGTGGATATGGGGCAACCGGCTGAGCTCCACCATCGTTTCCCGGTACCAGGGATGTATCAGCGCCTCCCCGCGCGGGGTGAAAAAGACCGCGAAAGTCTCGCTTCTGCCGGCCAGCCAGTCGCAAAACCGCCGCAATGCCTGCCGGTCCGTCGCCAGCTCCCCCGCCGTGTCGCGCCGCGCGGCGAACGGACAATACGGGCAGCGGTAATTGCACCCGGAGAGCGGGCCGCGGTAGAGGATGCGATAAACAGTTTTCGCCAAATGGAACTCCTTCTCAAGGATGGTGGATGAATGTGAATGGGAGAATGGGAGAATGATCTTCACCCACTCTCCCTATCTCCCACTCACCCATTCTCATTCATCCAACCATCCACTCATCCATTCATCCAAGCATCCATCACCGCTCTCACCTTCTCCGAGTAGAGCCACGGGCCGATGGTGTCCGAACACTCGATGCCCGCCGCGGTCAGCCGCAGGCACGCGGGGGTGAACTCCGCCAGCCCGCGCTCTTCCAGTTCGCGCAGCTCGGGGAAAGCCTGCGGCGCATCGATGTCGAATTCCTTCCGAAACGCCGCGCGCTCCAGGCCGTCGCAGAGCAGGATGGATTTCAGCAGGAAGCGCCGCCGGCGCTCGTCTTCATCCAGCGCGAATCCGTAATCGGCAACTGCGAACTCGGCGTCGCTCCGCTGCAGATATTCGTCGAGGATCTCCCGCACCCGTCCGCGGCTCACCGCGAATTCCGCCGCGTAATGCAGATGGCGCGTATACGACCGGGCGCCGCGACCCAGGCCTACCATGCCGTCGCGCTGGCAGCAGTAGGCCGGCCCGTCCTCCGCCGGCGCGGAACGCGCGCGGAACATGCGCTGGGATACCTGCCGGTAGCCGTGATCGAGCAGCAGGTCGCGCGCTTCCCGGTAGCGCTGCAGCCGGTGATCTTCAGTCGGCAAATACCCTGCCAACCCGGTCAGCGGGCGCACGTAGAGGGGATACAGGTACAGCTCCTCCGGCGCATATCGCAGCGCTTCCTCCAGGCTCGCGCGCCAGCTTTCCGCCGTCTGGCCATCACCGCCGTAAATGAGATCGACGTTCAACACCGGGAACCCCGCCTCGCGGATCATCGCCAGCGCCCGGTGCGCTGCTTCCCGCGACTGCCGGCGGCCTAGCCGGCGGTTCTCTTCGTCATCGAAGGACTGGATGCCCAGGCTGAGGCGATCGACGCCTTGCCCCCGCAGCACGGCCAGCTTTTCAGCGGTGAGGGTGGCGGGCGACGCCTCGACACTGACGGGGATGTGTCTCGGGTCGGCGCCCATGATCTCCGTGCAGATGATAAAGAGCCGTTCCAGCTCCGCCGGCGCCAGCAGTGATGGCGTGCCGCCGCCAATAGCCAGCCGTGAGAAACGCGCGTCCGGCAGCGCCTTTCGCACCTGCCGAGCCTGCCGCTCCAGCGCCGTCAGGTAGCGCTCGACCAGCCTGCTTTCCGGATTTGCCAGCGAGAACAGATTGCAGAAGCCGCAGCGCGCCGCGCAGAAGGGGAGGTGCAGGTACAGGAACAGCGCGTCCTGCCGTTCCTCCGCCCACAGCTCGCGCAGCGGCACGGGTTGGGGTAGAGGGCGGTACGCCATCTTGTGCGGGTAGGCGTAGGTATACCCCTGGTACGGCGACTCCCGCAGCATCTCGGCCAGCCGGCTCATGCTTCACCCCCGAGCACGAATTCGGCATACGGCACCGTCCAC
>Ga0172368_10004996_pt1 | contig 15080 bp, 14 predicted proteins | sample Lak11m_FD_114540 | JGI IMG/M metagenome (GOLD analysis project Ga0172368, IMG submission 114540) | Freshwater microbial communities from Kabuno Bay, South-Kivu, Congo - kab_022012_11m | ecosystem: Environmental > Aquatic > Freshwater > Lake | place: Democratic Republic of the Congo: South-Kivu...
AGCTTGCCGCCCAGGTGCTGCTTGTCATCCACCAGGATCGCGTTGATCCCGCGCCGCCCCAGCTCGATCGCCGCCGAAAGCCCGGCCGGCCCGCCGCCCACGATCAGCACCGGGACATCCAGGCAGGCGGTCTCAGCCGCCTGCCCCGCCGCCCGCACAGCCGGCAGCTCAGGCAGCCCGTCGGCCGGCTCGATGCGCATGCCGGGCTTAAGCAGCGCCACGCAGGCCTTGAGCGGCGCGCAGTCCGCAAAAACCATGCACTGCGCGCACTGCCCGTTGGCGCAGAAGATACCCTGCGGCGCGCCGTCTTTGTGATGGTGGCCAAACACGCTGACCCCGTTAGCGATCAGCGCTGCCGCGATCGTCTCGCCCTCATAACCGCGCATGTCCTGGCCCTGCCAGGTAAACGCGATTTCCCGCCGAACCGGGATATCCAAAATCGGGTGCTGCTGTATACGATGTTCGCGCATAACCCTCCCCAGAGAACAGGATATTTTCATTATAGAAACCCATCTATCGCAAGGCATGTGCCGTTTGTGCCCTTGTCCATGGTATTTTTTCCTTGACGCATATCTATCTTTTCGCACTTTGCCTGATCTGTGTATGATGGGAAACTGCCTGGGATGGATTGCCCGGTATTTGCCTAAAAACGCCATAAATTCGGCTGCCTTGAAGGGTCTCATCGAATGAATTGCGTTTAAAATATCACTCTAACATCTATACAATCAACCCCTTGCACAAAAAAGGAGCTGCCCCATGTTCATGATCATGCTGGTTTTAGACAAACCCGAACTGCTCGACCACGTCCTGGAAGCCTGGTCTCAGGCGGGCGTGACAGGCTGCACGATTGTGGAAAGCAGCGGCATGTACCGCCGCCAGGTCAAACGCATCCCCATGCGATATTCTTATGAAGGCAGCTCCGGCCAGGAAAACGGCAACCTCACCATCTTCGCGGTCGTGCAGCGCCAGGCCTTGATCGACGCCTGCCTGGCCGCCGCGGAAAACATCACCGGCGACCTGAATCTGCCCGACACGGGCATCTTCGCCGCCTGGCCTTTACTGGTCACCAAAGGGGTAGCCGCTCAGGATTGAGCGAGAAAGAGGTTCCGCATGGTTTGGGCCACATTCGCAATCACCTCGATCCTGATCGTCGCCGCCGCCACCCAGCTCGCCAAGTATGGTGATGTGATCGCCGTGCGCACGCGCCTGGGCGGCATGTTCATCGGTGTGCTGCTGCTGGCCGGCGCGACTTCCCTGCCCGAGGTTCTCACCTCGATCAGCTCGTTGAGCCAGAACGCCCCCAACCTGGCCGCGGGCAACCTGCTGGGCAGCAACACGTTCAACATGTTTCTGTTGGCCATCATTGACCTGGCCCATCGCGACCAGCGCATTCTGCGCAAGGCCGCCCTCAAGCACGCCCTGAGCGGCAGCCTGGCCGTGCTGATGATCGGCCTGGTCATATTTTTCATGCTGGCGGATATCAAGATCCAGATCGGCTGGATCGGGCTCGACAGCCTGATCATCATCGGCGCGTACATCATCGCCGTCTGGCTGATCCAGGGCAACAGCGACGGCACAGCACAGCCTGCGGAAACCGAAATCCCCGCCGGTACCCCGAGCCTGCTCAAAGGCATCATCGGCTTTGCTGTCGCCGCTGGCGCGTTGGTGCTGATCACGCCGGTCATGGTTCAAAGCAGCAACGAAATCGCCGAAATCACCGGGCTGGGAGCCACCTTCGTCGGCACGACCCTGGTCGCCCTGGTCACCTCGCTGCCCGAGCTGGTCACCACCATCGCCGCGATCAAGATCGGCGCGGACGACATGGCCATCGGCAACCTGTTTGGCAGCAACATGTTCAACATGTTCGCGATAGGCCTGACCGATGCCTTTTTCACTCAGGGCCGCTTCCTCTCCGTCATCGACCCCTCCTTCCTGCTGGTAGCCACCCTGGGGATCCTGATGACCGGCATGGCCTTGATCGGCAACCTGGCCAAGCTCGAAAAGCGCATCTGGTTTATTGAACTGGATGTGCTCGCCCTGGTTATGGTCTACTTCGCCGGCCTCTGGCTGCTATACGTCCGCAGCTAGCCTGTGTTGAATCCGCAGCCCATCGCGCCGGGTGCTGCGCGCGATGGGCTGCCATGATGGTATTGTGCATACCGCCCGGGCTCGCGCCTTTCACCCAATCAAAGCATCGCCTGGCGCTTCATCGACGCCTCGGTCAGCTGCTGGATGAACCGGTTGTATGGAAGGGAATAAATCTTTTCTAGCGCATCTGGCAGGAAGCTATGGGGACCCAGCCCGGGCATCATGTTGATTTCTAAAACATAGCTGTCTGTTTGGTCTATGCGAATATCCACTCGGCTGTAATCGCGCGCATCCAGCGCAATAAACGTTCTTTCCGCCAGATTGCTCAGCTGTTCATACAGGCGGTGGTCTTCAACGAGCTTAATCTTTTCAAGATCATTCACCGCAACCTCATGGCTGAGGATAGCGTTTGAAACATTCATCGCCTCATAATCAATTTCCACTGGCGCATACAGCCTCTCGCCCGCATCGACCACTCCGACGCTGAACTCGCGCATACTTTCACCGCTGATAAACTGTTCCACCAACGCTGCTTGTTTGTGCTGCCCTGCGATCCGCTCAACCGCTTGATTGAGCTGGCTCTCATTGCGCGCGATAGAATCATCATTGATCCCGATATGCCCGCCTTCCATGGCAGGTTTGACAAACAACGGGTACCCTATTTTCTCCGCTTGCTCCTTTAATTCCCTATCCACCTGTTCGGCCACACAAAAGGCCGGGGTTGGTATCTGCCAGTCAAGCAGTTTCTGCTTGGTTTGGACTTTATCCAGCCCAACTCTGATTGCGCCAGCGCTCGATCCCAGATGCGCCATGCCCCATTCATCCAGCATGGCGGGAAGAAAACCTGCCTTGTTATCTTCGTCGAGATACTCGGCAATATTAAAGACAAACAGTTGGTCCCCATCCTGGTCTTTCAAGCTTTGCAGCTGCTCTTCCAAACTTTTCTGATCTTCAACATGAATTACGGTTACCGGCCATTTTTCCCGCAAACTGTCTTCAACCCGTTGGAAGGTTTGTTCACTCCGCCATGGTTTGTCTGTGAATGATTTGATTAAAGCAACTTTCATTGGGGCACCTTTCTCCATATCCAGGCCATCTCAGGTATCCTTTCAATAAAGGGGGTAAGTTGTGTCTGAATTTGGCACTCTGCGCGAAATTCGCACATAACGCCCCTGCTTTTTTAGAAGATACCAGTTGAGGCCTTTCAAGGAATTGGGGTGGAGGTAATTGGACGCAAGAAGATTTCTGGCACCCATCCAATCCTGCCTTCCGCGTCTAGAATCTCCACCCAAATCAATCCGTTCGCTTCCCGTCTACCGTATAGAACGGTAACCGTTTGCCATTGATAGATTTGACCGATCACCGGTCCGCCAGGCGATTGATAAATCAACAGCCTGGGCAAAGCATTGAGGTAAACCTGCGCGATGGATGGCGTGGGAGTGTGTGTTGGCGTGGATGTGGCCGTGCTGGTCGCCGTTGGCGTCATCGTGACGGTATGGGTCGGCGTCAGCGTTGGCGTTGGTGTATTGGTCAGCCTCGTGGGCGTCGCCGTCACCGTGGGGCTTGGGCCCAGTGTAAACGTCGCGGTTGGCGTCAGGGTCGGGGTTGGCGTCGGCGGCACGAGCGGATCCAACTGTTTCGCAAAAATTTGATTGACCTTGAGCGAAACTGGCTTATTTAAGCCATCGACGATCCCCTTCTGTAATTCGACCACCTGCTCATAAGACAGCGGGGCAATCGTTTGCACCGTGAGAACCATATCCAGCCCGCTGCCGTTGTACCTGGTCACCAGATCAATCAAGTCCGCGTTAAGGAAGTGCACCTGTTCGACGACAATCTCATTGATCCGGCGGTTTTCATTTGCTTGCTGAAAAAAACTCACACTGTAATACGACAGGGGCACCAGCAAAATCAAGATGAGGATGGCGGATATTACCAAAGTCCTGGGCAGGTGGTGGTTGATAATGTGCGTTTCCGGCGCAAACCCACGCAAAAAGAAAACCATGGCCGCCGCGAACGCAATCGTGATCGCATTGGTCACAAACAAAAGCAGTGCGCCGCCCGCCACATCCCAGCGCAGCAGCGTAATTCCTATCCCAACCGTGCACAACGGCGGCATCAAAGCAGTCGCAATCGCGACCCCTGGCAGCGCGGCCGAAATATTGGGTTTGGTTAATGCATACGCAGCCGCCAGGCCTCCCGCCATGGCCACAACCAGGTCAATAGGGGTTGGGTGAGTGCGGGCAAGCACCTCTCCTGGCAGTTCTTGCAGCACCACAAACGGCAAGCGCGCATTGACCAGGGTCATCAGGCTGGACAAAACAACCGCCATCACGCCTCCGGCCAACAGTGCCGTGGCCGAGTTGCGCGTCAACTGGCCATCGCCGGTGATCGATGCCAGGCCAATGCCAAGAATTGGCGACATCAGCGGCGCCACCAGCATCGCGCCAATGATCACGGCCGGAGAGTCGGTGATCAAGCCTAAGGTGGCGATTGAGCAAGAAAGCACAACCAGCAGGAAAAAATCGAAACCAGAAGAAGCGGATTGCGCGATCTCCGCGATAATCGCGTTTTTGTCGTTGTTTTCAACCGGGTGAATCAGGTTAAAAAATGCTTTCTTGGAAAATAGATCGCGCAGGTTCAATTTAACTCCTCACCAGGAACCAATCCCCAAAAACCGCCCGGCACGCAGAAAAGCCGTAATGTGGTGTCCAGTCCGGGTTCCCGGCGTAGTCCAACCAGCCCGCCTATCACCGCATACGGCTTCCCGATCCGCGCAGCATTACAAGTTTACTCGATCACACCCTCTTGCACAAAGCGGGTCAGCTCGCTGACACTCCAGCGTTCCAGCCCCAGGCGCTCCACCGTGCGCCCGCGCCGCCAATAATCCGTGCGGTGGATGATGCTGCCCAGCCGGATGATCGATTCCATCCCCAGCACACTCACCCCATAGCGCATCCCCAGCGACGCGATCGGCACCAGGCTCATCGGCACATCCTCAAAAATATAGCGGTGGTTGAGGGTTGTCGGCGCTTTTATCCCGTAGTAGCCCGGCTGGTTTTGGATCGCCTCGTGCAGGTTTTCGCCGCTGGTGTCATAGGCCAGCTTCAGCCACTCCACCGCGGTCCTCGCCCGGATTCCAACCGATGATGCCACCGTGACGCGTTCCCGGTCGAGCACTTCCAGCACGCGCGCCACCGAAGGCGTCACCCCGTCGATGTAGAACTGGTAGTCGCCGTGCGTGTGCTCGATCCAGCCGGAATTTAGCAGGGTCAGGGCCGGGTGAAAAATCGCGCCCATGTTGTTCAAGCCGGTGTGCAGCACGTCGATCCCATCGATAAATTGCGGGTAGGCGTGATGAATCGCGTCCAACACCAGGTCATTGCGCGAAGACGGCAGCGCGGCCAGCGGCACCGCCTCTTTGATGCGGAAGATGCGCGCCTGCGCCGGGCCGTCGGAGCGGCTGGCATAAATGAAAGTCTCCGCCTCCGCCACGGTCACATCCGCGCTGCAGCCGCAGTCGCGGATCGTCTTGGCAAACTCAACCGCCCCCAGGGTGCGCCCCGGGTGCAGGATGACCATCTGCCCGTCCTTGAGGTGCGGGGCAGCCGCTTTGGCAATATCGGCATGCGCCGACGAGGGCAGCACGACCATGATCACCTGGGCGTGCTGAACCGCCTCCGCGATGTCGGAAGTGACCAAGGCCATTTTGCCGAAGCCGTGCGGCCCGCCCTCGGCGCTCTCCAGCTCAATCCCGCCGCGCTTTTTGATCACCGAAATATGCTCAAACGTGCGGTTCCACAGCGCCACATCCGCGCCCATAATCGCCAGGTGCGCGGCCATCGCCTTGCCCCCGTGCCCCGCGCCGATCACCGTGTAGCGGTCCGTTGCGTTCATCGTATTCCACCTTTCTTTTTTCTTACCCGTTTGCCAGAGGATTGCCGTGCTCGTCCACGGCGATGCTCGCGCCGCGGATGATCCGCGTGCGCGCCTTGCCCTGCGCGAATTGGTTGTTGAGCAGCTGCGGTGCGTCGAGCAGCCCGCTGGTGACCGCGTTTGCCAGCGCGGTAGGCTCCACCAGCGCATCGGCAACCCTCGCGGGGGCTGCTGCTCGAATCCGTTCAAGCAAGACTGCCGCCGCGCGCATCAGTTCCGCCTTCCGCTCCTGCACTTCCGCGGCCTGGGTGAAGTCCGGCGCGCCCAGCGCATTGCTGATCGCCCTGCGCGCGATCTTGCTCGCCTGGATAATATCTTCTGCGCTGGCCGCGTGGTGCGCCTCGGTGTGCCCGACGATATGGTAAATATGCGGCTTCAAGGCCATCTGCAGGTACGTGCTGGCCGCCAGGTGTCCGCGCGCCGCGTCCTGGTCGAGCGGGTGCGAGAGCAGGCCGATGCGCGTCTGGCGCCAGATGCGAAACGTAGGTGCTTCCAGCGCGCCGATCATCTCCAGGATCGCCAGCATTTTGGCCAGGTCCATCGCGTCGCTGGTGCCCGGCGGGCTGTTGAACATCAGCTGCGCGATATAATCCCGCACCCCAAAGTGCCTGGCGTTGTATGCAGACAGGTAGGCCGCGACCACAAACACCACGTCCGACGAGTCGCGCATGCCCCAATGGTGCGGTTCGTTCAATTCGACCGGGATATCGCGCTCGCCGTACCACGCCATCACCTTCTGGTGCTCGCGGATCGACCCTTCCAGGTCCCAGGGGCCGCGCCCATCCATCTGGTTGAACCAAAACAGCGGGATCGCGCACCACGCGTTGCGAATCGTCTCAGTCAGCAGTTCGGCGTAGCGCACAAAATCGTCCGTACCCGAATAGGCGCGCAGCAGCGGGAAATTGCCGCGCCGGCTGGCCGCGTACAGCGCGCGGTAATCCTCAGCGCTGCGCACGGGCACACCGCCCGCGCCGGCCCGCCGCGCATCCTGACGTTCTGGATGGAAGAAATTCTCCTGCGCGTCCTGATCGGTTCCCAGCGAGATCACGTCCAGCGCCTCCGCCTCGGCGATCGTCTCAATTCCCCGGATCGTCGCGGCCAGCGATGGCAGACCAAAGTGATGGCGCAGGACCGGGAAAGGCGCGCGCCAGCGGATGCGCTCGATCAGGTTTTGCGGGAAGGCGCTTTCCGCTGCATCCTGAACAGCCTGCCCGCGCAGATAGGCCAGCACCTGTTCTGGGCTTTCGCTGCCGTCAAAGATCCGCTCAAAAAACCCGGTCAGCCTGGCCGCTCGTTCCGCCACCGGCGGCGTCCCGCCAAAGACGAACTTGACCCCGCTTTCTTGCAGCTCTGCGGCCTCCTCGGCAAACGCGCCGAGCAGCTGCTCGCCGTTTTCCGGGGTCAGGCGGTAAGAAACCCCGATTAGCAGTTGGCTGCCTGCGGCCTGCTCGGATCGCGCCGCATCCAGAAAAGCCTGGATTGGCACGGCTGGCCCGAGAAAAACCGTTTTCCACCCCGCCATTTCGGCCAGGCGCAAAAAATTGCTCACGCCCGCCACATGCACGCATTCCCCTAATGCTCCGGCAATGACTGTCTTGGTCATGGTTCATCCTTTCATCCAGCTCGCGCCAGCATCCGATCGTGCTGGCTCAAAAATGCAAGTTACCCGGTCGATGGACGAATTAATAGCGCCGGTTTGAGCTTCACCTGCGCTGGAGTGGGCGTTTCGCCGTTGATCAATCCGATCAGCATCTTTGCCAGCTGCCCGGCGATTTGATAGACCGGCTGGTCCAGGGTGGTCAGCGGCGGCTGCGTATGCGCCGAATTGGCCACGCCGTCAAAACCGGCGACGGCGATGTCTTCACCCGCCCGCAGCCCCCGTTCAAACACCGCGTGCATCGCGCCCGTCGCGACGGTATCGTTGATGCACACCACCGCGCTTGGCCGGTCCTCCAGCCGCAGCAAGTTCTGCATCGCCTGGTAGCCTCCCCCCGCGCTCAAGTCGCTGATTTGAGTCAGCGCTGGATCGAAGGCCAGCTTCGCCGCCTGCAGCCCCGAGCGGTAGCCGCAAAAGCGGTCGTAATCAATCTTCAATAACTGGCGCTGCCCGCCGATGTAGGCGATCCGCCGGTGGCCTTTGCCGGTCAAGTGCTTCATCAGTTCCTGCATGCCGCTCAGCGAATCGACCTCGACCCCGGTAAAATCCTCTTGGGACAAAGATCGCTCGAGGGAAACAAACGGGATTTGTTGTTCTTTCAAAAAAACGGGCCGCCAATCATCCAGGCGCATCCGGTTCAAGACCATCCCATCCACCTTGCCTTCCTGGACCCAGCGCCGGTATAGGGCGCTTTCATCCTGCCCTTCCGGTGACGCCGAGGTGACCAGGATGTCATAATTATATTGCGCTGACGCATCTCCCAGACCGGCGATAAACTCAGAGAAAAACGGGTCCGCAAAGCCTGCCCCCGAGGCCGGAATAATATAGCCGATCGTATCCGATCTTTTTCGGCGCAGCTGCCGGGCAGCCTGGTTGGGCGTGTAGCCCATCTCTTTCGCCGTCTTGAGCACCAATTCCCGCGTGGCAGCCGACACATCCGCGTACCCATCCATCGCCCGCGAAACGGTGGTGATCGATAAATTCAACTTGTGAGCCACATCCCGAATAGTAGCGCGCATCTCTCTTTTATCCAAAACGTTTTGGATATTATACAATAAAAGCAGGTATGTTATGTGTGACACACATAACATACCTGCTTTTTGAGATGATCCATGCTCAACCGATTGCCAGGGTCGAGCAGTTACCCGTACCGTTCCAGAATCTCCCACACCTTGCGGATGTAGAAGCGGTAATTCTCCAGCGGAGTGCCGTTGGGCACGCGGTGATCCAGGGCCGCCACGTAGCCGCCCAGTTTCAACATCGCCGGCAGTTTATACGCCAGCTCGGCGGCGATCTCGGCCTGCGAGCGGCGCAAAACGTGCTTGTCGATCCCGCCGTACATCGCCAGGCGCGCGCCGTACTTCTCGCGCACCTGCACCACATCCATCCCCGCCGCCGGTTCAAACGGGTGCATCAGGTTGATCCCCGCCTCCAGAAAAGCCGGGATGACCGCGTTCATGTTGCCGTCCGAATCCTGGTCAAACAGGCGCGCCCCACGCCCGCGCAGCAGATCCCAAACCCGCCGGTAATAGGGCGTGATGAACTTGCGCACCTGCAGCGGGCCTATCAGCGGGCCGGATTTGCCCGCCATATCCTCATGCACGAACAGCAAATCCACCTGCACCCGCCGCGAGACCTCGTCCAGCACGCGCTCAGCCGTCTCGCCAAACGTGTCCAGCATGTCCCGGATCAGCTCAGGCTGCTCATAATAGGCCAGGCACAGCCCCTCCTCGCCCATCAGCTGGCGCGGCTCATCAAACCCGCCCGGGATGGAAACGCACACCACCCGCTCCTCGCGCCGCAGCTGCGCCGCCCGCGCCGCCCAATCCCCCGCCAGGCGCTCCGGCGCAAACTGGTAGAGCGGTTTGAGCTTCTGCCAATCGTCCATCGTGCGCACCGGGTAATCCAGCGGCAGGGGCAGGGTCGAAGCGCCCTTGACCATGCGCATCGTGCGCCCCAGCGCGTCGCGCGAGAGGATGTGCTCGTCCGTCTCCTCCAGGATCTGCTCGGGCAGCCCGCCCAGCAGCCCGGTGTTGACCGGCACGAAGCCGCGCCCTTCGCAGCGGTAACGAAAAGCCGAAAAATCCAGCTCGGCCAGGCTGGCGCCCTGCGCCTCCCACTCCTCTTTCAAGCCCACCAGCGGCCCGAAAATCTCCGTGAACAGCGGCGGGACGCGCCGTTGAAACGTCATGTAGTCCAGGTATTCCTCGCGCCCCACGCTGGGGGTCTTGACGATCGCCAGGTCGGCGTGGCGGGTCCATTTCAAAGCGCTCATCGCACACCTCGTTCGCTGCACGGCGGCTCAGACGCCCGCAGCCACGCCAGCGTCTCTTCAAAAGCCTGCTCCTCCGCGACAACCGGCTGGTAGCCCAGGTCGCGCCGCGCCTTCTCCGCGCTGAAAGAGTGTTCCAGGCAGGTCGACAGCACGACATAACGCGTCAGCAGCGGCGGCTGAGGGCCGATCCCGGCCCGGCCGATGCCTTCCAGCAGCAGCGCCAGGCCGTAGGCCAGCCCCCTCGGGATGCGCCGGGTTGGGATCGCGTGGCCGAGCGCCTTCAGATAAGGCGTAAAGAAATCATAGAAATTGCTGGGTGGGTGGTCGACGATGAAATAGGCCTGCCCGCCGGCCGCGGCCCCCGGGCGCAGAGCGCGCGCGGCAGCCAGCTGCGCCTCCACCAGGTTGGTGATATAGACATGGTTGAAGCGCGCGCTGCCATCTCCCAGGTACACCATCTTACCCGCGCAAACCGCGTCCAATATCGGCGGAAAGCGGTGCCGGTCGCCGGGACCGTAAATCCCGGCCGGGCGCAGCGCGCAGGTCTGCAGCCCGTTGGGGTCATGCGCGCGCAGCACATCCCGCTCGGCAATTGCCTTGGTCTCGCCGTAATCGTCCAGGTGGCGGGCCGCATAGGCCATGCGCTCATCGCCCTCGCGGATTGCACGGCCCCCGATCACCACATCGATCGAACTGGTATAGATCAGCCGCTGCACCGCGCTCTGCTGGCAGGCGGCGATGACATTGCGGTTGCCCTCCACATTGACCGCGAACAGGCGCGCCCGGCTGCGCGGCCCCCAATCCACCAGGGCCGCCGTCTGGAACACGGTGTCGATCCCCGCGCAGGCCTGGCGCACCTGGCCTGGGTCGCGGATATCTCCCACCAGCGACTCGACCGCCGGGTCGGGATGCGCCCGCAGGTCAAAACTGCGCACCCTCTGCAGCCCGGCCTCGCGCAGCGCGCGAACCAGGGCCTGCCCGACAAACCCCGTCCCGCCCACCACCAAAGCGCTCTGCATCTCGGTCATACGATCCTAGCCTTTGCGCAGCTTGCCGCGCAGCGCGGGCGCGCGCTCTTCGACCCGGCTCAGGATGCGCTCCAGCGCGGCCGGGTTGTCGCCCTCAAAGCGCATCGTGATCACCGGCTCGGTCACCGAAGGCCGCGCCAGCCCCCAGCCATCGGCGAATTCGATCCGCAGCCCGTCCAGGCGCGAGAGCTTTGCCTCTCCTTCAAAGCCGCGCTCCAGCTGGGACAGCACCTCGCGCACCTGCGCCGCCGCCATCGGTACGCGCAGGTCGGGCGTGGTGGCATAAACCGGCAGCTCGGCCAGCAGGGCCGAAAGCGGCCGTCCGCTGGCTTTGAGCAGACCAGCGAATACCAGCGAGGCGATCAAGGCGTCATCGCCGTACGGCTTCAGAAAATGATGCCCGCTCAGCTCGCCCGCGTAAGCTGCGTCCAGCTCGAGATAGGCGCGCTTGATGTAGGTATGCCCCGATCGCTCCATCACCGGGTTACCCCCACCGCGCCGGATCATCTCCAGCACCAGGCGCGAGCACTTCTGGTCAAAGATGACCGTTTGCGCTCCGCCGCGCAGGGCGTGCTGCGCGAACAGCACAATCGCCTGGTCGCCGCTCAGCGGCAGGGCGCGTTCATCCAAAAAAGCCGCCCGATCGCCGTCGCCGTCATACGCCACGCCCAGGTCCGCCCCCAGCCCGGCCATCCGTTCCTGCAAAAAGGCCAGGTTTTTGTGTTCAGCCGGGTTGGGCGCGTGGACTGGGAAGCGCCCGTCCACCTTATCCAGGAAGAGCGTCACCTGCGCGCCCGTGCGTTCCCACAGCGCCCTCGCCGCCAGGCTGTTCATCCCGTTGGCGCAGTCGATCGCCACCTTCATTCCGCGCAGGTCGGGCAGGTTAGCGCTGGCATACTCCAGGTAAGCCCCCAGAAGATCGGCGCGCTCCACCCCGCCCCCGCCCAGGTGACGGGGTGAAGGAGGCTTTGGAGGTGAATTGCGGCACTCCGTGCCGCAATTCACCTCCAATCCTCTGGTTCCCCCCCCTTCCTCGGAAGGGGGGTAGGGGGGATGGCTGCCTGGCTGGCCAGGCGCAGCGCTGTCCTGCGCCTGCTGCATGGCCTGCGCGATCTCCTCCATTTGCTCCTCGGTGATCGGCAGCGCGCCGGGCGTGATCTTAAACCCGTTATCGCCCGCCGGGTTGTGCGATGCCGTCACCATCACCCCCGTCTCAATCTGCAGGTGTGTTCGCGCGAAATAGAACATCGGCGTCGAGACAATCCCCATGTCGGTCACATCGCAGCCCGCCGCGGCCAGGCTCTCCACCAGCGCCGCCTTCAGCTGCGGGGTGGATACGCGCCCATCGCCGCCGACCAGGAAGCGCCCGCGCCCTACCACCTGCGCCAGCGCTTGCCCCAGGCGGCTGGCGTGCTCCACCTGCAGCTCGCTGCCGAACCTGCCGCGAATATCGCAAGCTTTAAAGATGCTCATCCGGCCTCCTCCACATAGCCCCGCCGCCTCAGCGCGGCCAGGAAGTCCTGGTAGCGCTGGTCATAGACCGGGCCCAGTCCGGCATCCGGCTCGAACGACTGCTGCAGGCGCACCATCGCGGCGGTCGCGCCGGCCACGCTGCCCCCGTGCCAGCAGCCCGCTGCGGCCAGGATCGCCGCCCCAAAGGCCGTCTCGGTCACCGCCGGCTGCACCAGGACCTTGCCCAGCACATTGGCGCGCACCTGCGACCACAGCACCGAGCGCGTCCCGCCGCCGGTGATGAACACCCGCTCGCCCACTTCCAAACCCAGCCCGGCCAGGGTTTCATAGGCCAGGCGTTCCACCAGCGCCATACCCTCGATCCCCGCCGCGTACAGCTCAAGCGGGTCGTGCGCCTGCCCCTCCACAAACCCGCGTGCGGCGGGATGGAAGAAGGGGAAGCGCTCGCCGTTTTTGGCCAGCGGATAGCGCGCCAGCCCGCTCGGCAGCCAGGCGCGCGCCGCGCGGTCCAACTCAGCGATCTCTGCGCCGGGGTGGTCACGCGCGATCCAGTCCGTGCCGGTGTTGCTGGCCCCGCCCGGCATCCACCAGCCGTCTGGGTGGCGGTGCGAGTAGATCACGCCGTGCGGATCGCGCCGCAGCTCGCGCGCTATGCCCTTGAGCACAAGGGTCGTGCCCAGGGTCGAATTCCAATCTCCCGGCCGCGCCGCGCCCGAAGCGAACTGGGCCGCCGTACCGTCGGTCGCTCCGGCGTAGAGCATTGTCCCGGCTGGCAGGCCCGTCTGCGCCGCCGCCAGCTGGCAGACCTGCCCAACCGCCTGGCCTGGCAGGACCACCCGCGGCAGCCGCGCCAGCGGAATGCCCAGCTCGCCCTCGATAAACGCCGGCCATTCCAACGCAGCCAGGTCATAGCCAGTTTTCAGCGCGTTGCTGCTGTCCGAAACGCCCATCTCACCGCTCAACCGCCCAACGATATAGTCAGCCGCGTGCAGGAACCAGCGCGCCCGCTCGAACAGCTCCGGCCGTGTCTGCTGGAACCACAGAATTTTGGGCAGGCCAAACGACGAGCCGAAGGCATAGCCCAACTTTTCCTGCAACGCTGCCCCGGCCTGCTGCACGGCCGGAACCTGCCCCTCGCTGCGCGCGTCGTTGTACATCACCGCCGGAGCAAGCGCCTCGCCCAACTCATCCACCGCCAGGATTGTGCCCGAGGTCGAATCGACGCTCAGCCCGGCCACGCGCGCCCCTCCGGGCAGCCCGGCCATCACCTGGCCCAGGCAGGCGCACACCGCCCGCCACCACTCAGCCGGGTCTTGCTCGATCCAGCCCGCGGGCAGATCTTGCTCGGCCGGGCGCAGCGCCGCGTGCGCGCTGGCTGCCACGCTGCCATCCGGCCCCACCGCAAAGGCCCGCGCTCCCTGTGTGCCCAGGTCAATCCCGATTACCACATCCATAGACGCCTCTGTTTCGATCGACAGGTTGTGCAGCCGATTTTATCATCAACCGCAGCAGCGGCGCTTCAAAACCTTTACCAGACGTTAAACAATCCTTACCCTTCCGTTTACATTCGCTCGCTACAATAATGGCGAGGAGACAACCACGATGCATGAAGAAATGACGCTTTATCACAATCCCTGGAACGTGCTCCAACAACCTTACCACCCCAGCAGCGGGATCCACCCGGCCCTGCGTTCTTTGCTGGCAGCCATCGACCAGGGCTGGAAGATCGAAAAACCTGCCCAAATCCTGCAATCCACGCCGGCCAGCGGTTCATCCTACCGGTTTACCCTGACCCATCCCAGCCGAAACCAGGAGTGCCAGATCCTCGTGCCGCTCAGCCCTGAAGTGCAGCAAGCGCTTGAACGCATAAACGGGCCGATCAACGTATCCACCATCCTCTAAGCTTTTATAACTTGGGCAAAGTTCCATGAAAATCCTGGTTAGCAACGATGACGGTATTTTTAGCCCAGGCTTAATCGCATTGGCCGAGGTTGCATCCCAATTTGGCGATGTGCTCATCTTTTCGCCTGACTTCGAACAATCCGCAGTTGATCATCACTACGGATCCATCACACCCCTGCGCCTGGACCTGACCGACAACGAATACCTCACGCGGCTAAACAACCCAATCCCTCAGGCGGCAATAGACATCAGTCTTTCCTGATCTCACCTGGTAAGCGCTCCCGGTTCCCCATACAAAAACAAGCCCGAGGTCGAAATGATATTTCGACCTCGGGCTTGTTTCAAGCTTGCCGTGTGATCAGACATCCGCGCTCATCGCGGCGGCAATGACCGCCGTTTCAATCGCCTCAATCGCAAAACGCACGCCATCCGCTTCTCCGTCTCCAATTGCCAGTTGATCGATGCGCTGGCGGGCGGCTTTCAATTCGTCGCGGGTGAAAACAAATTCGAGCATATTGCATGCCCGCAGCAGGCCCAGCAAGGCAGCGCACGGCAGTGAAATCGACCGGTTAGCCAGCACCATCTCGCGCCAAGTAAAAATAGACTTGTGGTGAAATAGAACATTAACATACGAATAGAGAAAAACGGGCAAACGTCTACCCTAGAGAGGGGTAAGTTTTGAGGGGTCGCCGATCGATCGAATGATTGACCAAACCCGCGA
>Ga0172368_10004997_pt1 | contig 15079 bp, 12 predicted proteins | sample Lak11m_FD_114540 | JGI IMG/M metagenome (GOLD analysis project Ga0172368, IMG submission 114540) | Freshwater microbial communities from Kabuno Bay, South-Kivu, Congo - kab_022012_11m | ecosystem: Environmental > Aquatic > Freshwater > Lake | place: Democratic Republic of the Congo: South-Kivu...
GCGATCAGCGGCTGCGCTATCCTCTGGCGCGCGGCGAAGGAGATAGGCTGGAACCGGTGTCGTCCGATGAGGTGTTGAAACGCCTGGCCGGACTGCTGCCCGCGGGTCGTGTGATCGGCATCGGATCGGAATGCGCCTCGCTGGAGTCGAATTTCGCCCTGCGCGCGCTGGTCGGTCCGGAGCACTTTTTCTTCGCCTTGCCGGACGAGACGCTTCGCCTGTTGACGCTGATGCGCGAAATCCTCGCGGCTGGTCCGCGAACCCCCTCGCTGCAGGATGTCACAAAGGCGGACGCGGTGTTGATCCTGGGCGAAGATGTCGTCAACGTCGCGCCTGTGCTGGCGCTGTCACTTCGGCAGGCGGCCATGCAGCGTCCCAAAGCCATCGCCGACGCCATGAAGGTGCTTCCGTTCGACGATGCCGCCTTGCGGGAGGCCGTTCAGGAGGAGAAATCACCGATCTTCATCGGCACGCCAGGGCCGACAGCGCTGGATGAGCTGGCGGCTGCGACCTGGCGGGCTGCTCCCGACGACCTGGCGCGGCTCGGTTTTGCCGTGGCCCATGCCATCGACCCGGACGCGCCGGAGGTGCCCGAGCTTCCCGCGGAAGTGCATGAGCTGGCAAAGCGCATCGCCGTCGAGTTGCAACAGGCAGAGCGCCCGCTGGTAATCGCCGGCGCGAGTTGCCGGAGTGAGGCGGTAGTGCAGGCGGCGGCGAACGTCGCGCGGGCGCTGCAGCGTAAGGAAAAGGCCGCCGCGCTCTGTTTCACCGTGCCTGCATGCAACAGCCTGGGCGCAGCGCTGCTGGGCGGGGGCAGCCTGGACGACGCGCGCGCCGCCCTCCGGCGAGGTGAGGCCGAAACGGTAATCTTGCTGGAGACCGACCTGTACCGTCATGTGGAACCCGCATTGGCCGATGAGCTGCTGGGGGCGGCGCACGTAATAGCCCTCGATAGCCTGCCGCACGGCAGCACCGCGCGGGCGGAGATCGTGCTGCCGGCGGCGCCCTTCGCCGAAGCGGACGGCACCTTTGTGAATAACGAGGGGCGCGCCCAACGCTTTTTCCAGGTTTATGTGCCGTCCGGCGAAATACGGGAGAGCTGGCGCTGGCTTGGCGAGATGACGGCGGCACGGCAGGACGGCGAGTCGCCGTGGCCCGACCTGGACAGCCTGCTGGCCGCCATCGCTGACGAGATACCCGTGCTGAAGGCCATACGTGAAGCAGCGCCGCCCGCGGATTTCCGCCTGCTCGACCAGGCGGTGCCGCGGCAGTCCCACCGTTACAGCGGGCGCACGGCCATCACCGCCAATCACGATGTGCATGAGCCGCCGCCTCCCGCCGATCAGGACGCGCCGCTGACTTTTTCCATGGAGGGGTATCCCGGCCAGCCGTCGGCGCCGCTCGTGCCGCGCTACTGGGCGCCGGGGTGGAACTCCGTGCAGGCGCTGAACAAGTTTCAGCAGGAGGTGGGCGGCCCGCTGCGTGGCGGGGATGCCGGCTGCCGGCTGATCGAGCCGGCGGGTGATGCCCGGCCCGCGTATTACACCGAAGTGCCGGCGGCCTTCACGCCGCGGGACCACGAACTGCTGATCGTGCCGGGTTACCACCTCTTCGGCTCGGAACCGCTGAGCCTGTATACCCCCGGCATTGCCGACCTGGCGCCGAAGCCGTACCTGGCGCTCCACCCGGATGACGCGGAGCGGTTCGGGCTGGCGGACGGACAACCCGCGCTGTTGACTGTGCGGGAGATCGATTTATCCGTGCCGGTCCGTCTCGATGCCGAGCTGCCGCATCATGTGGCCATATTGCCCGTGGGGCTGCCCGACCTGCCGGCGGTGCGGCTGCCCGCGTGGGGCGCGCTCAAGCCGGCGGATGCCGATGAAAACGGCGGAGAGGAGGCGCCATGAACGAAATAGCCAGGTATTTCCTCATAATTTTCGGCGTGCTCCTCGCCGTGTTCGGGCTGGCGTCGGGGTTAACCTGGATCGAGCGCCGCCTGCTGGCGCTGTGGCAGGACCGGTATGGTCCCAACCGCGTCGGGCCGTTCGGCCTGCTGCAGTTGGTGGCCGACATGATCAAGATTCTGATGAAGGAAGACTGGGTGCCGCCGTTCGCCGACAGGCCGGTGTTCGTGCTGGCGCCGGCGCTCCTTCTCGGCGCCGTATTGACAACCTTCGCCGTGATCCCTTTCACCTCGGTCATCGCGATAGCGGACCTGAATATCGGCCTGCTGTTTTTCCTGGGCATGTCGTCGCTGGCTGTCTACGGTGTGGTGCTGGCCGGCTGGTCGACGAATAATAAATACGCGCTGCTCGGCAGTCTGCGCGCCGCCGGGCAGATGCTGAGCTACGAAGTGTTTATGGGCCTCTCATTGATGGGCGTGGTGCTGCAGTCCGGGTCGTTTAAACTGGGAGCCATCGTTGAGGCGCAGCGCGGCATCTGGTTCGTCATCCCGCAGCTCCTCGGCTTCGCCATCTTTTTCGTGGCCGGCCTGGCGGAGACGCGGCGTATCCCGTTCGACCTGCCGGAGGCGGAAAACGAGCTGGTCGCCGGTTATCACACGGAATATTCGGGCATGAAATTCGCCTTGTTTTATCTGGGCGAATATTTCGGCATTACGCTGGTCTCGGCCATGATCGTCACGCTGTTTCTCGGCGGGTGGCTGGGGCCGCTGTTTCCGCCAATCATCTGGTTCCTGCTCAAGCTGGCGGTGGTGCTCGGTGTGTTTATTCTCATCCGCGGTTCGCTGCCGCGCCCGCGATACGACCAGTTGATGGAGTTCGGCTGGAAGCTGATGCTGCCGCTGGCGCTGCTCAACCTGGCGGCGACCGGATTGATCGTGTTGCTGGCGATGAGATAAGGAGAATTTTGGATTTTAGATTTTGGATTTTCGATTGCCGATAGATACGGCCACCAAATATGAGGCAATCGAAAATCCAAAATCTAAAATTGGAGAGCTTGGGTGTTCAGCATAATACAGTCAATCTGGGAGGTGTTCCTGCATGCGTTTCACCGGCGGGTGACGGTGCAGTATCCGAGCGAGAAGCGGGTGCTGCCGCCGCGCTGGCGCGGGCGCATCATCCTCTCGCGCGATCCCGACGGGGCGGAGCGTTGCGTCGCCTGTTATCTCTGCGCCGCCGCCTGCCCGGTGGATTGCATCGCGCTGCAGGCGACGGAAGCCGAGGATGGCCGGCGTTATCCTGCCTTCTTTCGCATTAACTTCTCTCGCTGCATCTTCTGCGGTTTCTGCGAGGAGGCGTGTCCCACCCTTGCCATCCAGTTGACGCCGGATTACGAGATGAGCGAATACGTACGGCCGGGACTGGTCTACGAGAAAGAGGACCTGCTGATCGCCGGCACCGGCAAGTACCACGACTACAATTTTTATCGCGTCGCCGGACTGGCGATCGCCGGGAAAGACAAAGGCGAGGCGGAAAACGAGCGCCTGCCGGTGGATATACGCGGCATTATGCCGTAAGAGGACTGTTCAGTGGAGACCGTATAGAGGGTCGAATGATTTTTCTGATTGATAGGGGATTTAGGGGCTAGTCGTAGCGGGTTGTCACAATACACCTTGGATTGATGAATATGCGCTTAGCCTGGTGGTTGAGTAGGCAGGTAAGCTGTTCGGTTCTTTCCGCAGCTCCCGTGCCGTATCGAAACCACCTCTACGGCGGTATTCCGCCGCACGTATATCGGTAAACCTTGTGTGAACGAGCACTATACTCGCGGTGGTTTCGATACGGCACGAGAGCTATGAAAAGAATCAATCAGCTCCCGTGCCTACTCAACCACCGGACTGGGCTATATCAATAAAATTATGAGGTAATCACATGACCGTCATTCTTTATATCGCGATGGGCATTGCGCTGTTGACGACGGTGATCGCCCTCACGCGCCTGAACGCGATTCATGCCTTGCTGTATCTTATCACTTCGCTGCTGGCGATCGCCGTGGTATTCTTCCTGCTCGGCGCGCATTTCGCGGCAGCGCTCGAAGTCATCATCTACGCCGGCGCCATCATGGTGTTGTTTGTGTTCACCGTCATGATGCTCAACCTGGGGCCTCCCGCCATCGAACAGGAACGCCGGTGGTTCGTGCCGGGCATGTGGGCGGGACCCGGCATCTTTCTCCTGATGCTGCTGGGCGAGATCATTTACCTGGTCTACAACCTGCGCGGCATAGAGACCAGCGGCACGGGGGGCAGCCCGAGCGAGGTTGGCGTTTCGCTGTATACCACCTATCTGCTGGGGATCGAGATATCCTCGATGCTGCTGCTGGCCGGTGTTGTCGGAGCATATCACCTGGGCCGGCGGGCGATCCTGCCGGTCGCGGAGGAACCCACGCGCCCGCTGTTGTTGACCGAGGGGAGGAAATCATGACGCCGATTCCGCTGGATCTCGGATTGCTGTTTGCCGCGGTGTTGTTTCTGCTGGGCGCGCTGGGCGTGCTGGTCCGCCGGAACATCATCTTTATGCTGCTGTCGCTGGAGGTGATGTTCAACGCGGCAGGTCTGGCCTTCATCGTTGCCGGCTCGCGCTGGGGGCAGCCGGACGGCCAGGTGATGTTCTTTTTCATTCTGACCATGGCGGCGGCGGAGGTGTCGGTGGGGCTGGCGCTGGTGCTGCGCCTTCGCCACCTGCTCGGCACGCTGGACGTCGATGCGGCGGCGACGATGAGGGAGTAGCCGGATGTTTCCGTATCCGCTAATCTGGTTCGTCATTGCCTTGCCGCTCGCCGGATACATCGTATTGGCGCTGACCGGCAGCCGCATGCCCCATCGGGCGGTGACCATCATCGGCGCCGGCACGGTCGGCGTCTCGCTGGCGCTGGCGCTGCTGATTAGCTTCTGGTACTTCATCGCTCCGCCGCCCGGCCTGGTCTACACCGACACGCTGTGGACCTGGGTGCGGGTGGGCAATTTTACCCCGGGCATCGCCGTGTATCTGGATCCGCTCGCGGTGGTGATGATGCTGGTGGTCACCTTCGTGGGCTTTCTCATTCACCTGTATTCCGTCGAGTATATGGGGGATGACCGGGGATACAGCCGGTTTTTCGCGTATATGAACCTGTTCGTCGGCGCCATGCTGATCCTGGTGCTGGCGAATAATCTGCTCTTCCTGTTCCTGGGCTGGGAGGGGGTGGGGCTGTGCAGCTACCTGCTGATCGGCTTCTGGTATACCGATCTGAATAATGTTCACGCCGCCAACAAAGCGTTCATCGTGACGCGCATCGGCGACACTTCGCTGGCAGTCGGCCTGTTCCTGCTCTTCACCCACCTGGGCACGCTGAACATCCAGGAGATACTGGCGCGGGCGGCGGCGCAGTGGCCGGTGGGATTCGGCCTGGCGATTGCGACGGCGGCGCTGGTGCTCGGTGGCGCGGTGGGTAAATCCGCCCAACTGCCCCTGCAAGTCTGGCTGCCGGACGCCATGGCCGGTCCTACCCCGGTGAGCGCGCTGATCCATGCCGCCACCATGGTGACCGCCGGTGTCTACCTGATCGCGCGCCTGTATGTCATCTTCCAGCTCGCGCCGCCGGTAATGCTGCTGACGGCGATCATCGGCGCCGCCACCTTGCTGCTCTCGGCGACCAGCGCGCTGGTTCAGCGAGATATCAAGCGCGTGCTGGCCTATTCGACGATCAGCCAGGTGGGCTATATGTTCCTCGGGCTGGGCGCGGGTGCATGGTCGGCGGCCATCTTTCACCTGATGACCCACGCGTTCTTCAAGGCGCTGCTCTTCCTGGCAGCGGGGGCCGTCATTCTCGGCCTGCATCACGAGCAGGACATCTTCCGCATGGGCGGCCTGCGGAAGTCGATGCCGCTCGCGTTCTGGACCTTCCTGATCGGCGCCTCCTCGCTGGCGGCGGTTCCGTTCATCACCGCCGGTTATTTCAGCAAGGACGAAATCCTCGCCGGCGTCTGGAACGCATACGGCGGCACCGGTCACCTGTTATGGGTGGCCGGGCTGCTCGGTGCATTCCTGACGGCGATTTACGCCTTCCGGCTGGTCTTCCTGGTCTTTTTCGGGGAAGAGCGCCGGTCGCCGGAGAAACGCCCCGGCCTGCTGATCGCCGTTCCGCTCGTGATCCTGGCGGCGCTGGCCATCGGGGGCGGCTGGGTGCAAATCCCAAAGACGGTGGCCGGCCTGCCGCTGTTCGGCCATTTCCTGCACGGCGCCTTCACCCTGGCCCGAACGAAGACCGATGCGGGTGCTCCGGGAATGTTGGCGGGTGCGGCCGCCATCGCGTCGCTGGGCGGGATCGCCCTTGCCTACCTGCTGTATCTCGTCCTGCCCGCGTTCCGGCGCCGGCTGGCCGAGCAGCCAATCTGGACGGCGATGGGACGGTTCCTCATTACCGGTTGGGGATTCGACTGGCTGTATGAATGGCTGATCGTACGGCCTTACCTCTGGCTCGCGCGGGTGAATCGCGATGACGTGATCGATCTCTTCTATCGCGGCGTCAGTTGGACCGCCGCGCTTTCCTACCGGGGGCTGCAGGCCGCGCAGACCGGCAACGTGCGCTGGTACGCGGCCGGTGTAGCCGCCGGGGCGCTGATCATTCTGGCGTTTGTGGTATACGGCTTATGATACTCGTGTGGTTGATGCTCATCCCGATCATCGGCGGCGTGCTGGCCTGGATCTTCGCCCGCTGGAGCCTGCGGCTCACGCACTGGATCTCGCTGGCGGCGATGGCCGCGGTGCTGGGGCTGGCGCTCGGCATCTGGGGACAGCACTGGGATGGCGTCAACCTGTCGAGCCACGGCGTGTGGCTGCTGATGCTCGATAAACCGTGGATTCCCCGGCTGGGCATCCGGTTTCTGCTGGCGATGGACGGCATCAGCCTGCTGCTGGTGCTGCTGACCGGAGCAGTCGGCCTGCTGGCGGTGGCGGCTTCCTGGTACATCGTCGAGAAGCGCGAAGGCTTTTTCTACTTCATGCTGCTCTGGTCGTTCGGCGCGATCGTCGGTGTCTTTCTTGCTCTCGATCTGTTCCTGTTTTATTTCCTCTGGGAGCTGATGATCGTCCCGCTCTATTTTCTCATCGCGCTGTGGGGCAACGAGAATCGCCGGTACGCCGCGATCAAGTTCTTCATCTTCACCCAGGTCGGCGGCCTGTTCCTGCTGCTTGCCACGCTCGGCCTGTATTTCGCGCACGGGCGGCTCACCGGCGTCTACACCTTCGATTATTTTCAGTTATTGGGCACTACCATGGCGCCGGCGCTGGCCTTCTGGCTCATGCTCGGCTTTTTCTTCGCCTTCATCGTGAAGTTGCCCGCCGTGCCGGTGCATCCCTGGCTGCCTGACGCGCATACGCAGGCGCCCGTCGCCGGAAGCGTCGATCTGGCCGGTCTGGTGCTGAAGGTAGGCGCCTATGGCTTGTTACGCTTCACCATCCCCCTCTTCCCGCAGACGGCGCTGGCCTTCGCGCCGGCGGCGATGGTGCTGGCGGTGATCAGCATTTATTACGGGGCGATCCTGGCGTTCGCGCAAACCGACTTGAAGCGCCTGATCGCCTATACCAGCATCAGCCACATGGGCTTTGTGCTGCTCGGTATTTTCGCCTGGAATACGCTGTCGCTGCAGGGCGCGCTCCTGATCGTGATCAGTCACGGTATTACCACCAGCGCGCTCTTTATCCTCGCCGGCGTCATTGCCCGGCGCATCCACGAGTCGCGGTCCATGGATCGCATGGGCGGCTTCTGGCCCGTCATGCCGCATGTGGCTGGCTCCGGATCCTTTTTCGCGATCGCGGCGCTGGGCTTGCCCGGATTCGGCAACTTTATCGGCGAAATCCTCGTGCTCTTCGGCGCCTTCGCGGTCAGTCCGGTGTTCGCCATTCTCGCCACCGGCGGCTTCGTGCTGTCGGTCATCTATGCCCTGCGCATCCTCCAGCGCGTATTCTTCGGACCGCTGACCAATCCTGTCGAACCGCGGGACATGACGGGGCTGGAGACGGTCCTCATGGGGGCGTCGATGGCGGTGATCCTGTGGTTGGGCCTGTATCCGCAATCCGTGCTCAACCGGACCGAGTCGGCGGTGCTCAACCTGCAGCGCATCGTCCACCGCGCCATGCCGACCGCGCCGGCGACGCCGGCCGCTTTCACGGGTGAGAAGGAGGCGCCGCATGAATTACCCTGACATCATCGCGCTGCTGCCCCTCATCATCACCGGCGTGACGGCGGTGCTGGTACTGATCGAGATCGGCGCTTTCCGTAATCACCGGGCGACGGTGGTATTGACGCTGATCGGGCTGGCGCTGGCATTCGCCGCGTTGGCCGTCTCCTGGCCGCTGGCGCCGCGCCAGGTCACCCCGCTGCTGCGCATCGATCGCTTCGCGGTGTTCTACATCGGCCTGCTGCTGGCGGCCGCCTTCGCCGTCGTCATGCTCTCCGCTCGCTACTGGGACCGCCGCGGCGGGCGGCGCGAGGAATCGTATCCGCTGCTGCTGCTGGCGGTGCTGGGCGCGGGCATCCTCGTCGCCAACACGCATTTTGCCTCCTTCTTCCTCGGGCTGGAGCTGCTCAGCGTCTCGCTTTACGCGCTGATCGCCTATCAATATACCCGCGTGCAGAGCGTGGAGGCGGGCATCAAGTACCTTGTGCTGGCAGGCATGTCCTCCGCGTTCCTGCTCTTCGGCATGGCGCTGGCTTACGCGGCGACGGGCACGATGTCGCTGGCCGGCCTGCTTGCTGGCGCGACGAATCCCGCGGTGCCCGCACTGCCTTTCTACGGCGGACTGGGTCTGATTATCGCCGGCATCAGCTTCAAGCTGGCGCTGGTGCCGTTCCACTTCTGGACGCCCGACATCTACCAGGGCGCGCCGGCGCCGATTACCGCGTTCATCGCCACGGTGTCGAAGGGGGCGATCTTCGCGCTGCTGCTGCGCTACTTCATCCCGCTGGGCGTGCTCCACGTCACCCCGCTCTACTTGATCTTCGTCATCCTGTCGATCCTCTCCATGTTCATCGGCAACCTGCTGGCGCTGCGCGAGCGCAACCTCAAGCGCCTGCTCGCTTATTCCTCCATCGCCCACATGGGTTACCTGCTGGTGGCCTTCCTCGCCGGCGGCCAACTCGCCGTCACCGCCGTCACCTTTTACCTGCTCGCCTATTTCATCACCACCCTCGGCGCCTTCGGCGTGGTGTCGGAATTGTCGGGCCGCGAGGAAGACGCCGAACTGCTCGACGACTACCGCGGCCTGGCCTGGCGGCATCCCTGGATGGCCGGTGTGCTGACGGCGTCGCTGTTCTCGCTGGCCGGTATCCCCCTCACCGTGGGCTTTTTCGGTAAATTCTACCTGCTGGCGGCCGGCGTCGACGCGCGCCTGTGGTTTCTGGTCATCCTGCTGGTCATCAGCAGCGCCATCGGCCTCGTCTACTACCTGCGCGTCGTCTTCGCGCTCTACGGATCTCCGGAAGACCCGCTGGCGACCGGCCTGGTCATCACCCCCGCCCACCGACCAGCCTTCCCCTACCTGGGCGGCATCGTCCTCGCGGCACTGGCTGCGCTGCTGCTCTGGCTGGGCCTCTACCCGGCGCCGGCGATACGGGTGATCGAGATTATTGCGCGGAGTTTGTTCTGAGAGGCAGAGGGAGGCAGATAAGTTCGGGCTTTTCGTCTTCAGGCAATCTCAAATACCAGGGGTAGCGCCTTCACGCTTATACGCAGCTCTGTTTCATGCTCACGGCGTGCATATCCGCCCTATTCATACGGGCTTACCTAACGCACCCGTAAAGGGATGCGGCTACAACAGTTTCATGCATATGACAAGCTCGTAGCCGCACCCTTTACGGGTGCGTTAGATAAGCCGGTATGCATGAGGCGGACATATAATCCGTGACCGAGAGAAATGTATATAAGCTTGAAAGCGCTGTCCCTGGGGTTCGAGATTGTCTGAAGAGGAATTATGCAATTACTTCTTCCCTCTATCGCGCATTACCTCATCCAACGGCTGGGGGTGGGACATGCTACCTACTATGAATTGGCTCCCCCCTCAAAGAGCCGGTGATCAAGTGGGAGGAAGACTGATCGTTGTGGCTAATAGTGCGGGAAACTGCGGGATTCCCTGCGTGCGATGAATCGAAAAGTGCGGGAAAATGCGTGAAAACGATAGATGTCGCATATGGTGTGGAATTGCGGGACGGTTACCTCTTACTCTTGCCCAGCATTCCCGGCCTTATTATGGTCCTGGCGAGGCTGCCGCACACCGAAAGCCAATGCTGTCCTGCCGTTCTGTAGGTGCAAAGTGATCCCGATGGTATGTTTGATAAAAAATCAGATCATGGCAACCCCACCATCCACCACGCAACACTCGATCATAACCCGTTGCTGGCCCGGTAGGATTCCGCCTGGAAGCATTCGGCTGATACACTATATCGAACCAATCCGAGCACCATTCTGAGACGTTACCAGCCATATCTTCAACACCATATGGGCTAATATCTGTTTTATAGCTGCTTATGGGAGATGGTGATTTTGTTTCTTTGTGAACAGAATGGCAACATTCCGTGCCATTCCAATCATTTCCCCATGGGTAGATTCGACCATCCGTGCTACGTACGGCTTTCTCCCATTGGACTTCCGTGGGTAGCAACGCCCCTGCCCAGGCGGCATATGCAGTCGCATCATACCAATTGACATTGACGATGGGGTAATCGTCATGCCAACCCCATGACGGGGCTTTGGGCATCTTACGCTTCGTCGCCTGGCAAAAAGCGCGGTACTGCACCACCGTCACCTCGTATTTGTAAATCCAGTAGCCATCCAGGGAGACTGCGTGGTGAGATATCTCTTCTCGATTAGGTATGATTTGATGTAAGAGTGCATCTCGTATCATCGCCCAATCGCGATTTTTGATATGGTCACGAAGAAAATCTCCCTTACTGGTGCCCATGCGAAACTTCCCAGCAGGCACCCATACCATGACCGCGCCGTCTTTGGGATTGATGCGTTGGTGGATCACAATGCGGGGCTGCCAGGGGCGCCACCAGCACAGCGCAACGGCAACCACCACCACAAATGGCGCCAGCACGCGCGCCCGGAGCAGTTTCTTCCGAAGTGGACGCATTCCCCACCTCCTTATGGGCCTGGCGAGGTGAGCACACACCGAAAACCGAAATCGTCACTACTGCGCTTAGGTTCGTAGCGATTTTGGGAATTGCATCTAAAGAAGTCCGGAGCGATGTAGCTCCAAGCCCCGCCGCGCATCACACGGACGGTTCCAGTCGTTGGGCCGGTGGGATTCCGCTGGGGTGCGTGCTGGTTATTATCGTCATACCAATCTGAACACCACTCATATACGTTACCAGCCATGTCCTGTGCGCCATACGGACTCGCGCCCGTCGGGAAACTGCCGATAGGGGATGGCGATTGGGCAGGAAAGTGTATTCGAGATTGAGATCCCGCCAGAAAAAGGACGGAGTTACAGCATCGTGATACATCCCAGGTATCCCCCCACGGATAGATTCGCCCGTCTGGGCCGCGCGCCGCTTTCTCCCATTGCGCCTCCGTGGGCAGCGATGCTCCTGCCCAGGCAGCATAGGTAGCTGCGTCATGCCAGGAAACATTGACGATTGGGTAATCATCCTGCCAACCCCACCGTGGTTTCTTGGGCATTGCTCGTTTCGTCGCCAGGCAGAACTGCCGGTATTGCGCCACCGTCACTTCGTATTTGTAGCTCCAGTAGCCATCCAGGTAGACCGTGTGGGAAGGTACTTGAATCGAATTCGCTTCGATGTGCAACTCGCGCCAGACCACATCTCGCATCGCCAGCCAATTACGCTGCCCGACGGCGGCACGGAGCTCGTCCCCCATGCTGATGCCCATGCGGAACGTGCCGGCGGGCACCCACACCATCACCGCGCCGTCTTTGGGGTTGATGCGTTGGTGGATCACAATGCGGGGCTGCCAGGGGCGCCACCAGCTCAGCACAACGGCAACCACCACTACCAGCGGCACCAGCACCCGTGCTCTGAAGAATTTCCGTCGCTGGAATCTCACGGCTTGCTCCTTTTCGAAGGGCCAATATAGTATAGCACGAGTTGAGGCGCAACCCCCTCTTTCATCTTTGGCCCCAAAATCCATCATCTCCCGTGAATTGTTTGACCCGACAAGCACCCCCGATCCGCCCGCATGCGTAAGATTAGGTGAATCAATAAGACGGGAGGCGGCAATGGCGGAGAATCCCCTGTGTGCGCTGGAGAGTTTCGGGCAAAGCGTCTGGCTCGATTTCACGCGGCGCGGCATGCTGGAGTCGGGCGAGCTGCAGCAGTTGATCGACGAAGACGGCGTGAGCGGCATGACGTCCAATCCCTCCATCTTCGAGAAGGCGATTGCCGGCAGCCATGATTACGACCGGGCCATTCGGGAGCTGGCGCTGGCGGGCAGCGGCGCGGCGGAGATGTATGAGGCGCTCACCGTCGAGGACGTGCGGATGGCGGCCGACATCTTTCGCCCGACCTATGACCGCCGGGACGGGCGCGACGGGTATATCAGCCTGGAGGTGTCGCCGCACCTGGCCCATGACACCGAGGGGACCATCGCGGAGGCGCGCCGGCTGTGGGGGGAGGTGGCGCGGCCCAACCTGCTGATCAAGGTGCCGGCCACGCGCGAGGGCCTGCCTGCCATCCGGCAGCTCATCGGCGAAGGCGTCAACGTCAATATCACGCTGCTCTTCGGCCTGCCGCGCTATCGCGAGGTGGCCGAGGTGCATCTGGCGGGGCTGGAAGATCGCGCGCGGCGCAGCGAGCCGATCGACCGGATCATGTCAGTGGCCAGCTTCTTCCTCAGCCGCATCGACGTGCTGGTCGATCCCCTGCTGGAAAAGCTGATGCAGGGTGAGAATTACACGCTGGCGGAGACGGCGGGGATGCTGCGCGGCGAGACGGCGATCGCTTCGGCGAAGATTGCCTACCAGGATTACCTGGCGCTGATCGCCGGCGAGCGCATGCGGCGGCTGGCGGAACAGGGCGCCCGCCCGCAGTATCTGCTCTGGGCGAGCACCAGCACGAAAAATCCCGACTACAGCGACGTGAAATACGTGGAGCCGCTGATCGGGCCGGACACCATCAACACCATGCCGCTGGAAACCCTGCACGCCTACCGCGACCACGGGCACCCCGCCGTCCGCCTGGAGGATGATGTGGAGAAAGCGCGGCAAGTCCTGCAGCGCCTGCCGGATTGCGGCATCGATATCGACGCCGTCACCCAGCAACTCGAAGACGAAGGCGTGGAGAAGTTCAATCAACCCTACGATCAGTTGATGCGAACCCTCGATGAGAAGCGTATATCGATCCTCGAGGAGGAGCAAGGCGGGATGGCGGCTTGAGTGAGAAGTGAGTGAGTAGATATAGTGGGTCTCTCGCTGAGTCCGGTGGTTGAGTAGGCAGGAGAGCAGTTCGGCTCTTTCCATCACCCTCGCGCCGTATCGAAACCACCGCAGATATAAGAACGCTCAGTCCGATGGTTGAGTAGGCAAGTAAGCTGTTCGCTTCTTTCCGCAGCTTCCGCGCCGTATCGAAACCACCGTGGGTATAGGTAAACATTGCGTGAACGGGCGTTATAAGCAATGCGGCGGAATACCGCCGCAGAGGTGGTTTCGATACGGCGCGGGAGCTGTGAGGGGATTTCGACCAGGCTTACTTGCCTACTCAACCACCGGACAGAGCATGGTGACCCGCTACAACAATTCACCACTCATTACTCACTAATCACTCACGCCGCCCGCCGCTGTCCGGCATCTTCCGCGATCTCCCGCAAATTGCGTCCGGTCAGCGCGGAGTCCGGCTGTTCGAGGGTGATCTCGAAACTCGCGTCGGCGGCCGCGTCATGCATTTTCAGCAGCAGCCAACGCCCGACCGTGCGAATCAGCGCGTAACCGCCCCGCAGTTTCGTCCCGTGCAGCCGCACCGCGACGTGCCCTTCCGCAAGGGCGTCCGCCATGGGTGTCGGGGGATCGCCATGGGTGATATTCTCGTAGACGCCGGCGTCCCACACCATCACCACTCCGGCGCCGTATTGCCCCTCCGGAATGACCCCCTCGAATCCGGCATACGCCAGTGGGTGAGCCTCAGTCGGGACGGCCAGCCTCCGCAGGTGCGGATCGGTAGACGGCCCCTTCGGCACCGCCCACGACACCAGCACGCCGCCTACCTCCAGGCGGAAATCATAGTGCAGCGAGGTGGCCAGATGTTTCTGCACGACGAAAATGGGCCGCGCGCCGGACGGCTCCCCGCCGCCTACCGGCTCCGGCGTGCGGCGGAAATCCCGCTTTCTAGCATACGTCTGCAACTTCTCTTCCCGCGATTCCATCGATCTTATCATGCCCTGAAGTGTGCGCGGGCATATGCTCGAATTGATAACAAATGGCACAGCTGTCCAAAATAGATCAGACGTATCCTGGACAAGTTCGCAAACACAGCGCAAAGCCGCTGTAGTAAGGCGTATAGGTCTGCGTCAAGTGAATATGCTATCCAAAATACGAGCATGGGTGAAGGGATGAAAAGCACCCCCTCCTCTCCAAGGCAAGCTCGAAATAAGCGTAACACCACAAGCTATTTTGGACAGGTGTGAACAAATGGTATGAACGGTATTGAGGGTGTCCCCGAATTATCAGTTCGCTATCTATTACGCGGCATCCACATTCTCGCCAGGCGACGCGCTCTGCGGGCGCTTCGGCGGGAAGGAGACCATTGGGCGTCCGCTTGCCCGCTCCTTCGCTTTGATATCCCGGTAGATTTCGTCAATATCGTTATGGTGCTCTGCTGCATACTTTTCGCCGGCTTGACGGACTTCAGCGACAATTTCATCTTCCCACATTGCTCATACCCTCCAGTAATTCTTCCGGTGTACTGATCACCGGTGGCATATACGAATGCGACAGACAAACATATGGGTTTCATTACAACAAGTATACCATATACGATAATGAAATAAAGCGACTACACCATCGGGAAATGGGTCGAGTAGAGGACTCTGCCCCACTTGCTGCACCAGTGTCTCTGGTAGCCGCACTCACGCGTCGGAAGCGCCGCACACTGGACGGCTTGGCAAGTCGAACAGGTCCCCCCTCACAGA
>Ga0172368_10004998_pt1 | contig 15077 bp, 10 predicted proteins | sample Lak11m_FD_114540 | JGI IMG/M metagenome (GOLD analysis project Ga0172368, IMG submission 114540) | Freshwater microbial communities from Kabuno Bay, South-Kivu, Congo - kab_022012_11m | ecosystem: Environmental > Aquatic > Freshwater > Lake | place: Democratic Republic of the Congo: South-Kivu...
CCCCGCACGGGGGCGGCCGCCCCGCCCCTTCCCCGCGGGTTTGCGCGGCGCCTTCACCTTGCCCCCCGGCACCCGCCGCCGCGGAGGAACGCCGCGAGGTCGGCGGGCGCGATGCGGATCGCGTTGGACACCCGCACGTGTGCCAGCTCGCCCCGCTCGCACAGCGCGTAGACGGTGGCCGTGCAGACGTTCAGGCGGGCCGCCACGGTCCGGACGGTCAGCAGCCTGTCGCGGCCGCCGTCGAAGCTCCGGAGCATGGCGGCGGCAACAGGGCTGCCGTCCGGGGGCGGCGGTCTGACGGGCGCGGAAGTCACTGACACCGGCGTGACAACCGGCGTGGAAACGGATGCTCCCGTTGGCACCCGTTGCACGTCCGGGGCCAGGGAACGGGTCGCCGGAGCCCCTTGCGGCTCTAAGGGTTGCGACGGTTTGCACTCCGTTGCTCTGTCCTGCTCCGCTCCCGCTGCCCTTTCGGGACCAAGGGGTCGCAGGTTCAAATCCTGTCTCCCCGACCATCGCAAGGCCCCGATCTTCCTCCGCATTTCGGAGAAGGTCGGGGCCTTCTGTTTTCCGGGACGTCCGTGTCGGGCCTCCCCCGGACAGGCGCACACGTCAGCCGGGCGTCCTGCGGCATCCACGCCGGAGGCGCCATGCCCTGCCTGGAAGGCGCGTGCAGAATTGCAGAGCCGACCCGGGAAATCACGCCGCCGCGCGCGGCCGCGCCGACGGCTGCGTCCGCGGCGACGCGACGGCGCGCGTCCCGCCTCGCGGCGGCAGCAGGCACATCCCGGCCAGCAGGAGCTGCGAGGCGACGAACGCCGCGAGCGCCTTGAACGCGCCGTCCATGAAGCCGTACGAGTGCAGTCCCACGCCGAGCATGTTCACGCCGAACCACGACAGGCTCGTCACGACGTTGCCGGCGACGGCCATCGCCATGAGGCCCTTCTCGCGCACGAACCCGCCCCAGCGCGCATGAAGGATGATCGCGTTCCACAGGACGATGAGCAGCGCGCCGTTCTCCTTCGGGTCCCAGCCCCAGAACCGGCCCCAGGACTGATCCGCCCAGATGCCTCCGAGCACCGTGCCCACGAAGCTGAACAGCAGCGCGAAGCACACGGTCCCGTACGTCGCCGACACCAGCGCGCGCGTCGTCGCGGCATCCGGCTCGCGCACGAGCCTGCGCCGCACCGCGTAGCCCACCGCGAGCCCGCCCGCGAGGAACGTCGCGCCGTACCCGACCGTGATCGTCACCACGTGCGTCGCGAGCCAGAAGTTCGAGTCGAGCACGGCGCGCATCATCTCCATGGTGTCGCCGTCGGAGGCCAGGTGGTGCGCCACCAGCAGCGTGGCGAACCCGCACACCGACGCGACCGCGGTGCCGAACCCGCGTCCGTGCCGCCGCTCCAGCCACGTGCCCAGGAGCACCGCCACCCAGCCCACGAAGATGGCCGACGAGTACAGGTTCGTCACCGGCGGCCGGCCCTGCAGCCACACGCGCGCCACTAGCCCCGCCGTGTGTACCGTCGCGCCCGCCGCCAGCAGCCCGAACGACGCCGGCCGCAGCAGCCCAGGCTTCCACAGCCACGACGCGCACAGCATCAGGAATGCCAGCACGTACAGCACCATGCCCGCGTAGAACGGCTGCGCCCGGTTGAACAGCAGCTCGCGCTCCGACGTCGCCGCCGACGAGGGCCGCCGCAACTCCGCGATTTCGTTCAGGTTTTTCGCCGCCCGGCCGAACGCGGCGGCATCCTGCGCCGCCCACGCGGCACCGAGCCGACCCCAGACCTCGAGGGCCGGATCGCGCGGCCCCGGCTGCGCCAGAGCCTCGCCGACGCTGCGCCACTCGTCCGCCGGCCGGTCGGGCATGGGCGCGAGCGGCCGGAAGAAGGCGCGCGCGGCCAGCTCCGCACGGCGATCCGGCGCGTCGGCGTCGCCCGCCGCGAGCTCCGCGGCGAGCGGCGGGCCCGACGGAAGCTGCATCGTGGCGCGCAGGCGCACGTACAGGAGCAGGCGGTCGTACAGGTTCACGATCGCGCCCTGGAAGCGGCTGCGCGCCTTGGGGTCGACCGCGCGCGCGGCGTCGGCCTGCTGCTCGATTTCCGGGCCCCGCGCCAGCAGCTCGGCGAACGAACGGTAGCGCTGCGACGACTGCGCCATGCCCAGCATGCCGAGCACGTCCGGGTCGTCCACGAAGAACACGGGCTGCTGGTCCGCGACCTCGGGACGGAACATCGCTTCCAGGAGCCACTCGTCGGCGCCCAGCGTGCGCCCGTCGACGACAGCGTCCTGATGGCCGCGCATCGCCAGCAGCGAGTTGCGTGCGATGGAGTCCACCGGCTTGACGCGCCCGCCTTCGAGCACGGGCAGGCGCGCGAACGCCGCGATGTCGAACCCGCGCGTGCTCTCCGACCGAGCCGGGGCGAGCGCCGCGCCGGCCAGTCCGAGCCCGAACGCGGCCCGCGCCGCGAGTGAATGCGCCTTCACGCGGGCACCTCCTTCTCGCGCCGCCGCCCCGCACGCCGAAGCGACAGCCCGAAGTGCAGCACCAGCCCGGCCGCAACGAGCGCGCACGACACGTATGGCAGCAGCCACCCCGGGTTCTCTACCACCTGCAGAATCGACAGCGTGTCGCCGCGGCCGAAACTCGCCTGGTAGAAGGCCTTGCCGCGATAGCGCAGCGGCTGGTTCATCGACACGAGCACGTCGCGATCCTCGCCCCGCTGCGGATCCGACAGGTGAAGCAAGCTGCTGAAATTCTTCGGGATTTCCGTGCCCGCGTACTTGTCGTGCGAGAACTTCTTCAGCGTCACCGCGTACGGCAGGTATTCGCGACGCGGTCTCAGCTCCATCCGGTAGGTGCGCCCCGAATGCACGAAGGTCTGGCGCGCGTCGAGCCCCGCCGCGACGAGCCAGGTGCCGAGACTCTTCCCGGCGGCCATCGGCTCCACCACCGCGGCGGGCCGATCCATCTCCTCTCCGGTCGCGGGCGGCAGCTCGCGCAGCGAGGCCTCGGCGCCGACCCCGTGCGAGGTCGTCGCGGTGGGATCGCCCGGCTGAGTCCGTGCCAGCGCCGCGTTGGCGACCCATCGGTGCACGCGCACCGCGAGCGGCGTTCCGGGCAGTGCGACGCTCGCATCCGGCCTCAGCATCGACCCGGAAATCGCGCGCACGTCGTCGAAGGCCGCGTCAGTCTCGTCGACGATCGCGAGCTCCTGCACGCGGTCGGCCTCGACGAAGTCCGCCGTCGCGCCCTGCTCGATCGCCATGCGCGACTCGACCTGCATGAGGCCCGAGACGAACTCGCCGGCGACGAGCAGCACCAGCCCCGCGTGCGCCAGCCACAGACCCGCCTTCGCCGGCGTCGGACGCAGCCGCGCCACCTGCGCCGCCACGAGGTTCAGCACCAGCACGGCGCCGACGGTCGGCCCGCCCGGAAACACCGGAATCGACCACACGGTGCCGGGCACGTGCCAGTACACGAACGGCTCGCGCATGTAGGTGCGCACGGCGCCCCACGTGCCCTGCCCGGTCTGCGCGAGCGTGCAGCCGACCACCAGGACCATCAGCGCGCCCAGACAGACGATCGCGAGCTCAAGCGACGAAACGGCCTTCCAGATGCGGCGGATCATGGACGAATCCAACCGCGGCGGACGCGGCAGTCTTCCGAAAGCCGAAAGCCTGTCCCGAGCCCCGTCGAGGGGCCGCAAGTCGAAAGCCGGCCCATGGACTACTCGAATCGGAGCGCGCGCAGCAGGCGCATGAAGTCGGGCAGCGTCGCGCGCACGGGCTCGGCGTCGCCGGTCATCTTCACGAACCAGGACGACCCGCCGGATACGAGAAGCCCCGCCACGGTGCGCCGGGCGCCCGGCTCGTCGGAGAAATCATAGAGCGAGAGACTGCCGGCACCGGTCGCGACGGCCTTGCGGGCCGAGGCCAGTGCCAGCTCGTCCAGCGGCGGCAGCCCGATCTGTCCGCGCCATCGGTTCACGTTCGCCTGCTCGCCGCCGGCGGGCCCCGGAAGGACCACCACCGAGACGTCGATGCGGCCCGACGCCGGCGGCACGAGCGTCGCGAACCGCATTCCGCTCCCGGCCGTCTGCTTCCAACCATCGGGAAGCGTCCAGGCGAGCGTATGCCCGGCAGGCGGCGACGATGGAGATGCTTCGGCGCCGGCCGTGGTCGCGGCAGGCTCCTGCGCCGGACGCCCTTTGGGCACGCGTACGAGCGTGATTTCATCACGGCGGCATGCAGCGGCTCCGAAGAGGAGCGCGCATGCGACGAGCCCGGCGCACCGGGCGCGGAAGTGCATGATGGATGACCTCCCGGACGGCGCGGGCGGCCGGTCGCAGCGCCCACGAACGAGGGGCAGGTTGGACATGTCGCCATCGGGCGCCAAGCCCCGTGCGGATTCCCTTCGGCGCCCCGAGTCTCCCCCCTGCCGCGCCTGTCGCGGAGCCGCAGCCGGGGTCAACCGGCGACGCGACCGATGGATGCCCGAACGGGGCGAACGGTGCGAAGCGGGTCCGCAGTCGCGCCCGTCGCTGCGCTCGGGGTTGCGTCCCCTCCCTTCGGTCGGGGTTCCGAATCCGGCCGGCCGCGCCGGTTCCCGTCGGAACCCCGAGCGCAGCGACGGGACAGAACCCCGAGCGCAGCGACGGGCATTCCCCTTGCGACGGGCCCGTGCGCCGGCGCCGTGCTACGTTCGAGCCGTGGAGCGCACGGAGCCCATGCCCGGCACCGCCGCGCGCACCGAGATCATCCGCCTGCACCGGGCGATCTTCGAGCGCCAGCGACGCCTCATCGCCGAGCGCGTCCAAGGCTATTCGCCTGAATTCGTCCGCTACGAGGCACGGTTTCGACGCACTGCGTCATCCTTCCTGCGGCCGGCTTCCATCGACGAGCTCACGCAGGCGGCGACGGGCTCGGACATCGTCTTCGTGGGCGACTACCACACGCTGAAGCAGGCGCAGCGCGCGTACGTGAAACTGGTTCGACGTCTGGCGAATCGCGGGCGGCCGGTGGTGCTGGCGCTGGAGTTCGTGGAGGCGCGCTCGCAGCCGCACGTCGACCGGTTCCTGGCGCGGCACATCGGAGAGCGCGAGTTCCTGCGGCGCATCGACTACCGGCGCCATCACGTGTTCGACATCTGGCCTCATTTCAGGCCTGTTTTCGACGCTGCGCAGGGAATGGGCCTCCCGGTGGTGGCGCTGGACCGGGCGCGGGGCGGCACGCTGGCGGAGCGCGATCGGTTCGCGGCGCGGCGGCTGGCGGACACGCTGGCGCAGCGGCCGGGCGCGCTGGTGCTCGTGCTGGCCGGCCAGCTCCACTGCGCTCCGCCACACCTGCCGGCGTGCCTGGCGCGGGAGGCGGCCCGCCGCGGGCTCGCGCCGTTGCGGCCGCTGGTCGTGTACCAGAACGTGGACACCGTCTACTGGCAGCTCGAGACGGCGGGGCTGGAGCACGGCACGGAGGCGGTGCTGGTGCGCCCCGGCGACGGCGACCCGCCCTGCCCCGAGTTCTGCCTCGTGAACACGTCGCCCATCGTGGCGCAGCAGAGCTATCTGGACTGGGTCGAGAGCGACGGCGAGATGGTGTCCTCGTCGCAGCCCGAGCAGCATTTCAAGGAACTGGCCCGGGTCGTCTGCGAATTCCTGGACCTGGAGATCGGCGACGCGCTGGACCACGTCGAGGTCTACACGGCCGGCGATCTGTCGTTCCTGCCCGCGCTGCGCGAAGGCGGATTGTTCACGACCGCAGAGCTCGCGCTGGTCCGCCGCCAGATTCTGGCGCGCGAGAGCTATTTCATTCCGAGGGCGCGCATCGTGTACCTGGCGCACCTGTCCCTGAATCACGCGGCGGAGGAAGCGGCCCATTTCCTGCGCCACGTGGTGACGGGCGAGGACGAGCCGCAGCCGGGGCTCATCGACGGATTCTACGGAAGGGCCATGGAAGAGGCATTGGCGTTTTTCGGGTCGAAGATCGTCAATCCCCGGCGCAAATGCCCGCACGACGCCGAGTATGAGCGGATGCGCCATTCGGGCGACGCGCGCGAGCGCCACCTGGCGCGGCTCGTGATGTCGCACCGGGCGATGGAGCGCGGCGAAAGGTCGTGGCGCGTGCGCAAGGCCTTTTCGGGCCTCGACACGGAGTTCTTCAATGCGGTGACCCATGCGCTGGGGTACATGCTGGGCGACCGGCTCTACTACGCGATGATCCGCGGCCTCGTGTCCAAGGAGGAGGCCCGCGAGCTGTTCCAGACGCCGCTGGACGAGCCGGGCGATCCGTTCCACGTGTACCTGACGCTGGCCTCCAAACTCGGACGCGTGCGGGTGCCGCGCTACCACTGAGGGCGCTCGACAGCAGGCCGCAGGTGGCGTATTCTGGCGTCATGGAGCCGTTCGACGTTGCCGACGCGTTCCACGAGTTGTCGGAGATCATCCGCGAAATGAACGATATCATTCGCGACCCGCGCGATCACCTGACGCGCCTCGCGAAGTGCGATGAATGCCTCGACAGGCTGATGGCTCGCCTCGCTCGCGCTACTTCCCCTGCCCCGCCGGAAACGTGACGGTCACCTGCCGCTCGGCGCCGTCGCGACGCACGGTCAACTCCGCGGAATCACCGGGCTTTTTCGGAGTCAGCAGGACCAGCAGGTCGCCGCCGTCGGCCACCTTCTGCCCGTCGACTGCCGCAATGACGTCGCCCGCTTTGATGCCCGCCGCGGCCGCGGGCGAGTCCGGCAGAACCTCCGCGACGCCCACGGCTCCGTCCTTCGGCTCGAATCGGACGCCCAGCCGCACGCGTTTGCCATCGAGATCCTCGTAGGCCATCAACCATGCGAAATCGGCTGGCAACAGCGGGACTCGCGGAAGCGAAACCTCCATGCCCTTCGCGCGGCGCATTTCCGGCGGCACCTCGACCTCTTCCGACACGACGATGGAATACGGCACCGCCATGCGCCGCACGAGCTTCTTCGGCACGCCGAACCCGTAGCGCACGTGCGCGCCGCCGGCGAGCACGAGCACCGTCTTGCCCTGCCCGCGCGCGCTGCCCAGATACGCGACCGTGCGCTCGGCCATGGACTCCTCCCAGAGCCTCTGCACGCGGTCGAAAGCCTCGAACATGCCGGGGACGGCCTTGTGTCCGGCGCTCATTGCGCGCAGGTATTCGGTTTCGTAGGGGTCGGGTTCGCCGATATTGGGAAGCCTGGCTTTGAGCTCCGGCGGCAGAGCCTCGAAAGGAGTCTTCCCGACAGCCCGCTGCAGCTCCTCCGGAGGATTCAGCGCCAGCACGTCGAGGCGGTGCTCGCGCGCGTAAAGAAGCAGGTCGCGGTAGTAGTGCCAGTCCGCTCCCCAGCCGTGGAACCAGTCGGATTCCTTGAGGAATTCGGCTTCGGACAGGCCGCCGGTGGTCCATCGGTCCAGTACGTCCTGGTGCGGCGAACGGAACATTTCCATTGCCAGCGCGACGGCGCCGCCGCGGCGTCGGTCCAGGCCGCGCAGAAGGGTCAGCTCGGCTTCGTGCGAATGGACGTTGTCGTGCGTTTCGCCGAAGAAGACGACCCGGGAGCCGGCCATCATGTCCATCATCTGGTCAACGGTGACCATCTGGCCCGTCGGCACGTGGACGATGCGCCCCGGATGCGGATCCGGCCACGGATATGGGTATTCCGAATCGTGCATCGGCGGACAGGGCGGTGCGGCACGGGGCACGGTGGCGCAAGCCGCCCCGAGAATCGCGGCTGCCATGAGGCGGCCGGCAGGCTTCAGTTGCCCGGCATTCCTCAGGTCGCAGGCAATTCCAAACATGTCCGTTCGCCCGCTTTCAACCTTCATCCCTGGTCCTTCATTCTTCATTCTTCATTCTTCATCCTTCATTCTTCATCCTACGCCGCCTTCTGCACGCGCGCGAGCGCCAGCCGCACCGCGGCACGCAGCCCCGAGTAGGGCAGGCGTTCCATGGCCGCATCGGGATCGAGCCATTCGTGTCCGTCGTGCTCGTCGGGCGCACGCCGGCACTCGAAAGCGATGGGAAGCCTCGCGAAGAAGGCCGTTTCGCGCGTCCATTTCACGGTCTTCAGCTCGCGCCGCGTGATGCCGGGATCCAGCGGGAAGTCGTGCTCGTAGCCCAGGGGCTCCACCTCGACCTGCGCACCGGTCTCCTCCCAGAGTTCCCTGCGGGCGGCCTCCTCGGGCGTCTCGCCGCGCTCCATGCGTCCCGTGACGGTCTGCCAGAAGCCACCGCGCGCCATCGTGCGGCGCATGCACAGGATTTTCCCGTCCTCGCGCACGGCCACCACCTGGATGGTGCGCAGCTCCGGCTCCACGGCGCGCAGCCGCACGCACTGGACGTCGGCGAAGGCGCGGGCGAACGACGCCGACGCCTCGGAAAGCGTCGCCGCCGAGCCCTCCGCCGCCAGCGACGTGACGCCCTTGTCGCGGATGCCGCACGGCACGATGAGCCGGAACTGGTCCAGTTCCGTGCGCACGTTCAGCGCGATGCCGTGCGTGGAAATCCACCGCGACAGGTGTACGCCGACCGCTCCGATTTTCCTGTCTCCGCGCGCGTCGCGAACCCAGGCGCCCGGAAAGCCGTCCAGACGGTCCGCGGCCACGCCGAAGCGGGCGCAAGTCCGGATCATCGCCTCTTCGAGCGAGCGCACCCACTTGCGCACGTCGCGCCGGTCGGGCTGCAGCTCCACGATGGGATAGGCGACGAGTTGCCCGGGACCGTGGTACGTGACTTCACCGCCCCGGTCGGTCTCGTGCATTTCGATGCCGCGCGAGCGAAGCTCGTCGGGTCCAGCCAGCACGTCGTCCGTCGAGGCCCCTCGCCCGAGCGTCAGCAGCGGCGGGTGCTCCAGCAGCACGAGCACGTCGGAGTCGGTATGCTGGGCGATGGCCTGATGGTGCAGGCGCATGGCGCGCAGCGCGTCGTCGTACTCGACGCGGCCGCAGGTGCGCAGATCGACGACTTCCCTCATGACGACCTGCGCCGGGTGTACGGCCTGTCGCGGTTTCCCATGGGTCGGCCGCCCCTCCGCGGCGGCGGCGGCGAGTATAGCGGCGCACGGGCGCGCACGCTCGCGCCGGCGGACGGGCGCCCGGCGGGTGCGCCGATTGCCGAAAACAGAAGGCGAAAAGGATGATGTCCGGGGTGCCTGCTGTGCTGTTCGTGGAGAGGGGAGGCGCACGGTGGAACAGGTGCAGATCAGGCGCGGAGCGACCCGGGAAGACCTCGATCGGGTTCCGGAGACGATGATCGGAGAAACGATCGACGGAACGCTCTACGCCGTACCGAGGCCGCGGGGCTTGTCTCTGGCTGCCCAGGGCTGGATCGGCGCGGCGCTCCACGCCCCGTACGGGCGCGGCCAGGGCGGGCACGGCGGCTGGTGGATTCTGGCGGCGCCGGGCGTCGAACTGCCGGGCGCGCCCGAGGTCGTGCCCGACCTGGCGGGCTGGCGGCGCGAGCGGATGCCGCTGATCCCCGAGGAAGAGGCGATCCGTGTTTTGCCCGACTGGGTGTGCGAGATCCAGTCTCCGGTCACGGCCGAGTTGGACTACGCGATCAAGATGCCTTTCTACGCCCGCGTCGGAGTGCAGTGGGTCTGGATGCTGAGCGCGAGATTCCGCATGCTCTCCATCCACCGACTCGTGGAGGGCCGCTGGAGTCTGCTGACGGCGATCCAGGGCGACGCGCGCGTGGCAGCCCAGCCCTTCGACGGCGCGGAGATCGACCTCGACGGCCTATGGGCGGAAATACCCTTTCCTGCCGATGATCGGACGCGCCGTTGGCCCAGGGTCGGACGCTCACCCGCCGCGCATCCGCACGGGCGCCGCGTCGAGCAGATCCGCCGGACCCAGCCGCGTCGCGTCCGGTCCGTTCTCGTATTCCAGCAGTCCGACCTGCGCGTAGCGGGGACGGATCCGCTCGGAAAGCAGGCCGATGCTGCGCAGATTGGGCACGATGCGACGGAACATCGTGCGTCGGAACTCCGCCATGGTGGGCGTCTGCAGCACCCACTGCTCCCACCCGCGGCGCGTGACCTTGTGCGCCCAGTATTCCTCGTGGAACTCGCGGAAAAGGAACCGGTTCCGCATCAGCACCGACAGCTCGAACGCCCAGTCCTCGCGCTCGCGCCGCTCGGCCGCGGAGAGCTGCGCCACCTGCTCGCGCAGCGACAGCACGCCGTAGCGCACGTGGCGCGCCTCGTCCGTGATCACGCGCTTGAGAAGCTCGCGAAGCAGCGGTTCCTCGGTCGTGGCGCGCCACAGCGCGAACGCCCCCAGCGCCAGGCCCTCGATCATGATCTGCATGCCCAGGAACTTCAGATCCGCCCGCGGGTCGCGCATGATCGCGTCGACGATGACGTACAGGTTTTCATCGATTCGATAGAGTTTTCCCAGCTTCGCGGTCAGGTAGCGGTGGAAGACCTCGACGTGGCGCGCTTCGTCGGCCACCTGGCTGCCGCCGAAGAGCTTCCCGTCCAGCCACGGCACGGCCTGCGCGACCTGCGCCGCCGCGTAGAACGCGCCCTGCTCGCCGTGCAGGAACTGGCTCAGCGCCCAGGCCATGTACGATCGGGTCTGATCCGCGCGCTGCGACGCGGGCAGTGCCTGCCACCCGGGCAGCAGTGTCAGCGGCAGACGATCCTCGGGAATCAGCACGCGTTCCGGATGATCGAGATCGACCTCGATCGTCCAGTCGAGCGCCTGGTCGGCATCCCACTGCGAGCTCTTGCCGGCCGCATACAGCCGCGCCAGTTCGTCGTGATCGCGCCGGTAGGTCCAGTCGAAGCACGCGTCGCCGCGCGCGGGCAGCGCGCTCCGTTCGTGCCCGCGCGCCGTGCGTGCGACGAAGCCCCGGAATGCGGGCCCCAGCAGCGACGCTACGACGCGCACGTTGCGCGACCGCGTCACGTCCAGGACAAGTTCCTTCTGCGAGGCAGCGAGCGATCCGATATCGGCGAGCATTTCCCTCATCGACATGGTTGCCGGTCCCCGGTGCCGGCTGTCGTGACCCGGCCGCCCTGCGAGATAGGCGCGCGGGAGGCGACCCGGCAAGGCCGCCGGCACGCAACGCCGTCGAAGCCACGACAGCGTCCGGAACCGGACGGACCGGCGCGCGAGCCGGGGCCTCAAGTGTCCACTGCCCGGCATGCCGCCCGGAATCCTTCCGAGCGCTCCCCCGCAATCGCCCGCCGGGGTGATTCGCTGGCGACTGCTTCGCGTTGCCGGAAGTGGTTGGCTTCGTTACGGACAGGCCGGCAACGACCGCGCGCAGGGCACAGCCCTGCCACGTTTCCCGCACCGGCAGGGAGCTTCACCATGGCCTTTTTCCGCGTCTTCTTCTTGTCCGCCGTTTCGTCACTCGTGCTCGCAGCCCTGCCCGCCGCGGCGAAGCCGAAGCTGGACGTCTCCATCGCCGTCACCAAGGAGGTGGCCGACGCGAAGGGCGCGAAGGCCACGAAGACCGTCGCGGTGAAGGAGGCTGCACCCGGCGAGGTCCTCCGCTACACGATCTCGTACGTGAACCGGGGCGACGAGGTCGCGCGCGACGCCGTGGTGGACAACCCCATCCCGCAGGGCGCGACGTACATCGGAAACAGCGCCACCGGCGAAGGCGCTGACATCCTCTTCTCCAGCGACGGCGGCAAGTCGTTCGCGCCGCCGACCAAGCTGACGTACCAACTGCGCCTTCCCGACGGCCGGACCGAAGCCCGGGTGGCGACGCCTGGCGAGTACACGCACGTGCGCTGGACGCTCCGGCAGGTGCCGCCGGGCGCCGGCGGCAAGCTGGCCTTTCAGGTCAAGGTGAATTGACGCCGAAACGGTGAATGGACGACGAAACGCGCTCCGGACAGGAGTGCGCGCAGGCTCAAGCGGGGGACGAAGCGGAGCGGGCACGGGCGCGGATCCCGACGGATCCGGGCCGGGTCCGCTCCAGAGGCAGCACCCGTGGGAGCCGCGTTGCGAGGACGCGCTCCGGAAAGGAAGGCAGCACCGTGAAGACCGCGTTCCGCAGCATCCGGCTCGTCCCCCTGGCCGCGCTGGCCGCCGTGCTGGCGCCATCGGCCGCGCTCGCGTCGACCGCCGCGAGCACGACCATCACCAACAGTGCAACCGTCAACTACAACGACTCGGGCGGCAACGCCATGACGCCCGTGACGGCCACCGCGAGCATCACCGTGTCGCTCGTGCCCTCGTCGCCCACCCTCTCGTCGCCGGCCAACACCACCATCAGCCAAGGCACGAGTGCGACTCTCACCTACACCTTCACTTCGACGGCCAACGGCGTGGACACCTACAACCTCTCGTCGGCCGCGACGCCCAGCAACCTCTCCAGCGTCACGCCCACGTTCCCCGGCGGGTCCAGCGTCGCGCTGGGCGGCTCGACCCTGGCCGCCGACGCCACCAACGGCGCCACGAGCATCACGACCCCCTACGACGGCACCAACGACAGCATCGACAACGGCATTGCCGCCGGCGACACCATCGTCATCGGGTCCAACGCCTACACGGTGAGCTCCGTCACGGAGAACCCGGGCTCCAACACGACGACGATCGCGCTCGGGAGCGCGATCTCCGGGGGCGCGGTCGCCACCGCGTCCATCATCGGCGAGCGCCAGACCTTCACCGTGAGCGTGCCGTCCGGCACCGTCACGAGCGGCGGTTCGGGCTCGCAGTCCGTGAGCACCACGGCCACGAGCGCCACGTCGTCGGGCGCCACCACCACCCAGGGCACCCCGACCGTGATCACGGTCAACCGGCCGACGCTGTCCGTCACCAAGACGGTGTCCGGCAACGACGGCACCAGCTACGCCGCCAGCGTCAGCGCCCCGCCCAGCACGAGCCTCATCTGGAAGATCGTCGTGAGCAACAGCGGGTCGTCCGACGCCACCAGCGTCGCCGTCAGCGACGTCGTCCCGTCGTTCCTGACGTACGTTTCGGGCAGCGGCAAGTACGCCACCGACGGCTCCACGACATACGCGGCGGCCACGGCGCTCACCGAGGGCTCGGGCGGCTACAGCTACACCAGCGGTTCGCGCACCGTCGCCTACAACCCGGGCTCCCCGGGCACCGGCACGGTCGCCGGCGGCGGCACACTGGTGCTCTTCTTCCGCACGACCATCGACTAGTCCGCCGGCCGCCGCGTCCGTTTCGCGCGCGGCGGCGCTGGCTTTCCATGCGGCCGCTCCGGCGCCCTCCCAAGGTCGCGCCGCCCGTGCCCCGCACGGGACGCCCTCCGTCTGCCCTGCTGCCTTGCAGCGGACTCGCGGCGGCGGCCGCTTTTCTCCTCTGCACGCACGCGCACGCCGCTCCGCCTCAGGGCGAGGCCATCGTCAACACCGCGCGGGTCACCAGCGCGGAGTCGCCTCCCGAGGAGGCGAAAGCCGAAGTGCGCGTGCGCCTCCCCAGCCCGGCGCAGATCGGAATCCGCCGATATGCGCCGGGCGCTCCGGGCGCCGAGCCGATGGCCGTGGCGCTGCCCGCCTACCGCACCGGCCCCACCGAGGACAGTCCGTTCCTGCCTCTGCCTGCGCCGCAGCCCGCGGGCGCTCAGGCCCCGATAGACCTTGGCGTCGACGTGCCCCTGCTGCGCGCGCAGCGCCTGCACCAAGGCGATCCGGCGTTCATCCTCGTCACCGACACCGACCGCAACCTGCATCGCGGCGGCCGCGAGACCGTGATCGTGACCGTCACGGCGGACGTCACGGGCGACACCGAGGTGATCCGGCTCACGGAGGCGGCCGCCGACACGGGCCGGTTCGTCGGCTACCTGCCCACGGTGCGCCGCGCGCAGGCGACCGCCTGGGACGGCACCCTCCAGCTCGTCGAGGGCTGCCGCATCACCGTGCGCTATTCGGACCCCGACGAGCTGGAGGACGTGGTCGACGGCGCGGCGGTCGTCGACCCGTTCGGCACCGTGTTCGACTCGCGCACCGGCGCAAGGCTGGACGGCGCGAAAGTCGCCGTCGTCGTCGACGCCACGGGCCAGCCCGCCGAGGTATTCGGCGACGACGCCATTACATCCTATCCATCTAATGTAATCTCGGGCGGCACGGCACTGGACGACGCCGGGCGCACCTACACGTTCCCCGCCGGCGGCTTCCGCTTTCCGTTCATGAGGACGGGCACGTACCGGCTGCTCGTGACACCACCGCAGGGATATTCCGGGCCGTCCACCGCGTCGGACGCGAGCCTCGCGGCGCTGCCGGGCGGCCCGTGGGCCATCGTGCCCGGGTCGCGCGGGGAGCCTTTCACGCTGCAGGAAGGCCCTGCGTTGCAGATCGACATCCCGCTGGACCCGACATCCGGCGTCGTGTGGCTGCAGAAGTCCGTCAACCGCGACCTCGCGGCGCTGGGCGAGTTCGTGCAGTTCACCGTGACGGCCACCAACCCCAGCGCGTCGGGCATTCTGCGCGATGCGCGCGTCGTGGACACGCTGCCCGTCGGCTTCCGCTACCGGCCGGGCACCGCGTCGCTCGAGGGACGCTCGGCTGCCGACCCCTCCATCGGCGCCGACGCGCGCACGCTGGAGTTCGCGCTGGGAACGCTGGACCCGGGCGTTTCCGTGGCGATCCGCTACGCGACGGAGGTGGGCGCCGGCGCCCGCCCGGGCACGACGGCCTACAACTCCGCGTATGCCACGGTGAGCAGCGCGCTCGCGTCGGGCACGGTGCGCGCCGGCGTGCGCATCCGCGACGACTTTCTGACGACCCGCAGTCCGGTCGTGGGCCGTGTCTCGGTGGGCGAGTGCGACGCCGAGGGCGACTTGGGCGGCGCCGGCATCGCGGGCGTGCGCTTCTACATGGAAGACGGCTCGGTCGTGACGAGCGACCGGCAGGGTCTGTTCCACTTCGAGGCGGTGCGCGCCGGCCTGCACGTCGTGCAGATGGACGTGGACTCGCTGCCGGCACCCTACGAGGCCCTGCCGTGTAGGCGCACCACGCGGTCGGCGGGCCGGGCGTTCTCGCGCTTCGTCGAGACGTTCGACGGCGTCGTGGCGCGCGTGGACTTCCGCCTGCGTGGTCCGCCGCCGCAGGAGCCGCCGCCTCCGGAGCCGCCCGAACC
>Ga0172368_10004999_pt1 | contig 15074 bp, 14 predicted proteins | sample Lak11m_FD_114540 | JGI IMG/M metagenome (GOLD analysis project Ga0172368, IMG submission 114540) | Freshwater microbial communities from Kabuno Bay, South-Kivu, Congo - kab_022012_11m | ecosystem: Environmental > Aquatic > Freshwater > Lake | place: Democratic Republic of the Congo: South-Kivu...
CATCTTTATCAGTACATTTTAGTTCGTATTCATTTTTAAATTGTTTATAAAATGCTTCTCCAAGCATTCCTCCACAACCAGCTATGTAGATTTTATTCATTTAGTTCTCGTCCTTAATTATTCTATCACAAATATATTTTACTGGGTTTCCACCCCAAATAGTATATGGCGGTATATCTTTATTTATAACCGAATTTGCTCCAATAATTGCCCCATCCCCAATTGTAATAGGCTTAACAATAACAGAATTCATTCCGATAAAAACATTTGAACCTATTATAACTTTACCGATATACTGATGATCAAAATTGTCGTAATTAACATCTAGAAAATGGCTAAGAATTTTTGTACCTTCCGTTATTATTGTTCCTTGACCAACACTTATCAATTCGGGGTGTAAATCGTCAAATGCCACATCGTAACCAACAAATATTTTTCGAGTGTCTTTAATATTTACACCCCCCAATTTTATTAAACGAACACGAAATTCACCTGGTATTAAAGGAGTTCTTCTCGCAAACATTAATATTGTTTTATTTATTATACGTTTAAATGAATAATTTTTTTTTAATATTTCACTCATAATTTCACATTGTTAGTCTTCTTTTCTCATTTTAATAATTTTTGCTGGGACACCTGCTACAATCGCATAATTGGGAACATTTTTATTAACTAAACTTCCTGCAGCAATAATACTTCCCTTTCCGATTTGACATCCGTCAAGAATTGTACTATTTGCACCAACCCATACATCATCTTGTATCTCAACACCAATTCTTTCAGTTGATTGTTCAATCAATAACTTTGATGAATCACTAAAAGAATGATTTTCTGAAAATATTGATACACCAGGTCCAAACATAATATTTGAACCGATGATCACTCTTCCTCTAACTTGAATGAACGCATTTTGCGCAATACCGACATTATCGCCAACAACTAGTCCAATACCTAATTCTCTAAGTACTCCGGTACACTCGATTATAGAATTCTTCTTTATTGTTACATTATTTCCAAAAATAACTCCTTCTTTTGAAAGAGCATTTATTTCAACGAAATCTTCTAGGATTATCGATCGGCCGAATATTATTCTTGATGGAGAATGAATTTTAACTCCACGTCCGACAAATATTATCCCTGAACTTGACTTTAATTTAACTTTAAGTAGAGCACCTCTTAAAACCTGGTGTATTCTCTTTGCAATAATAAAAAATAATTCCATTCTGGAAATTGACTTATCAATTTCGTAATTTTGTCTTCCCAATTTTTGAATTATAGTATTAATTAGACGCATTACTCCTCCTCAGATTTTCAAATAATTCAATCAATTTATTATAATGTTGTTGTTCTGAGTATTCAGTGTTTAAAATACGAAATGCATTATCCCCCATTAGCTTCAATTTTTTAGAATTATTAAAGATCTCTAATAATTTTTGCTTAAAATCAAAACTATCATTTCTGTTAAACAACATTCCATTTTCGTTGTTTTTAATCATATAACTTAAACTTCCAACATTTGATGCCAACACTGGTTTCTTATAACTAGCAGCCTCAAGAATTACATTGGGAAAATTATCATACCAAAGAGAAGGAACTATTACCAAAGAACATTTTTGAATATATATAGATAATTCTTTACTTTCCATATAACCCAATAAGCGAATGTGTTTCGAATCCCCTACAAGGGATTTTAAATATTCATAGTATTTTGGATCACTGGATTCCCCAATAATGTTTAATTTGATTTTTAGCTCAATAAAATTATTAATTGCAAATTCAACTCCTTTATCTGGATCAAGTCTTCCAAATAATAACACACTGCCATCCTCTTCAACTACATCGTCTCCTGCTCTCTCAACTAATTGATAGAAAGTAGGAATATACTTGATTTTATTTTCATTAAAACCGGCCTCAATAAATTTTTTAATTGTAAATTCTGAAGGAATTACATATGCGCTCGTTTTTGAATCCAATTTCATTAATTTTTCTACATATAATGCAAATACTTTTATTATAGAGTTAGCATAAGAATTATTTGAACATTTATTAATGATACCATTTAATTTTAAACCATGAATACATTTTTCACAAATCTCATTTTTTCGATAATCAAATAAAACGTTGTTTGCACAAATTCTACTAAAATCTGAAATCCTATTAACAATAGGTATACCCATTTTCTTCGCAACATCAAAAATACTCGGCGAAATAAGCCCTTTATAATGAAGAACATAAATAATATCAGGTTTAGTATGTTTAATTAAATGTAACAATCTTTTTTTTGCTTCGAAGGAATAAAAAAATCTCTTCAACAACTTTAAAAAAAGAATTACATTATTAGTACTTTTATAATCTTTCGCATAAATTTCTCCAGCTAAGCCTATACCCTCCATAAAATATTCAGCATATTTTGATGCTTTATTTTTTAAGTGTTTTACTGAAAATGGAATTACTTCATGCCCGTTTGCTTCTAATAAATTAATAATATTAAATAAATAACGCTCAGGTCCACCCGAAATAAAAAATCTAAAATTAACAATTAATATTTTCATTTTGTTCTTTAATCCATTTTACAAATTTCTTAATTCCATCATTAAAATTTGTTTTAGGTTTATAATCTAATTGTAATTGTGCTTTGCTAATATTTGCAAATGTTCTTTCAACATCACCCAATTGCATTGGTAAACGTTCAATAATTGCTTTTTTGTCAAAAACTTGCTCAATAGTTGAAACCATTTGCGATAGCGATATTGTTGTAGACTCGCCTAAATTAAAGACATCATAACCCTTTAAATTTATAATCGCTTTAATAATGCCATCTACAATATCATCAATATATGTATAATCACGCATTGTGGTTCCATTACCATATAATGTAATAGGTTTTTCATCTGTTATCATTTTAGTAAATTTGTGAATTGCTAAATCAGGTCGTTGGCGAGGACCATATACAGTGAAAAACCGTAATGCAAAAATATCAAAATTATATAGATGGTGATAAGTATGACAAAGTAATTCACCAGCTTTTTTTGTAGCGGCATAAGGTGAAATTGGATTATCTACTGAGTCATTTTCTGAAAAAGGGACTTTTTTATTATTGCCATAAACAGATGAAGAAGAAGCAAAAATCATTTTCTTGCATCCATTTTTTTTCATTGCTTCCAGAATATTCAGTGTGCCAATTACATTAGTATTATAATAACCACCCGGGTCTTCAATTGATGGGCGGACTCCGGCTTTCGCAGCAAGATGAATTACTAAATCAATTTTATTTTGCTCGAATACAGTTGATAAGCTTTTAACATCTAATATATCTTTTTCAAATAACTGATAATTCTTAGACAAGAGCGCTTGAGATATATTCTGCTCCTTTATTTTTCTATCATAAAATGGATCAAAGTTATCAATTGCGATCACATTATGATTATTTTTTAACAGCTTTTCTGAAAGATGCGAACCAATAAAACCGGCGCCTCCAGTAACCAAAATTGTTTTACTAAAATTAATTCCGTTCAAAACTCACCTTTTAATCAACTATAATCTTCTATTCAATACTAAAAGATTCCAAATCACATTTGAATTATCTATAGTGCCGTTAAAATGATCTGACAATAATTTATTTAGCGATGTTTGATCGATAATATTTCTCATATTTTGAAAATCGCAGTTAAAATCATATTTCAACCAATCTCTTAAAGGAATGCTAAACCCAGATTTCTTTTTATGAAGTACTCGCTTCGGTAAATCTTTTCCCAGAGTTTTTTTAAGAATACTTTTTTGCTCAAATTTTTCAAGTTTGATAGATTTGTCAACTTTTACCATAAACTCAATTAACCGGTAATCCAAAAATGGAGATCTAGTTTCTATAGAATTTGCCATACTCATTCTATCTACTTTTACAAGATATCCATTTGGTAAATCATATTTAAAGTGCATGTACATCAATTTATAAAAGTCATGCTTATAAGGAATTCTATTTACAATATCATTAGTATATTCTTCAGCATCCACTAATTTACGTGAATAAGGAAATAATTGTTTAATCAACTTAATTGGAGTCCCGTTTCTCCGCTGAATAAACCGCTCCGCAAAATTTTTCTTACTTGTATGAATAATTCTATTTATGCGTTGTAATCGATGCTTATCTCTCAAGGGTAAATAATCAATGAATAAATCAAGTAAAGGAGTCATGGATTTATTAAAGATAGATTCGAATTTAGCAATTCTTCCATTTACTAAAATACCTTTATATGAATTATAACCGGAAAGAACTTCGTCTCCTCCATCTCCTGTAAGAACCATTTTAACTTTTTGAGCAGCATATGATGAAACTAAGAAAGTGGCAATTGAAGAGCTATCACCAAACGGCTCATCAAAATACTTATCTGAATCACTTAAGATAGATTGTAAAGAAGAAGAGTCTAATATTCTAAGATGGTGATTGGTTTTATATCTTTCAGCAACTTCATTAGCCAATTTAGATTCGTCAAATTTTTTTGCATTAAAACCTATTGTAAATGTCTCAACTTTATATTGTGAAAGTGAGGCCATTATTGAAACAATAGTCGATGAATCCAGTCCCCCGCTTAAGAAAGCGCCATAAGGCACATCGCTTCTCATTCTAATTTTAACTGCATCCGAAAGTAAATACGAAAACTCATCGTAAATATATTTTTTATCATTCAACATTTCATCTTCATTTATCTCAGGTAAATCCCAGTATTTTACTTCTTTCTTAACCCCTGCTTGAAATATCAAATAGTGCCCGGGCAGGAGCTTAAAAATATTTTTATAAAAAGTATCTGGAGCCGGGATGTAAGATAAGAGCAAAAATATTTGGAGCAGTTCATATCTATATTCTTTTGAAACTCCATAAGCAAAAATTGAATTAATTTCTGAACCAAAAATCAAACTATTATCGAAAAAACTATAGTGAAGAGGTTTTTTTCCAACTCTATCGCGAGCAAGAATTAATTTATATTTATTTGTATCCCAAAGTGCAAATGCCCACATTCCATTAAATTTTGTCAAACAACTTTCGCCCCATTCTGAATAAGCATTAATTATAACTTCAGTATCGGAAGAAGTTTTAAAATTATATCCCTTTTTCAGCAGCTCATTTTTAAGCTCAACATAATTATAAATTTCTCCATTGAATACTATTACAATACTGCCATCATTACTAAACATTGGTTGATTACCGGTTGATAAATCAATAATTGATAATCTTTTGTGCCCAAGACTAACGTTTTTATTTATGTAATAACCTTCACCATCAGGTCCGCGATGTTCCAATTCAGAAGTCATTTTGGCTAAAGTTTGTTTATTAACTTCTCGCTCATTGTCGAAATGTAATATTCCCGCTATTCCACACATTTTAATATTCCGTTTTAAATAATGAACACTATTTAGTGAGTTTTTAAAGTTATATTTTCATAAAAATTTTGATAAGCTTTCCCCATAGATTGGAGATCATAATTTGACCGTACATACTTTTCTGCTCTGGCTAAACGCTCTAGCATTTTAATATCCTTCCTTTGGATTTCGTTAATTAGCTCATCCATAACCTCATTTAGCGAATTTTCATTTCCACTTTTATGGACTTTAGCTAATGTACCATTATCAGTAACCTCTATAAGACTCTCTGCGTCTGAGACAATCAAAGGTACCTTGCATATCATTGCCTCAATTGCAGTCAAACCAAAACCTTCTTTTAACGATGGGACTACCGCTATGTCATAGTTTTTCATTTCTTCAATTATTTTTTCTCTTGATAGGCTTAAAAATGTAGTTATTTTTGCAATCCCAAGATCGCAAGCTAACTTTTCCAAAAATATTCTCGACGACCCTTCCCCAACAAAAAACAAATAAAGTTCTCCATAATGTTGAACAATTTTACTAAAAGCTTTTATTAATATGTCTTGTCCCTTTATTTTATGCTCTAGTCTACCAACACAAATAATCTTTATTCTCTTATTAAAGCTAATTTTTGGTGAAACTATTTTACCAACATCAACACTATTATAAATTCTTGTGATATTAACAGCGGTTAAAGCTTTTACTTCTTTTTCTACACTTGTTGAAATCGCAACTATAGAATCATATTTTTTGTAATCAAAATTCAAAGGACTATAATTGTGAAGAGTTAACACTAGTTTAAATCTCATTTTAATAATTATGCGGCTCAAAGACTCATTATGGCAATGCACAACTGTCGGCTTAATCCTCAATAAATACAAGTTTAGTCTTAATAAAAAGACCGGATTTCTTGAACCATTAGCTCTATTTAATCTAATGACTTTTACTCTGCTATCCAAATTATTAAGCATCTCCAAGCTATAATGTTTATTTATTATAATTAAATAAACTAAATTATTTCTTGAAACTTGCCAGTTAGCTAGATCAATCGCTAAATGTTCTGCTCCGCCTAAAGTAAAGGACCAAAAAATGTGTGCAATTTTCAATTTAACTTCACTTTCAATAAAATTCTTCTTATTTTATGTAATACTATATAAATAAGAATTCCTAGAAGGCTCTTTCTATAGTTACGTAAATAATAGATCAAACTTTCTTTTTGAAATTCCAATAATTTTTCGCTATTTATCTTTTTTGTTGATTCTGCTCCTATATGTAAAATATTTTTTTTTAAATATACGCATGAAGTCAATTTAATTTGTTTAAGTTTCTCATATAAAATATTTTCTTCAAAATAAAGGAATGTATTTTCATCGAATCCGTTTATTTTCAAAAAAGTTTCTGATTTCATCATCATGCATGAACCTGAAATTAAATCAGCATAAAGAAGTTCTTTCCCTTCGATTTCTTTTGTATCTTTAATTAAGTACATCCTATCTAATAATTTTGAAAATAATTTTACATTTCTTAAAAAAGAATTATTTATAACAATTTGCAATGTTGATGGATTTTTCCTAGCTACATTTCTATCAATTGTTTCATCTTGTTTCTTCAACAAAGGAGTAATTAACCCCATTTTTTTATTAGAATCTAATATTTGTTTTATATCAGTTAAGAATGGCTCTGTAATTATTATATCATTATTCATAATTACTAAATACTTAGTCCCCAACTTTATACCCAACCTTAATCCTATGTTGTTCCCTTTTGCGTAACCAATATTTTGAGTCAATTTAAACAAGATAAACATGTCGTCTGTATCAACACCATCTAAATTATCTGTAGTTTTATATTTAATATTAAGGTTAATAAAAAATAATTCAATTTCTTTAAATGAATTATTTGTTGAACCATTATCAATAATGATAAGTCTAAATATTTTTTTTTCATTGTTTAAGATAGAGTTAACACAAGTTATTGTATTTTGATAATTATTATAGTTAAGAATAATAATTGATGTGTCTTTTTGCATATTCACTGATTTTCTATCTCCATTTTATCGCATACTATCAATCCAACTAAGATAAATATTAGCATAAATATTTGGGCATTATAAAACGATTCATTTATAAATGAAATAGAAACCAAAGCAAATAAATATGTAAATAATATTTTTCCAAACAAATATTTTATATGATTGATAGCATATTTCCCAATTTGTAAAATGGCATACAAATAAATAATACTACCAACTATACCATACCTAGTTACTATATTGGGGAAAAAGATATCTACAGAATTAAACTGTTCATATCCACTCGGCAAGGTTGGTGAATGAGTGCCAAGCTGGAAAATCGGACGAATAATATCCATATCGGGGAGGTAGCCAACGCCTAATAAAATAGTTGAGGAATGTTGAATAACGTAAATAAACCTTTCATATAAAATTCCGATTCGAAATATAAATGTTCCTTTAAATCGTAAGCCGGCTAAATTATATCCATAATTTATATCATTAAGACTTAATATTTGATAATACCCCTCTTCAAATCTATAACTTAGATCCGGTAATAATAGAATCATGGTTAAATAACCGACCGAAACTATTAACAATATTGATATAACTGTTTGGAACTTAATGATTTTTTCTAAATAGAAATAAATTAATAGTATAGATAAAACAGAAATAATTGCCCCACGACTTTGGCCTAGTACAAATACTAATATTAATATACCCAAATAATATTTGGATAGCTTAAATTTATCTTGATTATATACAAGAAAAATAAAAATAGGTACTAAATAATATGGAGCGTTTCTAAACCTCATTGTGCCATCAATATTAGCCGAAGACATCCCACTCATTTCGAATTGAAATATATATTGGGAGATATAAAAAATAGAGTGGAAAAAAGTTAAATATAATAAATATTTAATCAATAATTCATAATCTTTTTTACTAAATGTACTTAACAATGGGAAAAACATCAAATAACCAAGTTTACGAGAAGTCCGGAATATTTGCATAAGAGATGTGCCTCTACTAAAATAATCATACGAGGCGCTCACAAAGAAAAATAAACTAAAAATCACCAAAGCTTTTTTAATAGCTAAAATATCTTCGCTATTAATTTTTGTTCTAAAAGGGAGCATAAGGAATATAAGCACAAGAGCTAAATCACCATATTGTAAAGAAATTGGTCCAAGTATGAATGATGGCTCTACTAGGTCAAAAAAATTAGATGATAACACTAAAATTATTAATAATGTTAAATGCCTTCGTGCATTAAAAAAGAAAATCAAAGCAATTACAAATAAAAAAATACTTACAAAAATCATGAATTGTTTATACCAAATAACTGAGCGTCTTTAGTTTTCTAACTATCTTTTCAAAAAGAATTACCATAACCAGCATAATTTTGTTTCTTAAAAGTTGTTGTATTTCTGAATTATTACTTATTTTGCTAGAAAAGTCATGACCATACAGGATAAGCATATCTTTCATTTCTCTTAAATACATTAAAACGGCATTTTTCTGTAATAACCCTTTCGGTAGTTTAAGGAAGGGAATCATTTTTAATTTTATTTGGTAATGAATATCTGGATTAAGGTTACAAACGGAGATTGATAAACTTTCATTCTCTTCTTTCCGATATGAAGCTAAAATCTTCTTTACATGAATAACGTTACCATAATTAAGTATATACTTCGCTTGAAATAAATAATCACTAGCAGGATATACTGTATCATCATGACCCCCGATATTCAAGGCTAAATCTCTTCTCATAATCATCCCACTAGAGCTAAATCCAAATGTGTTAAAAAAATAATCCATTAAGCTTATTTTTCTTAGTTTATTTTTAATAAGATTATTAGTTAATTGATTATAAAAACTGCTATCAATATTTTTTTTATTAAAATCTAACTTGCCGAAGTAATCATATTCAGAGTAGATCATATTCACTTTTTGCTCCTTAATTAGTTTGTTCATTTCAAATAAGAAATTACTTTTTAACAAGTCATCATCAGACAATATAGTTACCCACGTTCCTTGAGATAACTCAAGGCATCTATTCCAATTTCCATATAATCCAATATTTTCAGCATTTTTATAATAATATAAATTGGCATGATTTATATATTTATTCCGAATTTTCATTTCTGTTTCGGAATTTGGAGTGGGATCATTATCAACTATAATAATTTGAAATTCATTTAGATAATTTTCTTGGGCAAGACAACTATCAACCGCTTGTATTAAATAATCCGGTCTTTTAAAAGTTGGTATTGCAATTGTATAAAAATATTTATTTTCTTTTAAATGATTATTACCAATTATTAATTTTGATTTTATATTATCATATTTTATAAAATTATTCTCAATTATATCCAATTTTAATTTCATAATTATATTATCATTCTGTTTGTAAATACTTACCCCTCAAAACACAATCATCTGTCCAATAATATTTCCATTGACCGAACCTTCCAGCTAATATTATATCACATAAGCATTCTTTTCTATTAAATTTTTCATCCCACTCAGTCATCGGTTCTAGATCATCATATTCTCTGTTCATACCATAATTGGTGAGTTCATTCAGAACAATATTCAAATTATTTCTAGTATTTAAATCAAAAATAATGTTTGCCCATGGCAGCCATTTAGTAAAATAAGATTCCACCAAATCTGCTGATTTAATTAAACTCATTTCAACTAATTCAGTAATTACTTTTTTGGCAATTTCATCATCGCTAATTTCTTTCTTTTTATCTCTAGAAAAATATACTTCTACCTGAATACCTGTTTTACCCTTTATTCCATTTTCTGGCGACAATAAATCAGTACAGTTTATTCTTGTACTATATTTATCTTCATCGTAAACATATATCCAATTTTCACTCCTAATAGTTTCATGGTTTGCTATAACATTGACCAAAAGTAATGAGGTATAATTTAATTCCTTTGCCTTATGTTTAATTTCTTGGCTAACATCGCTCATTTCAATAAATTCAGGTAAGGGTATCGTATTAATCAATTTTTCATACTGTATGTAGTCATTATTTTCAAAAAATAATCTCCTCTCTTTTAATGATATTTTTACAATTTTTTTATTAAACCAAATATTTGCGTTTTCCCTTATTTTATCTGAAAAAGAAAAGTAGCCTCCTTTTATGGGGTATCTTGCTTGTGTAATATAATGTGTTTGATTAGGCAATGGTCCTTTAGAACCTTCTATAACATCTTTTTGTGACGGATAGAAAACTCTTTTACCAATCCATTCTGTACTCATTTTTTCAGGCTTAGTTGCCCAATACTTCCATGTATATTTACAGGGAAACTCTTCAGCAAATTTTTCGCCAAATGCTTTTTTTAACCATTGTTCATAATTATTGGGAATTGTCTCTTCAACACATTCTCTTTGTTGAATAAAACTATTTATACATTCGCTTCTAAGAGGGTCTGTGATAGCCCAGAAATTTGATTGAGCAGGGTGCGGAATCCAATTTCCTTTATAATAATTAACTGTATAAACTTCATGTTCTATAAAATTATTATTAACACTTTCCGCAAAAAGATTTTTTACATATTCATTTTTAGTGAAAGAAACATGAGGCCCTTCATCCCAAGTAAATCCATTAAATTTTTCTGAGTGGATATGCCCACCATGATAATTATTTTTTTCAAAGATAATACAATTTTCATGACCTAAATGATAAGAACTGCTTAATCCAGCTATTCCAGCGCCAAGTACAGTATAAATATTATTCAAATTTAACCTTTATTATTTTTGAAATTCCATCTAATAATTCAATTTTATGATGCCAATTACACTTAACATTATTTTTTGATAATTCCGCGATAGCTTTCATTACATCTCTTTTTCTATATGATTTTGCGCCCCAATTAATATTTAATTTTTTACCTATTACAGATTCCACAATCTTTGCCAATTCCCTAATTGAAGTTCCTTTTCCGGTACCTATATAAAATGTTTCATCATTAAGGAAAATATTTCCTTTGTTTACAATTTTACAGTAAGCCTCGGCAACATCCTCTACATGTATAAAGTCCAAAATCTGTTCCCCGCTAGTTAAATCAATAGGCTTTTCAGCAGCATCAATTAGTAAATCCATTATTTTTTTCTGGCTGTCATTTTCACCATAAATAGAATATGGAACCATTGTAATGAATTTAAAGTTGTAGGCCCCACTATAATACTTTAGAAAACTTCTTGAAGCCGTTTTTGTTGCAGCGTAGACATAAGCAGGCTCAAAATTTTCATCATTATTTAAATATTCGGCAAAAGTTCCGGTGTTAATAAATAATTTTGGTAAAGAATATTTACAAGCATTAAGTATATTTAGTAGAAACATTATGTTTGCATTAATAAGTTTTTCTACATCTGTGAACTCATCAGAAGAGGTAAGGTAAGAAGCTAAATGAATAATTATTTCTGGTTTTGTTTCGCTAAAAAAATTTACTAATCCTTTTTGGTCTCCTGTATAAAAGAATGAGGTCACATCCTCTCCAAACTCTTTTCTCGATATATTAGGCTCAATTGTTACTTCATAAACTTGGTTGTTCTCTAAAAGTTTAGGAATTAATTGTTTGCCTACAAAACCCGTAGCACCGGTTACTAATATTCTCATAAAACAGGATTAAAAAGGTGATGTAAAATCATTAAAGGGCTTAAATTGCTTATCCCTTTCTGAAATAATTGGATTGTTCGTGTTCCAGTTAAAGTTGAAACTATTCCATAAAATGCCACAATCATGTTCTTTGGAATAGCATGTTGTTTGATTATAAACTACTGTCGTATCATCTTTGAGCGATTTAAAACCATGGGCACAACCAATTGGTACGTAAATAGAATTCTTATGTGCCTCAAGTCCGATAGAGATTAATCTGCCATAGGTTTCGGAATTAACTCTTATATCCAAAACCACATCAATAATACTTCCTGATGTTACATAAATTAATTTAGCATGTTCGAATGGTGGCAGTTGAAAATGCATCCCTCTAATAACATCTTTATTTGAAATGGAGTAATAAATTTCTTTAGATTCAAAAATAATATTGTGTTTTAAAAATAAGTTTTGATTAAAAGCTTTAACAAACCGACCCCGCTCATCCTTAAAATCAAAATTTTCAACAATAAAAACGCCCCCAATATCAGTGCTTATTAATTTCATCTGCTGAAATTTACTCCCAATCATCAGTTAAAATATTTTCGATTTGTACGTTTTTATTGAGTAAGAAGTTCTTGAAATTCTTTATCATAATTGGTGGGCCTGAAATAAAATAAATAGAGTCCGGATTGGTATTAAAAATTTTGCTTATATCAAGTATTCCATTTTTATCTTGTTCAACAACGGTTATGTCAAAACCGGGATTAATAACTTTGGCAATATCGAACGTACTACTAAAAATGTTGAAACTATTTGTCCTCACACCAAAATAGAGCCTTGGGGCTGTAAAATCAGAAAAAGAATTATCCGTAAACAAAGAAAGAAAGGGAGTTATGCCCGTTCCGCCCGCTATAAAGACACAATTTCTTTTATCATGATTTCTCTGAAACATATCACCGTAAGGCATCTTTAACCAAATTTCTCTTCCTTTGCATAATTCACCGGCCATACGTTTCGTAAAATTCCCATTGACAGAGTATGTAATCGTTAATTGAGCCTCATTGGGATTACTTTGCATCGAGAAACATCTTGATTCAGGCCATTGCCCAATACCGTCATATTCATCTATTGCTAAGTGTAAAAATTGTCCAGGTGAATACGTAAATTTTTTATTTGACGAAAAAGTAATCGTAAAAATATCCAACAAAGGATTTAATATTCGCTCAACTTTCGCCTTGTATTTTTTTACTATCGCCACTGTTTAATTACTGAATGCAATTTTTAAGTTTACTTTTAAAACTAATACTTCGCCATAAATTGGTAGACTACTTTTTCAATATAATCGAGTTTCTCGGAAGTGTTCCCAGGGTATGTACCAAGGAAAAAAGTATTATTCATAATATTGTCAGAATTATTAAGATGTTCAGCCACTCTAAAATTCTTACCGCTAAACGCAGGTTGTCTTGCCATATTTCCCGCGAATAAATTTCTTGTCTCAATCAAATTTTCATTTAAGTATTTTGTTAGTTCGTCTCTCTTTAATGGGACATCTTCCTTAACAGTAACGATGTAGCTAAACCAGGCGGGATCAGAATTTTTAGTCGCTTTCGGAAGAATGAAATAATCAGAATACTTTTCAAATATCTTATTGTATCTCAAAAAATTGGCTTTTCTGCTTTCGCAGAACATCGGTAGCTTATCAACTTGCGCCACACCAATTGCTGCTTGCATATCCGTCATCTTTAAATTATAACCAATCTCAGAATAAACATATTTATGATCGTAACCGTAAGGAAGAGTTCCAAAATTTTGTGAAAATCTTTTTCCACATGTATTGTTCTCTCCACCGGCACAATAGCAGTCACGCCCCCAATCTCTGAATGATTTAATTATTTTCCCGAGTTGTTCATCATTTGTGCAAACAGCCCCCCCCTCACCTGTTGTTATATGGTGAGCGGGATAAAAGCTTATGGTAGAAATATGACCAAAAGTTCCGGTGTATTTGCCGTTATACTTACTTCCGAATGCATCACAATTATCTTCGATTACCCATAAATTATGTTTCTTCGCTAACTCCATAACAGCATCTAAATTAAAGGGATTACCGAGTGTATGAGCTATGAAAATACATTTAGTTTTTTCGGTAATCGCTTTTATAATCATCTCAACATCAATATTGTACGTAGGAATATCAACATCAACAAAAACAGGGATACATTGATTCTGAATAATGGGAGTAACTGTTGCAGGAAAACCTGCCGCTACTGATATTACCTCATCACCAGGCTTTAGCCTTCTATCACCAAGTTTTTCCGAAGTTAAGGCGGAGAAAGCTATCAGGTTAGCAGATGACCCCGAATTAACCAAAATCACATTACTTAAATCTAAAAATTCCGCTATCTTTTCCGCAAACTGTTCGGAAAATCTGCCTTCTGTCAACCAGAAATCTAAAGAAGAATCGACAAGATTTACCAGCTCATTCTCATCAAATACTCTTCCGGCATAATTTACTCGAGAAATACCGGGTTGAAACACATAATTTGCAAATTTAGCTTGGTAATATTCTTTTGTTAATTCTATTATTTTATTTCTAATTTCTTTATGATCCATTGTAACCTTTTTACTTCGTCCAAAAAATATTTTTCTGTTTAGCAGCGTTATAGAATTCTTCAATCTGCGATAAGCGTGATTTATAAACGTCATCAATTGAATTCAGTAAATACCCATCTACAGTAAACTCTACTGTTTCTTCAAAATTCAACGTTGGTCTCCAATGTAATTGATGCATGGCTTTAGAAATATCAAGATTTAACAGCCCTGCCTCATGAAATTTATCATCAAATTCCGGAGCATCATATTTACCTTTCCCGGAATATTCAATCATCTTCTCAACTAAAGTCCTAACCGATTGATTTGTTGTACCTATCGGCCCAAAATTCCAACCTCCGCTAAATGCTTTTCCGTATAGGAATAAATACATAGCCAGATTAAGATAGCCGCTTAAAGATTCCAGAACATGCTGCCATGGTCTGGTTGCTTCCGGATATCTTAACTGTAGTAATTCACGTTTTTCAATCGATTTAAAA
>Ga0172368_10005003_pt1 | contig 15060 bp, 16 predicted proteins | sample Lak11m_FD_114540 | JGI IMG/M metagenome (GOLD analysis project Ga0172368, IMG submission 114540) | Freshwater microbial communities from Kabuno Bay, South-Kivu, Congo - kab_022012_11m | ecosystem: Environmental > Aquatic > Freshwater > Lake | place: Democratic Republic of the Congo: South-Kivu...
CACGCAGCATGGAGGGAATCGTATGGCAGACAAACGCGAGCGCAAAACCGAGGGCGGCGTCCACATTGATCTGGGCTTCGGCGACTTGTTCAAGGGGCTGGGCAGCTTTTTGGACGTGGTTTCCGACCTGATGGACAAAGCCGACGAGATCAAAGAGAAGCAGGGTGAGTTCGTTGCAGGCAAGACCCCCAGCGGCGAGCCAATCCGGGGCGTCTACGGCTTCAGCATCCGCACGGCCGTCGGCGGCGGGATGCCGAAAGTCGAGAGCTTCGGCAACATTCGCGAGACCGAAAAAGGCCCCGTGGTGGATGAGACCCGTGAGCCATTGGTCGATGTCTTTGATGAGAACGGCTCCGTGCTCGTCGTCGTCGAGCTGCCCGGTGTAGCTGAAGGCGAGATCGAGGTGACCGTCGAGGATGACATCCTCTCACTTAAAACCACTGGCCGGCGTCGTTATGCCAAAGAGATCCTTCTTCCAGCGGCGGTCGATCCCGCGACATTGACCAAAACGTGCACGAATGGGGTGGTGGAATTGAGGGCGAACAAGAAATAGGTATTGGGGTCCCAGTACAGGGTTGCTATCAAAAGTCAACTTTCTCAACGAGCGAGCAACAGGTATTAGGTATTGAATATTGTGCCCGACACTCAGCACCCAATACCCCAGTATCCAATACCCAATACCCAGTATCCAATATCCCATCCGCGGCAGGCAACTCATGGCCCAAGACGCATCCCGCAACATCATCCGCCACTTCGCGCTTCACCGCATCGGCAATGTGGAACTGCGGGTGATTTCCGACATCGAGACGGGGGTCATCGGCATCAGCCAGGTGGAGGAGGCGGTGTTGCGGCGCTACGTGGCAGTGACGGGATGGCCGCATCGGGTGGTGAGCCTGTTTGTGCTCAGCGATCTCAGCCCGCTGCAGCGGCAACTGGTCGCCACTGCTAAACTGCCGCCCGGTGGTGTCGAGGGGCTGGGGTTGCGACCGGTGGTCAATCTCTACGATCTGGCCGACCTGTCCGCGTGTCACGTCTTCATCAATCAGACCGCAATGGTGAAGGAAAGTTACTGGGGCGATCGCCTGGCTGAGACCGCGCTGTTGACCCACGAACACGCTCATCCGCTGGCGGAGAACGGCACGACGCGAGCCTCACGGCAGACAATCGTCACCGTGCAGCCGGTCAGCCGGCAGCCGCTCGATTCCTCGGATGAGGCTGCGTGGCAGGAGAAACTGCGTCGCTTGCTCCAACTCCAGGTTGACAAGTTCTGCCTTTACGCGCCGCGTGAAATCTTTACCAACGACATCGTGCTGCGCGAAGGCTTCGGCGACGCCTTGTACCATCTGGATCTGCAAAACGTGAACAACGCGGCCCAGGGCGTGCAGGCCCGACCGGCACTGGTCGCCAGCCTCGCGGCCGAAGCCGCGCTTACCGACGCAGGTCGGGCTGTTTTTCTGGCCGTTGCCGATCTCAAGGCTCATCTTGATCTGGCACTAGAGATCGCTTCGTTCTATCGCCTGGATCGCGGCGCACAGGCTCGCAGCCTGGAACAGGTTTTGGCAGGAGCGGTCTTTCCGGCGCTTGTGCCGGAAACCGCCCCCGCTTACCGTGCGCTGGTCGAGGTGTATCGATCGCTGACGCCCGACATGACACCGGAAGAGATGGCTGGCTTCGCTAGCCGGGTTACGGCTATCCTGGCGGAGGCATTGACGCCCTACGGTCTTGATCTTGGGGCGCGTATTCAAGTGGCTTAACGCGATCGCAACACGCAACACGCAACACGCAACACGCAACACGCAACACGCAACACGCAACACGCAACACGTAACACGAGGTCACATGCCCGAATCCGACACCACCCTTCAACTCCGCATCGCTGAAGCGTTGCCGAAAGATGTGGGCCGCGGCATTGCCCGGCTCGACCCGGACGATATCGAGCGCCTGGGCGCGGCCATCGGTGATATCGTAGAAATCCGCGGCAAGCGCGTCACAGTGGCCCGGTTGATGCCCGCGTACATGGCGCAACGTGGCAAACGGCTGGTGCAAGTGGATGGTCTCGTCCGCGAAAACGCCGGCGCAGGTCTGGATGAGTCGGTGATAGTCAGCAAAGCCGTCGCTCAGCCGGCCCGCAGCATCACGTTGGCGCTGGTCGGCCGCGCGCTGGCGGGCGCGAACCGCCCCCATGCGGGCTACCTGGCCGGTCTGCTCGAAGGCATTCCGACAGTCGCCGGCGATCGATTGCGCGTTAACCTGCTGGGCACCCGTTCGCAGGATTACACCGTGGTCGAGACGCAGCCCCACGGCAGCGTGCTGATCGGGACGGCCACGGCTGTGCGCATCCAGGGCGAGGCGCAGGAGAAACGCGCCAGCGCGATCTCCTACGAAGACATCGGTGGCCTGGAGCACGCCATCCAGCGCATCCGCGAGATGATCGAGCTGCCGCTGCGCTATCCGGAAGTGTTCGAGCGGCTGGGGATCGAAGCGCCGAAGGGTGTGCTGCTCTACGGGCCGCCCGGCACCGGCAAGACTCTCATCGCCCGCGCGGTCGCCAACGAGACCAACGCCCATTTCATCCACGTCAACGGCCCGGAGGTCATCCACAAGTTCTACGGCGAGTCGGAGCAACACCTGCGGGCGATCTTCGAGGAGGCGGGCAAGAAGGCGCCGAGTATCGTCTTCCTGGACGAGCTGGACGCTATTGCGCCCAAGCGCGAGAACGTCCAGGGTGAAGTTGAAAAGCGGGTCGTGGCGCAACTGCTGGCGCTGATGGATGGGCTGAAAGATCGAGGGCAAGTCATCGTCATCGGCGCGACCAATATCCCCAATGTGCTTGACCCGGCCCTGCGCCGCCCCGGACGTTTCGACCGCGAAATCGGCATCGGCATCCCTGATCGCAACGGCCGGCTGGCGATCCTGGAGATCCACACCCGCGGTATGCCGCTCGCCGACGATGTCGATCTTGAGCACCTGGCCGACATCACCCATGGCTTCGTCGGCGCCGACCTGGAGGCGCTCTGCCGCGAGGCGGCCATGATCACTCTGCGCCAGATCATCCCGAATATCGACTTCGCCCAGGCCAATATCCCCTATGAGCAATTGGCGAAGCTGACTGTGCGCCAGGACGATTTTATAGCTGCCATGGCCGACATCGAACCGACCGCCATCCGGGAGGTCTTTACCGAAATTCCCGACGTGCACTGGGACGACGTAGGCGGGCTGGACGAGGTGAAACAGGCGTTACGGGAGGCTGTGGAGTGGCCGCTGAAGCACGCCGCACTGTTCGAGCGGGCAAAAACCCGGCCGCCCAAGGGAGTGCTCCTCTCAGGACCGCCCGGCTGCGGCAAGACTTTGCTGGCGAAGGCCGTCGCGCGCGAGAGCGGGGTCAATTTCATCTCGATCAAGGGCCCGCAACTGCTCAGCAAGTGGGTGGGTGAAAGCGAAAAGGGCGTGCGGGAGATCTTCAAGAAGGCGCGGCAGGCCAGCCCCTGCATCGTTTTCCTGGATGAGATAGACGCCCTGGCGCCGGCCCGTGGCGGAGGCGGCGATTCACACGTCAGCGAGCGAGTGGTGAGCCAGCTTTTGACCGAGCTGGACGGTATCGAGGAGTTGCGCGGGGTGATGGTGTTAGCCGCCACCAATCGCCCCGACATCGTGGATTCGGCTCTGCTGCGACCTGGCCGTTTCGATCTGCAAATTACGCTGCCTCCACCCGACGCCAAAGGCCGTGCCGCCATCCTTGCCGTCCACACCCGCGGTAAACCCCTGGCGGCTGATGTGGATCTCCAGGTCCTCGTGGGCTACACCGCGGGCCAGGTCGGCGCCGACATCGAGAGCCTGTGCCGCCGCGCCGCCATCGCCGCCATCCGCGAGTTTCTGGCCGCGCATCCCGACGGAGGAAACGCGGAGGAGCTGGTGATCACGATGAAGCATTTCGAGAGCGTGATGCATGAAACCTAAATGAGGACTCGTGGTTGTTGAATCGTAACTATTCAGCCGTCATTGCGAGGAGCGATGTTGTTCCCACCAGATGCATGATGGCGCTCGCAGCGACGAAGCAATCTGTCACCTGAGCGCCGAGATTGCTTCGCTGGCGGTGCGCCGTGCCACCTGTTGACTCGTTAAACCCGCTCGCAATGACGTAGGCTGAATAGATACGTTGAATCTTGTGTAACACCCGGCACGCAGCCTGTAGCGCGCAACACGGAGGTTTTGCATGAAATATCTTTATGCCATCCGGCCCACCCCTGCCGGCGGCGACTACAGACCGGTCGCCTTTGCCGACGTTGATGGTCGGTTCGAGGTCGTGAGCGACGGCACCTTGTCGGCGGTGGTCAGCGAGTCGATGATTTCCGGCTTCAACGACCTGCCGCGCGGCGATCTGATGCGCTACCTGGCGCTGCATCAGGCCGCGGTTGAGGCGCTGATGGGCGACGCGGCGATCCTGCCGGTAAAGTTCGGCACGTTGTTGGCTGACGAAGCGCAGGTGCGCAACGTGCTCTACCTGGGCCGCGCCGATTTCCAGAGGGCGTTTGAGCTGGTGGGCGACCGCGGCGAGGTGGACGTGGCGGTGACGTGGGAGCCGGCGCGTATCTTCGCCGAGATTGCCCAGATGCCGGAGGTAGTTGCGCTCAAGGCTGAGGTTGAGAAAATGCCGCCCGAGAACGCGTTGACAGGCAAGGTGGCCGTGGGCCGGCTGGTAAAGGAACAGTTTGATGCCCGGCGCAACGCGTTGCGCGACGCCCTGATCGCCGAAATCACGCCGCACGCGGCTCGCTGGCGACTTAACGCGTTGATGGATGACAGCATGGTGATGAATGTGGCCTACCTGGTCAACTCGGAGGAGGAAGCTGCATTGGAAGATTGCGTCTACGAGTTGGATGAGCGACATGCAGGCCAACTCAACTTCCGCCTCATCGGGCCGCTGCCGCCGTATAGCTTCACCACCGTCGAGGCGCGGGCGGTGCGGGGGGAAGACGTGGCCCAGGCGAGCGCCTGGTTGGGTCTGAATAAAAACGGTCACGATGGCGTTTTCGGTTCCTGGACACCGGAGCAGGTGAAGTACGCCTACTACGCCCAGGCGCGTCTGTATCATCCCGATGCGGTCGGTAACGATCCGGCCGCCCTGGCCCAGTTTATCCGCCTGACCGAGGCATACCGGTTGATGACAGAGGTCGCCTTACGTGTCCCGGCCGGCGCCCTGGCCCAGGGCGATCAACCGTACATCCTTGTGCGGGTAGGTGGACCGGAAGTCTGAAGCTGGAAGCTGGAAGCTGGGAACTGGAAGCTGGAAGCTGACAGGCTGCATACAACATCCAGCTTCAAGCTTCCAGCATCAGGGAGAACCTATGCGCAACGAGCAGGGTCGCTACATCTACGGCATCATCCCCCGGCCACCTTTGTTGAGCTTTAATTTTACCGGCTTGGATGAGAAGCCGGTGACGGTGGTGCCGTTTGAGAATCTGGCCGCGGTGGTCAGCGAGTCACCGGTGTGCCGTTATGAGGTCAGCCGCGAGTATGTTCTGAAGCACGAATGGGTTATCGAGCAGGTGATGCAATACTACACCGTACTGCCCGTTCGTTTCGGCACCGTGGCGGCCAACGAGAACGACGTCCAGGTGAAGTTGCTCCGCCGTCACTTCGGCTCGCTTCACGGCATGTTGAAGCGGCTGGATAACAAGGTCGAGTTGGGCGTCAAGGCGTGGTGGAATCGTGAGCGTGTGTTTGCGGCGTTGCTGGACGATGAGCCCGAACTGCGATTGTTCCGGGACACCCTGGCGCCTCGTCCCGCAGATGAATCACTTTACGAGCGTGTGCAACTGGGCCAGATGGTGGAACAAGCTCTGACCACGCGGCGCAGCAACGATGCTTTGCACATTCTCGATGTGTTGCGGTCCCTTGCCATGCAGGTGCGCGAGAACCCGATCCTGGACGACATGATGGTGGTCAACGCCGCTTTCCTGGTGGATAAGCGCCGCGAATCGGTGTTCGATGCCCGCGTGCATGCTCTGGATGAGGAGTACGGTGGATTGATGCACTTCCGCTACGTCGGGCCGCTGCCGCCGTTCAATTTCGTCAGCCTCGTGGTCACCTGGGACGACAACAACCCCGCCTCGGCTGCCCCGGATTGGGATCGGCTGACGAGGACGGATGCGTAATGTGGATAGATGGAGCCGGAAGTGGTGAATCACCCTATGGACCTCACAACCCTTGAAATCGTGACCTGTGCCTATTGCGGCGGTACAGGGCGTGACCGCTGGAACCTGCTATCGCCGCTTTCGAAGTGCTGCGCGTGCGGTGGACGCGGTACACATCTGATCCAACCGCCCTATCGTTCCTGTGCGCACTGCTGTGGCACCGGCATCCACCCGCACTTGCGTCTCACGTGCACCACCTGTGGCGGCATGGGAGTAGTGCACGTCGCAGCCAACGCTGTCGTATGCTCGCACTGCGCCGGTCATGGTGTGGAGCCGAACTCGGAACTTGATCTGACGTGTGTGCGGTGTGGCGGAAGCGGGTGGTGGTCACCGCAACAGACGTAAAAAAGGTGAACTCGTATGAGCGTAAGTGATAACCAGGAACAGGGGCGTTATCTTTACTGTGTCGTTCATTCAAGCACGGCCAACACCCTGGATGTCAGTGGGATCGAAGGGCGGCCGATCGGCAGCGTCGATGACGGTGACGGCTTGGCCGTTCTGGTCAGTCCGTCGCCGGTGAAGCGTTACCGGGTCAGCCGGCAAAATACACTGAGCCACGAGGCGGTGATCGAGCGGGCCATGACGCGCGGGACGGTATTGCCGATCAAGTTCGGCACTGTGGCAGAGAGCGAGGCCGCGATCCGCGAGAAAGTGCTGCAAGGGCGCGGCGCTGATTTGCGCCGGCTGATGACACAGATGGACGGCAAAGTCGAGCTGGGCCTGAAGGTCATCTGGAACCAGGAGCGCGTCTACGCCGACATCGTGGCACGCCGCCCGGACATCCGGCGCCTGCGCGATCAGTTAACGGGCCGGGCACCGAACGAGGCCCATTACGAGCGGGTCCGTCTGGGTGAAATGGTGGAAGCCGCGCTGACCGATCGCCGCCAGGAAGACGCCGATGCGATTATGGCCCGGCTGGAGCTAATTGCTGTCGACACCCGGCGCAACGACATCTACGGTGAAATGATGATTCTCAATGCCGCTTTTCTGGTCGAAGCGACCCGCGAGGGGGAGTTCGACGCAATGATCCAGGCCATCGATCACGAGCAAAACGACCTGATGACATTCAAGTACGTCGGCCCGCTGCCGCCGTTCAATTTCGTGGATCTGGTGATTAGCTGGAAATGATTTGACTCTGGGGACCAGGGAATAGGGACTAGGGACCAGGTTCCTAGTCCCCAGTCCCTAGTCCCTAATCCCTAATCCCTAGTCCCTTGTCCCTAAAGGAGGAGCTCATGTCCAACCAAGAGACTAAACCCGTCACCCCGAAAACAACACCTTACCCCAAGCCACGCAGTGCGTTGCGTACGTCGGTAACCGCACAGGAGATCAAGGGGATGCGCAGCATCCGACGGCTCGGTCGCGATGCGTGGGAGCGCCTGGCCGAGGCGCAACGCATCGCCCTGGCGCGAGCCCGGCGCATGTTCCCGCGCAACCCGCGGGATGCCCGATGATGAATACGGGGTATTAGATATCAGGTATTAGGTATTATTTGGGGTTCTGGAATCACTTCCTCTGCCCCAGAATACCCAATATCCAATACCCAATACCTAATATCCATAAGGAGGGATCATGGGTCTGCTTCTGGACGTTCTCGCCGCACCGATCATGCTGCCAGCCAAAGGGTTGCTCTTCGTTTTCGATAAGATCCGGGAGCAAGCTGAAAGCGAGCAGTTGGATGAAGGTAAAGTCCGCCAGCAGTTGCTCGAACTCCAAATGCTGCTGGACATCGGGGAGATCACCGAGGAGGACTTCTACGCCGCCGAAGAGGAGTTACTCAACCAGTTGGACGCGATTATCGCTTACAAGCTAGGGTTGGATGACGAAGAAGGAGATGAAGAAGCGGATGAAGGATAACGAATGGCAGATGGCGGATCGCAAGAGCTGGATTCCGTCAGCCTTCCTATCGAATCCTGACCTGCGCTTCATTCTCTTCGGAGGGAAGGGCGGGTCAGGGAAGACAACCAGCGCTGCGGCTACAGCCTTGCACTTTGCCCGGCAGCGGCCTGACCGCAAGGTGTTGCTTGTCTCCACGGATCCGGCGCACTCTCTCTCCGACAGCCTGGCCTGGCCGGTGAGCGGCGAGATCGCGACCGTGGGCGAGGTGGACAATTTCTTCGCCCTGGCGCTGGATGCTGCCACACTGCTGGCCGACTTCAACCGGCGCAACGGCGCGGTGATACAGTTGATCGCCAGCCGCGGAACCTACTTCGATCAGGAGGATATCGCCGGTTTCTTCGAGCTTTCGATGCCCGGCATGGATGAGGTCATGGCGATCATCAAGATCATGGAACTCAGCAGCGCGGGATATGATCTGGTGATCCTGGACACGGCGCCTGCCGGCCACACGATCCGGCTGCTGGCCTTGCCGGAACACATGGAACGCTGGATCCACGTCATGGATATGATGTTGGAGAAGCACCGCTACATGGTGCAACGCTTCCACGGCCGCTACCAGCCGGACGAGACCGACCGTTTCCTCCAGGATATGGCACGGGATATCAGGCAGGTGCACGATCTGCTTCGCGATCCCCGGACGACCGAGTTTGTGCCTGTGGTCAACCCCGAGGCGATGAGCATCTCTGAGACCGAGATCCTCTTTGGGGCCTTGAACGAGGGCGGCATCCCAGTACGCAGCGTGATCCTCAACCGGATAGCCCAGCCCGAAGAGGTGTGTCCTCTCTGTCGTGCGCGGCAGCAAAACCAAATCACCTACATCCAGGAGATCGCGGCCAAGTTCGGTCATTGCGGCCTGGTGCCGATCCCGCTCCTGCCCCACGAGGTGCGCGGTGCGGCCGCGTTGACGGCCTTTGGGGAGCTACTTTTTGACCAGCAGGGGAGCCAGGGAGCAGAGGAGCGAGGGAGTGTGGGGGCTTTCGCGATGTCTCCCCTGCCCCCCTGCTCCCCCGCACCCTGGCCGGAAGCCACACGATCAGGCGTAACGGACCTCCTGGCCCGCGACCTGCGCTTCATCCTGGTCGGCGGAAAGGGTGGCGTCGGCAAGACGACGTTGGCCGCAGCCACGGCCTTGGCGCTGGCCCAGCACACACCCGGACAGAAAACCCTGATCTTTTCCACCGACCCGGCAAGCACATTGCCTGACAGCCTGGGCTGCGCGATCGGGGAACAACCCGCGCCGGTGCCTGGTGTGACCGGTCTCTATGCCGTGCAGATCAACGCGGAGTTGGGCCTGGTCGAACTGCGGGAACGTTATATGGCGGAGATCAACGAGGTCTTCGATGGTCTCCTGGGCGGCGGTGGTATGGATGTGGCCTTCGACCGCAACGTGATGCTGGAGATGATCTCGCTGATCCCACCCGGCCTGGACGAGATCATCGCTCTCATTTCGTTGATAGATCTGCTGGAGAAAGGTGTTTACGATCATTTTGTGCTCGATACTGCGCCCACCGGTCACATGCTGCGCTTGCTGGAGATGCCTGGCCTCGCGATAGACTGGTTCAAGACCTTTTTCCGGCTGCTCTTGAAGTATCGGGGCGTCGTGACTTTGGTGAAGACCGCCCAACTGATGGTGGACATGTTCAAAGGCGTGAAGAAGGTGCAAGCGCACCTGGCCGATGCCGAACGGACCGAGTTTGTCGCCGTGACGATCCCTGAAGCGATGGGGGTTTACGAGACTGAGCGGTTCCTGGCAAGCCTGGCAGCAATGCGGATTCCTTGCCGGCGACTGGTCGTCAATATGGTTGTGCCGCCCACCGACTGCGCTTTTTGCCGCATCAAGCGGGCAGAGCAGCAAGGCTACATCACCGGTTTGCGTGAGCAGTTCCCGCAATATACTCTGGCTGAGCTACCTCTCTTTCCCCATGAGATTCGTGGCCTGGTCGGCTTGCGGCAGGCGGGAGACATGCTCTACGGGAGCGCGGCATGAATAGCTGGGAAGCTGAAGCCCGTCGCCTGATCCGTGAGCGCCTCGCCGCCGAACCGGAACGCGCCGCCGCTCTCTGGGCTGAAGTCGAGGCCGAGGCGTGGCAAGAGGTGCGCGCGCTGGTGAAGGCCGCGATGGTGGAGGTGTTGCTGGAAACGTTAGGGGATATAGGGAGACACGGGGACAGGGGGACACGGGGACAGGGGGATACGGGGACAGGGGGACACGGAGAGGGGGGGACACGGGGAAGGGGAGACACGCCTGCGGGCGGGCAAGTGGTGGCGGGAGGAAGTCGATCGCAGGGGCCTTCAAGTCAATTGACAGCCAGTGGCCAGCTTTCGAGCATTGAAAGTCAACTCCCGGAGTTTCCTTGTCAATCATCGGCGATCGCCGATCAGCCATCGGCTATCCGCAATCAGCCATTGTCGGTCGTTGGGCAATTATCGGCTATCCGCAATGAGTCGTCAGCTACGGGCATCTACGTCTACGGCATCATCGACCGCACTGATAGCGCTGATCTGCCAGCCGCTGGCGTGGCCGAAGGGCATCCGGTCAAGCTGCAACCCTACCGCGACGTGGCTGCGGTGGTCAGCGAAGTGCCGCTGGACGAGTGGGGACAGGAGGCGCTCGAAGCGCACCTGGCTGACATGACCTGGCTGGAGGCTCGCGTCCGTGCCCACGAAGCTGCGCTCGACGCCGTACTGCCGCTCGCCACGCTGGCGCCGATGAAATTCGCGACGATCTATCTGTCCCCGGATGGTGTAAGGGAATTCCTGGCAACGCACTATGACGAGTTTGTCGTCCTGCTCGGCCATCTGGCGGGACGCCAGGAATGGGGCCTGAAACTCTATTGCGATGATGCGGTCCTGGCTGCACATATCGCCGACATCAGTCCCGAGGTGGCTGAGCTGCGCGCCGAAATCGCAAGCAAGCCAAAGGGGGTTGCCTACCTGTTGGCCCGTAAGCTGCAAGAGACCAGCGACCGCGAATCCGAGCGCATTGAGATGGAGGTGGCCGACCGGGTGCACACAGGGCTTGCCGGGCTGAGTGTAGCCGTAGTCATGCACCCCTTGCAGAGCCCGGAAGTCAGCGGTCGCGCCGAGCGGATGCTGCTCAACGCCGCGTACCTGGTGGACGATGAGGCTGTGGAAGCATTTCAAGCTGCGCTGGCGGAGATCGCGGCCGGACACGACAGTCGCGGTTTCCAGTTCGATCTGAGCGGACCTTGGCCTGCGTATAACTTCGCGACGTTAAGATCGGCCTTGCCGGAGCATACCGATGACTAGCTCGGCCATTCGCGAGCGAGAAGTCTCGCTCCTGGAGCTGCTCGATCGCATTCTGGATAAAGGCGTGGTTATTGCCGGCGATCTGACCATTTCCGTCGCAGATATCGATCTGATCTACCTGGGCCTCGGAGTGATTTTGACCTCGGTGGAGACATTGGACAAACAGCGTGCCAGGTATGCGCTGGGTGCGGGGGCCGTGGTGGCACCGGAAGCGCGGGCGCAACAGGTCAATGATTGAGATGATTTCTGACCGTCTTTACCTCTACGCAATCGTGAATGGCGTGCATCCGCTGGAATCGCCACTCGCCGGTCTGGCCGGTACTGCCGTGTCTCTGTTGCCTTGTTACGATCTGGCGGCTGCTGTCAGCCCTGTGATGCTGGACGCTGTGCGACCCGAACCCGAGCAGTTGCTCTGTCATGAACGTGTCGTCGAGGCTTTGATGGTCCAGCGTAGCACGTTGCCCGTCCGCTTCGGCACGGTGCTGAGCGGTACCGATCAGGTGCTGGCGACTCTGGCCGAACGCCACCACACCTTCGCGGCCGATCTCAGCCGGTTGGAGGATCAGGTCGAAGTGGGGGTGCGCGTGTTGTGGGATGCCGAGGCCGTCCGACGCACTCGGCCGGAACAGGCGTTGCCCATCACCGTCGCCAGGGACGACCGGCCCGGCACGCGTTACCTGCTGGCTCGCGCTGAAGAACAGGCAGTCGAGCGTCAGTTACGCTGGGAAGCTGAGCGTCTGGAGGCCTGGTGCATGACCCGACTCAAGCCGCTGGCAACCGACGCCAGCACCCAGTTGTTAATGACTGCCGCCATGCCGGTCAGCGCCGTGTTCCTGACACCCAGGACAGGCGTGACCGCCTTGCTTGAAGCGGCGGCACATCTGCAAGTCGAACGTCCTGACCTTCAAGTGGTGTGCAGCGGTCCCTGGCCGCCATATCACTTTGTGACAAAATAGAATCCAAGGAGCCTTCCCATGGCGAATCCTGTCGACATCACCGCTGCAACCCGTGCCTCGATGCTGCGTATGGGCAAGACCTGGTACCAGCTCGGCAAGCTCAACCAGGCCGTCGAGACTTTCCTGCGAATCGTCGAAGAACACCCCGACACAAGGGAAGCCGAAAGCGCCCAGTCCAACCTGCTGGAGATTGCTCAAGGCTTCGAGGGCGAGGGGCGTTACCACCTGGCACTAGATATCCTTGATCGACTCAACAAGGTCGCGGGCGCCGTGGCATGAACGCCCTTGATGCGAAAACCTGCCTGGCTTCACCATCGGAAGACGGGCTGAGCCGCGTGGCCGAGGAACTGGAAAAGCTCGACCACTCACTGCCAGCGCGCATCGACGCCAACCCGGAAGAAGTCGAGCGAGGCCTGGCGAAACTGGTGCTGACACTGATCGAGCTGATCCGCCGGCTGCTGGAGAAACAGGCCCTCCGCCGCATCGAGGGCGGTCGTCTGACGGATGAAGAGGTCGAGCGGTTGGGTCTCACCTTTCTGCGGTTGGCCGAGCGGATGAAGGAGCTTCAAGCTGCCTTCAATCTCAGTGACGCAGACCTGAACCTGAATTTGGGGCCGCTGGGCGACCTGATGTAGGGGGATAGCATGGCACAAACAGGGCAAATTACCCATTCGACACAGAGCTCCAGCCTGGCGGACATCCTCGAGCGCGTCCTGGACAAGGGCATCGTGATCGCGGGCGACATCAAGATCTCGCTGGCCGATATCGAGCTGCTGGATATCAAGATCCGGCTGTTGATTGCCTCGGTGGACAAGGCGAAGGAAATGGGGATCGACTGGTGGCAGAACGATCCGGCGCTTTCCTCGCGTGCAGGAAGTCTGGAGCAAGAAAACCGGTTATTGAACGAGAGGCTGGAACGACTGGAGCAGCGTCTGGCGCCTGCCCCAGCGTAATGGTACTTCGCGGCGGTCATTTTGTGCTGGCTTCTGGCAACCGGCTGGGGGATGATTTTCAAAAGGGCTATTTTGGACGGCGAAGCCGTCCAAAATAGCCCGACAAATATCTGGGTATCCGTGCCGATCCGTGTCGTGCGCCTACGGGATCAACACCAGCTTCCCCGTTGTCTGCCGGCTCGCCAGGGCGATGTGGGCAGCGGCCGCTTCCGTCAATGGGTACACCCCTCCGATGCGGAAGTTGAGCTTGCCCGCGGCCACCATGTCGAACAGCGCACCGGCATACGCCAGGTACTTCTGCCGGTCGCGTACGTAAGCGAACACCGAGGGCCGGGTGACGAACAGCGAGCGCACTCCTCCCAGCCGCTGGATATCGAGCGGAGCCGGGAAGCCGCTGGATTGGCCGAACGAGACCAGGTAGCCCAACGGCGCCAGGCTCTCCAGGCTCCGGTCGAACGTATCCTTCCCCACTGAATCGTAGACAACATTGACCCCTTTACCGCCGGTAATGCGCCTGACCTCTTCGAGAAAATCCTGGCGTGTGTAGAGAATCACCTCATCGGCGCCGGTCGCGCGAGCCAGCGCCGCTTTCTCCTCCGTGGACACCGTGCCGATGACGAACGCGCCGGCCTGTTTGGCGATCTGGCACAGGAGCAGGCCGACCCCGCCCGCGGCTGCATGGATCAGGCAACTATCGCCGGCTTTCAGCGGATAAGTCACATGCGCCAGGACGTAAGCCGTGATGCCCTGTACCATGGCCGCGGCACCCTGCTCGAAGCTGATCTCCCCGGGCAAAGCGACCAGTCGATCTGCTGGCACCAGCGTATGCGTGGCGTAGCAGGCGGAGCCGCCGAACCATGCCACCCGGTCGCCGGGCTTCGCCTCGGTCACACCTTCACCGATTGCTTCCACCACGCCCGCGCCTTCGCCGCCGGGGATGGCGGGCAGTGAGACTTTGTACCAGCCCATACGCTGATAGATGTCGATGAAATTCACGCCCGCCGCCGCCACCTTGATCAACGCCTGGCCGGGTCCCGCTACGGGCGTGGGCCGGTCTTCGAGTTTCAGGACATCCGGGCCGCCGAACTCGGTATAAACGATTGCCTTCATGGATTACGCCTCCTTCAACAAGGTCAACAGCTCACACAGCATCATCGCGGTCGCTCCCCACACCTTGTGGTGACCGACCCGGTAGAACGGCACCCGCACGTCCGCGCCCCGGATCGGCCACATCTCTTCGTCGCGCGTGGTCGGGTCAAGCAGATGGGCCAACGACACCTCCAGCACCTCGGCCACTTCGGCGGCGTTGGGCATGAAATCCGGCCGCTCGGGCGCGTAAGCCACCACCGGATAGGCGCAAAAGCCGCTGGGCGGGATGTAGAGGGGCGAAAGCTCGCCCAACACCTCTACCGATGCCGGATTGACCGCCAATTCTTCTTTCGCTTCGCGGAGAGCCGCCTGAACTACGTTTTCGTCCGGCTCCATGCTGCCGCCCGGAAACGAAATCTGGCCGCGGTGGTTATCTACCGAATCGGTCCGCCGGGTCAAGACGAGAAATAGGACGGCATTCTTTGGATAAAGCAGTGCCAGCACGGCGGCGCGCCGGCAGTCCAGGTTCGGATCCACGATGCGCTCGGTGCCGGGGCGCGGGTTTGGCGCCATGCCCATTTGCGCGGACAGGCCGGGGAGGGGGCGACGCAAGGCCCCGCGCAGGCGCTCGATGATCGGGTCGGTCAGAATCATGATCGGATGATAGCACAGAGCCCGATCGCGCGCAACGGAGTTTGG
>Ga0172368_10005007_pt1 | contig 15050 bp, 12 predicted proteins | sample Lak11m_FD_114540 | JGI IMG/M metagenome (GOLD analysis project Ga0172368, IMG submission 114540) | Freshwater microbial communities from Kabuno Bay, South-Kivu, Congo - kab_022012_11m | ecosystem: Environmental > Aquatic > Freshwater > Lake | place: Democratic Republic of the Congo: South-Kivu...
CACTACTGCTTTGGGCCTGTTCGCCCTCACCGCGGCCATCCTGGCATTGATGCCGCTGTCCTTTTCTTTCGCAGGCTTTGCCGTCCGCTTCCTGCTGGACGTCGTGATGTTGGCCGCCGTATCGGCGTTGATCTGGGCCGCTTTGCAGTTGTTCAAGTCGCGCATTGCGTCGAGTTGGTTTTTCGCGCCCGTCTTGGGCAATTTGTTGCTGGCGTCAGCGGCCATGCTGGTATTGCGGGCGGTAGTCGTGCTGGCCGTGGCGGCCTCCGGCGTGGATTTGCTCCTGCACGTCGCATTCTCGCTGACGCCCCTGGTCAACCTCGTGACGTTCGGCTGGACCGTCGAGAAGACTTCGCAGTTGCCGGAGCGGCAAGCCGCCTTGCTGGGGTGGATTTCGGTTTTGCTGTTGGCGGCGGGCTTGTTCGCGGTGGATTATTTCCTGCCGTTATTGGGCTGATTTCATTGGCACACATGTTTCCTGCAAAGCGTTTATTAGCGCAATCAAAGGAAGTAGTCGGTATGCCGTCCAGGGTTAATTCCCGTCGAAACGAACGCCAAGTCCAGGCCCAGTTCGAAACCGTCTACAAGCAGGTGCGCCAATTTGTCGTGGATGACCACCTCCGGCATCTTCCCCGTACGCTGGTGTACCACGCGTCGGAGCACACGTTGGACGTGGAACAGGCGGTGGACGCGCTTGCCCGCATGGCGCAGAAGGACGGCCACTTGTCCGAGCGGGACGTGTGGCTACTCAAATTCGCCGCGCTTTTTCACGACCATGGCTTTACCAAACAGTACGAGCACAATGAGCCCATCGGCGCCCAGGCCGCGGTAAAACATCTCAAAAAATTCGGCATCTTCACGAGCGAGGACTTGCGTATCATCCGCACTGCGATCGAGGAGACGCAGCTGAAGAAGCATCCGGATAAATCGTTGAACACCATGTCCCAGCAGCCCTTGTCCCTGCACGGCCGGTTCCTCTGCGATGCGGATCTTGCGAACTTGGGCCGGGATGATTTCATGGAAAAGGCGGTGGCGCTTTACAAGGAAAAATTGAACCGCGAGCCTATTCCAGGCATGTCGGGCGACTTCCTTCCGTTGGCTGAATTGCACCGCAACCTGAACTTCCTCAAGGGCCATGTGTACTACGCGCCCCAGGCCCAAGCATTGTTTGAGGCGCAGAAGCAGGAAAACCTCCGGCAGTTGGAGCGGCATATCCGCGAACTGGAAGACACGCTGCGCGTCAAGTCCAAGGCGATGCGCGCGGACCGCTTCGAGCCGGGCCACGGGCGCTCACGCTGGGACTGAATTCCTCGTTTTTGATTCTTTTTGACCTTGGGCTCAAGGTGCCGGCTGGAGGGGTCCTTCTTCGTTCTTGCGGACCAGGACGTTGGGATTCGGCGGCTGGACTTGGACTTGGCGCGTGAGCTTGAACCGGTTGAAGTGGGGCCACCAGCCTTTCAGGTAATTCGTGCCTTGGCGGATGGCTTTTGTGACGCTGAAGCGTTCGGTTTCAGTCCTGGGTTTGGGCATGTCTTGCGGCTTGATCGCGGGGTAGATTTCGCGGAGGTCCTTTTCGGTGATGTGTTGCATGACCTCTGCTACTTCCGGATCAAAATGGCCGATCCAAAATGATTGTTGCAGCATTCCGGGTTTCCATTCTCCTTTTTCGTCATGGGCGCCGGCGAGAGTCTCCCAGGAGAGCTGCCGCTTGCCCCAATCCAACTTGCGTACGTGCTCGCCTTTGCGCAGGTGCGGTAGCCAGCGCTTGAGGTAATCATATCCCTCGGTGAAGATTTTACGTGCTTGGAACCGCTCGTCTTTCTTCTCGATCCGGCGGGGATATGGCCGGTCGAGGATGAATGCGTCCAATACGTCGCCCAAGGCGGCAATGCGCGCTTCGATGGGAATTTCTTCGCCTTTAAGAGGCCTCATGGCGCGGAATTGGTATTGGTCGGTTTTCTCGTTTAGCTCCACTTGGACGTGTCGCTTGTCCAGCGTGGTTCGGGCTTCCTTGGAAGCTTGATGGATGGCTTTGCGTTCTGCATCCGCCATACTTGTGGCTTCCAATTTCTTCCAGGGCACCGGGTCGCCGAATTCATCGCCGAAAGTAGCCACTGGATAACCTTTTCCATCCCATCGCTGATGATGGTTCTTCCCTGCGTTCTGTTGGATTTGAGGGAACCGGTTTTCTGCTAGGATCACTTCGGCGAATTCGGGGTGTTTCTGGATCATTTCGCGTTCGCCGACGCTGAGCACTCCTTCCTTATGGAGAAGCTCCGTCTCCATCGCCAGCTTCCCAAGGTCATGCACGTACCCGGCCTCTTCCAGGCCGTTGATGAATTCACGGGTGAACCGGCCTTTTCCGCCGTATCGTTGGCGGTGAATACGGTCCATGATGATGGCGATTTTCTTCATCCATTTTCCCACGCGGACCGAGTGATTCTTGGTATATTCGTCGTGGCTTTCAAGTTGGCTCAGTCTGGATTTCACGTTGATCCGTGACTGGTAGTCCTGCTGTTCGTGGAACCAGTTCTGGACGATCTTGTCGTTGAAGTCAGGGTCTTTGAGGATGGCTTCGACTTGGAGCGCAAGTTGGCGCGGAATCTTGTCCAGATGGATGGCGTGTACCGCAGCTACGTGGTTCTGGGGCAACAATTGTTTGTGCTCCAACTGCCGTCGGAGCTCCGGTGTGATGATGCCAAGCGGGATGATTAGTTCCCCGAACGGCGGAATGGGCTTTTCGCCTGGTTTTGCAAGATGCTCGTCTACGAGTGTGCTGCGGTTCTTGACTTGGTCCAAATGAGCGGTATAGCTGAAACCGGGTTTCCCATCCGGGTTCAGCTCACCGTTCCACCATTGAATGATCCGTTTGTTTTTTTCGCCCAGGCCCATTACGGGAATGTGGTCAATCCGACGTCCCCATGGCGCGTCCGGGCCTGCTTCGGCCTTGTATTCGACCAAATCCTGGCGCATGTCCGTTCCAGCCGGTGTTTTCATGGGGTCCGGAGAGGTCTGCATGGCCAGTGCGACTGTCCCGCGCACGTGGGCGCCTCCTGCCTTTTCCTCGCGACTGAACGCTACGTCCGGCAGTAGCCGCGCCAGCATTTGCATGAGGGGGTATGCGGCTCGACTGGCTTCCGTCTCGCCGCGGATTCCTTCCTTGAGGAGGTCCAACTCCTCGTGCGTCGGAAGCTTGGCGGTGTTCCGATTGATCAACTGCCGGGTTACATCTTCGGCGTCGAATTTCTTCTTTCCCGGCGTGACTTCCGTTGGCCTGATCCGGAATTCCTGGGCGATTTGTCGGAGTTTTTCGTGGTCTTCGTCCGCCAGTTCGCCTCGCACCACGATGGCCTGGCCCCAACCGCCCAGATGCCCGTTGCGTTCGCCCTCGCCTTCGACGACGTGGTGCAACATTGAGCGGACGTCTTCCGCATTGAATGGTTTTTCATCATCGAACTTTAGTTCGACTGCCGATACTCCCGTTTCTGAGCGCCATTTCCTGGAGATATTCTTGAAAAGTTCATCGCCAATCTTGGTGCTCTGTTCCGTTTCGTTCAGAATCGTTAAGCTGGGACGATTGGCGATGCGGCGGAACCGTCCGGCTTCCATAGGGTTAGGAGCCGGGTTTGAAGCGTTTGTTTCCCTATATCGCAGCAGGGGCATGCATTGCTTGATGGATTCGGGCTTTTAATGGATTAGGCTTCATGCCGTCCGGCTGTCTTTTTGACGATTCCGGCATGCGCGTCCACTTCGACCCATTCGCCCGTCATGAAGGTGCGCGTCGCGCTTTTGGTGCCGACGATGCATGGCTTGTTGAACTCGCGTGCGATGACGGCGGCGTGGCTCACGGTGCCGCCTTCGTCCGCCACGATGGCGCAGGCCTTGCGCACGATGGCGATCTGGTTGGGCTGCGTCATGGCTACGATCATCACGCCGCCTTGCGGAAACGCTTTTTCGTCGCGTTCCAATTCTTCCAGGCTGCCGACGGTCACGACGTAGGCCGGGCCCGAGGCCTTGCCGGGGTTGGCCACCATGCCGTGAAGGGGCTCTTGCGGCTCCGGTGGGTGGATGTCTAGGTCTTTCTTGAGCTTTTCGGCTTCCTGGGGGCCGTAGAGGGTACGGCGGCCGTTTTCGTTACGAATGGCGTAGGCGGTACGGCGCTGGCGGATGGCGTCAGGCGAAAGCGGTTTGCCGTGAAGGAGGGCGGCTTCATAGTCTTCTAATGCATAGGCATACGCCAGGTCCAACAAGGGTACTTGCAAGAGCCGGGCGATCTGTTGGAACAGCGGCAGGAACCGGTAATCCGCTCCGGCCCAATGGTTCTTCAATTCCAGCCGTTCCAAGGCCAGCTTTTGAAGCAGACGGCAGCAATCGACCGTCCCGTCGTCCAGTTGCGCGAAAAGGCGGTCCTGTTCGTGCTTGAGCTTGACTTTGGCTGAAATGTGGGGGGCGACGGGGTGTTGTTTTTCTTTTTCGAGCCGCTGGCGGAGGAAGCGCAAGGGCGATGCCGAGTCGTAGGTCTGGTAGAATAGCCAGGCGTGCTTCTCGGCGTGGCTCTTCAGTTCGGCGTCGGCGACGTCCTTTTTTTGGCACAATTGGCGGAAATCCGATTCTTCGCGTGCGATGATGTCATCCGCCGTGGGCTGCACCAAGGTGGTGAATGCGGCGTCCGCTTGGGGGCCGAATGCGGCTTCCGTTTCTTCCCGCACGGCTTTTTCCAGGGCTTGCGTGCCGGCCGGCTGGGTGGCGACGAACAGCATGCCCAGCTCACGGATGTGCGTGGTGAGAATCCGGACTTGCTCGTAAATTTGGTCGTTGTTCGCGTCCGTCAGGTCCAATGTTTTGAATCTGGCGTAGTAAGCGTCCATGCGAATGCCTGCGTCGCGGCATCGATTGAAGTAATCCTCGGCAAACGCGGGTTCCAGGAGTTTTTCGCCCAATTTTCGCCACTCGGCTTCCATTTCCGCCGAGATGTAGGCCTCCGCTTTTCCGTGCTTGGCAAAAGCGACGTAATCCACGCTCTGGGGCGAACCGAAGGCGTACGGCCCGTAGGTGAAGCAGGAGCGGTCGTAAATGGAGGAGAACGTGTGGGCGCCGCCCCATTGGAATTCGTACGTCATGGATGTTTGCCTTGCTGCAACGGTTTAAAATGCCGGAACGGGCTATTTGCTACCAATCGTTTGTACGGATGATTTTATGGACCTTTCCCCGCCCAAGGGCATGCGCGACTTCCTGCCAGCGGATGCTTTGAGGCGCGAACGCATCGCCGACACGCTCAAGGCCGTGTTCAAGCAATACGGTTTCGTGCCGCTGGAGACGCCGGTGGCCGAGCGTTTCGACGTGTTGTCCAGCAAGTTTGCCGGCGGCGAGGAAATCCTGAAGGAGACGTACCGCTTCCAGGACCAAGGAAAACGCGAACTGGGCCTGCGTTATGACCTGACGGTGCCTCTGGCGCGCGTCTTCGCCGGCAACCCTCAGCTTGCAAAGCCCTTCAAACGCTACCAGATTGCCCCCGTCTTTCGCGACGGGCCGCTGAAGAAAGGCCGCTACCGAGAATTCGTGCAATGCGATGTCGACACGTTGGGCGTTTCTTCCGTGTTGGCCGAAGCCGAATTGTTGGCGTTGGGTGCGCAGGCCTTCAAGAACCTGGATTTGCCGGTCATCTTGAAGGTAAACAACCGCAAACTGCTCAACGGCCTGCTGGAGGACGCCGGCGTGGCCAAGGAAAAACAAGCCGGCGCCTTGTTGTCGCTGGACAAATTGGAAAAAATCGGTGCCGCCGCCGTTTTGGCCGAGTTGGAAACGCAGCGCGGCGTGACCGCGGCTACTGGAAAGAAACTGCTTTCGTTGTTCGAAAACTCCGGAACGGGTTCCAAGGCATTGGCCGTCATCGGCAAATCCCTGAAGTCGGTCGAAGGAAAGGAAGGCCTTTCTGAGTTGGAGAAATTGTTCGAGTTCTTGAAAGCTTTCGGCGTGTCGAATGCCGAATTCGTCCCCTCGCTTTCCCGCGGCTTGAATTACTACACGGGCATGGTCTACGAGGCGTTCCTGCCCGGCAGCATCATCACTTCCTCACTGGCCGCCGGAGGCCGGTACGACAAGATGGTCGGCGACTTTTCCGGAAAAAGCGAGCCGGTGCCCGCCGTGGGCATTTCCTTCGGTTTGGATGTCATCGGCGAGGCGCTCATCGAGAAAGAAGGCGGGCAGGCCGCTTTGCAATCCGGCGCAGCGAAGGTATTCGTCATGCCGGTGGGCGACACTGTTTCCGACTGCATCCGCCTCAGCCAGGAACTGCGCGCCGCAGGCATTGCGGTGCTGATGGATTTGGCGGGCCGCGGTGTGAGCAAGAACCTCCAGTGGGCCGCCAAGCAGAGCTTGCCGTTCGTGGTCATCGTGGGCGAGGCGGAAGTCAAGTCCGGGAAATACTCTTTGAAGGATATGAGGTCCGGAACGGAAAGCAAGCTGTCTTTCGATGCCCTGGCGCGTCAGCTGACTCACCCCCGTTGACCGGCTTTTCGGTCCAGGTATCCGCCGCCTATTTATTCGGCTTTTCCGCCTTCCATTGCTATGCCTCGACCCCGTCCTCCGCGACCTCCAACCATCCGGGCGTTCTTCGAAAGGCACGGCGTCATGGGTGCCGATGCCACGAATTGGCATATTACGCGGGGAGAGCAGCGGGGTCCCGAACTGGTTAAACGCATTTGGGACCATCTGCTCGGAAGCGGCGGAGTCCTTCAAGACGAGGGCAATGGCGTCGTGTTCGCGTTTCCCTTGACGGGTGCCGCAGCCCATTATGAATTCTTCCGGGGCGTCAAGGACGTATTAGCCCGCAAGGCGGGCGTCGTGATGCTGACCACTCCCGCGAGCAAGTCCTTAGGACTCTCAAGCCGCCGCATCGGCCCGGAATTGGAAGGCCAGTTGCAATCCGTCCTTGACGCCGAGCCGCACAAAGTGTTGGTCATCGACGACGTGGGTTTAGGAAACACGTTCCGACATCTTGCCGGCGCGCTAGAAACCGCCTGCCTTCGACGTGGCTTAGAGGGTCCCGAAATAGTTCAAGACGGGCGGCTTTTCACCGACATCAATGAGCATCTTCGGGCATTGGGCATCCAGTCGGGCGTGCTGTCGAGAAAATGGTGGAGCAAGGGCGCCGCGGGCCTTCAGTCGACTTACCGGGCCTCAAGCGCTCAAGAGCGGGTACGCTTTGGTAGAGAGCGACGCTATTTGTACGACCTCGGCAGCGCATACGCAAAAGCCTTCTTGGACCGCAATCGGTAGCGCAGTGCGCGCGTTGTGACCTGTTTTTCAGCTGACGCGTTTTCTCCGCCACAAGATGTTCAGATTTCGGTCGGGGGTGTAGACGGGGTTGCCGTGCGTCGGCGTCGTGTTCATTCGGGATTTCCCCAACGGAAGCAAGAGGCCCCATTGCGGGTCCAATCGGTAGTTTTTGCCATCCAACTGTGCCTCGACCCACACGTGACGACCGCCGACTCGCTGACCTCGGCTGTTGATGCCGTCAATGTTTCCGCGTACGTAGCGGGCCTTGATGCCGGCTTCCTGCAGGCATAGCGTCAGTAAGGCGCCTTTGTCACGACAGACGTCGTCCCCCATGGCTCGAATCGAGGCAGGTCCCAATATGGCGCGAGCTGGAATTTCCCGCTTCGGCCCTCCTTTTTCATGAACTGCATGTTCAAGTAGAATGCAAGCCATTCCGTGCTGGTTGGTCCCACCGACGGCCAGCATGCGGGCACCGATGGTGTATGGCAATGTGTTCCGAGAGTTCTTCTTCGTGGGCAGGTAATTGCGATCATGGGTCCAAGGTTGGTCCAGGACGAAGCGGGTGCCGGGCATCAAATCGCCGTGGAAGATGTATTCGATTCCTTCGACCTGTTCGTGGGTTTTGGGCGACGGCTCATCATAGGGTCGGATGTGGGCGTACCGTTCTGCCAGGTAGTTCAGTTGCGTGGCGGGCTTGAAGAAGTGCTGGCGTTCATGGAGTGCTAGTGCCTTGATGTAGTCGTTCTGGGCACGGGTCACTTCCAACGGGCTACTGAAATATGCGCGGAGGTAGTTGTGCACATCGCCTTGCGTAAGCCTGAATTTGGGCCGGCCGGCACCGGGAAGATTCAGGACGCCGGCGATGAGGCGTGTCTGGTGAGCGTCCAAATGCAGCAGGACGCGTCGGGCGATGTCTTCCATGGGGCGCTTACTCATGCGCTATTTTTAATTGCGAAGGACACGTCCAGGTCTTCGGCTTTGGCTGCCGTATTCTGTGGCGCGTCTTCGAAGGCCACGCTCTTGGCCGTCACGGCGTCTTTGAGTGATTCCGCATTCTTCTGGAGGAATTCCTTGAATGCCGCGTCGGCAACGTGCAACTGCAGGGAAATGACGTCCTTGACGTGCAATCCGGCGGCCTTGCGTTGGCTTTGGATGGCGCGCGTCAATTCGCGGAAGCGAGCCAGGTTCACGAGGCGTTCGTCGCGGGCGGTGTCCAGGTAGACGGCGGCATCCGCAAAGCCGGCCAGGTCTTTTTTCACCAACCCGGAGGCGTCTTCCGGTGCCTGCTGATAGTAAGTCACCTGCAAGGTGTTGAGGCTGTTCAGGAGGATTTTCTGCAATGCGACGACGGCCTTTTCTAACGTTTCGGGTCCCGTTACGATGACTTGCTTGACGGGCCAGCGCAGTTTGATCTGGGCGTCCTTTCGCGCGGCATTGGATGCCTCGGTGATGGCCATGGCGGCGCTCATCATGGTTTCAAGTTGCGCATCGCTTCCATCCGCCCCGGCAACCGGGTAGTTCTGGTAATGGATGCTGGCCTTGTGCCCCAATTGGTGCCAGAGGTACTCCGAGACGAACGGCGTGACGGGGGCGTACAGCCGCAGCAGTTTTTCCAACGCGTGGTGCATGAGGTGGAAGACCTGTGCGGCGGACTCGTCGTTTGCGGCGGCGCGGTCGCGGATGAGCTTGATGTACCACCGCGAAAAATCGTTGACGGTAAAATCGACGAGTTTTCGGCCCACGTGGTGGAATTCGAAGTCCTCGTAGTGTTTGAGTATTTCCGATGTGACGGTGTTCAGCCGCGAGGCAAGCCAGGCGTCTTCCGGCGCCTTCAAGTCGGGCATCTGGGGTTTGTAGTCTTCCGGCTTGTAGGCGTCGTAGAAGGCGTAGGCGTTCCAGAGGATGTTCAGCGCCTTGTAGACCTCTTTGGCCGAGGTAAAGGAGAACTTCTGCACGTCCCACGGCGCGATGTCCCAACAATAATAGAGGCGCATCACGTCGCCGCCCAGTTCCTTCAAGGCGTCCTGGGCCCAGACGACGTTGCCGACGGATTTTGACATCTTCTCGCCTTTCTCGTCCACAACCCAGCCCATCATGGAGATGTTCCGATACGCAGGCGTGTCAAAGGCGGCCATGCCGGTGAACAACAATACGTAGAACCATCCACGGATTTGGTCCTGCGATTCGACGACGAGGTCGGCCAGTCCGTTGCCGGCGCCGAGGCGGGCATCGAACCACTCCTGGTTCTTGAAGGGATAGCCGAGGCTTGCCCAAGGCGCGATGGAGGAGTCATACCAGACGTTGAAGATGTCCTTGATGCGGTGCATGGTTTTGCCGCACTCGCATGCAAGCGTGATGGCGTCGACGGAATGCCTATGCAAATCCTCCAGTGCGCCGGGGTCTTCGGAGGCGCGTTGGCGCAGCTCGTCCACGGAGCCGATGACTTGCTTTCGGCCGCAGTCGCCGCAGGTCCAGATGGGTATGGGAATGCCCCAGAATCGCTGCTGCGAGATGCACCAATCCGTCGCATCGGCCAGCCAGTTGTTCAACGCATCTTTGCCGAATTCCGGCATCCAGTGCGTCGACGCGTTGGCGGCCAGCATCTTTTCCTTGATGGGCTCGATCGAGAGGTATAGTTGCCGGCTGACGCGAAAGACGAGTGGGTTCTTGCAGCGCCAGCAGAGCGGATAACTGTGCCGCACCGTGCCGGCGTACAGCAGGCTGCCTTGGGTCTTGAGAAGGTCGCTGACGGCGGCGTTGGCCTTTTTGAAGAACTGGCCTTGGAGGAAGGAGACGTTGGCGTCGAACTCGCCTTTCTCGTTGACCGGCGAGAGCACCGGGAGCTTGTAGTGCTTTCCGAAGAAGTGGTCCGTCTGGCCGTGTCCCGGAGCCGTGTGGACCAGGCCGGTGCCGTCCTCGACGGTGACGAACTGCTGGAATTCCTCCTCGACTTTCTGGCCCGTCTGGTGCTTCTTGTATTGCTTCTTGGCCATCAGGGGGATGCTGAGGTAAATGCGGTATGCTTTGTCTTCTTTCTGCGTCTGCGTGACTTGTTCGCAAGGCACGATGGGTTCATACTTGAGGCCTTCAAGAGAAGAGCCGGGGAACGTCTCGACCACTTCGTAAGAAAGGCCGCAGACGTCCTTCAGCACGGCGTCGGCCCTTTTTTGCGCCAGGATGTAGTATTCGTCGCCGACTTTGGCCTTGACATATTGCTCGTTGCCCGCCGCGGCGATGGCCACGTTGGACGGCAGGGTCCAAGGCGTCGTGGTCCAGACCAGCAGGAATTCGTTTGGCTTTCCGTGCACTTGGAACTTGAGGTAGACGGACGGATCGGTCACTTCCTTGTACGAGTCGGAAACTTCGTAGCCTGAAAGCGCGGTCTCGCAGTGGGGGCACCAATGGATGCTCTTGTTGCCTTCCACCAACAATCCTTTCTCGTGCAGACGCTTGAGCGTCCACCAGGCGGATTCGATGTAGTACGGCTTGTACGTGAAGTACGGCTCGCTATACGCGCGCCAGGCGCCGAGGCCGTCGTAGACGGAGAGCCAGATCTTCTCGTTGTTCATGACTTTCTGCAGACAAAGCGCGTCGAACTTATCGATCCCCATCTTCTCGACGTCCTGCTTGCTCTTGACGCCCAACTCTTTTTCGACCATGACTTCGACCGGAAGGCCGTGACAGTCAAAACCGGCCTGGATCTTCGCATCAAAGCCCTGCATGTAGCGCAGGCGCGTCCAGATATCCTTGCAGGTCGTGGCCTTGACATGTCCCACGTGGGGCGAGGCGTTTACGTACGGCGGGCCGTCCAACAGGTAGAATGGCTTGGCGCCAGTGCGGTGTTCCGGAAGCTTTTGCGGAACCTGGTGTTCCTTCCAGTAGCGGCGGACTTCGGCTTCCAATTCAAGCGGGCTGTATTGCGTGAATTTCTTCATTGGTCTCAATCTCCTCCGGGTAATCGGCTCCGGCGTAAAGTCAATATCCGCAACGCGTGCGGCAGTATGCCGTTGGAAAAACGATTTATTAACTGTAGTCTTCCTAGTCCTCGTTGCGTTCGCCGGAATAAATGCCGCTGCGGATTATTTTCGCCGTTTGCATGCCATTTCGTGGCGTTTGCATTCCTTGGAGTTGTTCGATTCGCATGCCGTTGAAGAACAAGAAGGCCGAGAATTTCACCGAGTGGTACCTAGAGCTTGTGGAAGCCGCCGAACTGATGGATTACTCGCCCATCCAAGGCTGCATGACCATCCGGCCCCGCGCCTACGCCGTCTGGGAGGCCTACCAGGCTTTGCTGAATGCCAAGATGAAGGCCGACGGCGTGTCCAACACGTATTTTCCCATGTTCATCCCCGAGTCGTTTTTGACCAAGGAAGCGCAGCATTTCGAAGGCTTCGCCCCCGAAGTCGCGTGGGTCACCAAAGGCGGCAACGAGGAACTGGCCGAAAAACTGGCGGTGCGTCCGACGTCGGAAACCATCATGTACCACCACTTCTCCCGCTGGGTGCACAGCTGGCGTGATTTGCCTCTGAAGGTGAATCAGTGGTGCAACGTCATCCGTTGGGACACAAAGACGCTTAAACCCTTTTTACGCACGCGCGAATTCCTCTGGCAGGAAGGTCACACGGCCCACGCGTCGGAAGAGGACGCCGACGAGATGACCCTGCGGGCCCTGCAGTGGTACCGCGACTTGTGCGAGAACTACCTGGCCTTGCCGGTCTTGATGGGCCGCAAGAGTGAGAGCGAGAAGTTCCCCGGCGCGAAGTACACGACGACCATCGAGGGTTTGATGCCGGATGGAAAAGCCCTGCAGTGCGGCACCTCGCACCAATTGGGCCAGAATTTCGCCAAGATGTTCGATGTCAAGTTCAAGGACCAAAAGGAAGGCGAATCCCTGGTCTGGCAGACTTCCTGGGGCACTTCGACGCGCCTTTTGGGAGCTTTGTTCATGATGCATTCGGACGACCGCGGCTTGGTATTGCCGCCGCGCATCGCGCCGTTGCAGGTCGTCATCGTGCCCATCGCCAAGGAGTCGAACGACCGCGACATGGTCCTGGCGGCGGCGCGACGCGTGCGCGACGCCCTGGTCGATGCCAAGCTTTCCGTGCACATCGACGAGCGGCCCGAGCGCAGTCCGGGCTACAAGTTCAACGAATGGGAACTCAAAGGCGTTCCTGTCCGTATGGAAATAGGAATGCGCGACTTGGCTGAACAGTCCGTCACCGTGGCCCGCCGCGATTCGGGCGCCAAGGAGTCTCTGCACGAAAGCCAGGTTTCCTTCAAGATTCCCGCCTTGTTGGAGGACATCCAGAAGAGCCTTTTGGACAAGGCCACGGCGTTTCTGAAGGCCAACTTGCGGCCCGCTTCCAACCTGGCGGACTTGTCCAAGACGCTTGAGGAGCACAAGGGTTTCGTCTTTTCGCCTTGGTGCGGCGACCCGCGTTGCGAGGAAGCCATCAAGGAAGAGACCGGCGCCACCATCCGGCTCATTCCGTTTGAGGACGCGCCCAACGGCGGCTGCGTCATGTGCGGCAAAGCTTCCCGTCACACGGCTTTTTTCGCCCGCAGTTACTAGCTTTTTTTCCCTTGCGGCGTTTATTTCCGGACTTCGGATTATTCGTGCTCTTGACGCCTCCACCGCAAGGCGTAAATACGTCGCTTGTCGGAGACTTTTTGGTGAGTGGGTTCGTGGCGAAGGATGAATCCGTGTTGGATTTGGCCGAGTTGCCCCAGAAACCGGTGGACCCGTTCCAACACTCCGGATTCCACTCCTCGGTGACGGATGTCCTGGCCGTGGCGTGCCTGCTCGCCGGCGCGTATTTCCTCATCGCCGACGGCAACCTCGTGGCCTTTTTGGTGCTGTTTTTCGCCTTCGCGTTCCTGTTCCAGCCATTCCATCCCCATTGATTTACTGGGGGCTATGTTTTTCGGCAATGCTTTTGTAGAAGGCACGCGCCAAGTTCTTGCGTCATGGCCTTTACCTGGTTTGAATACGCCGTAGCCTCGACTCTGTTCACGGCCGTTTTCTGGCTGCTCTGCCGTCGGCTACTCAAGGACGAGTCCGATCATTCCACGTTCGCCATCTACATGCAGTTGGTGCCCATCGCGTTCTGGCTTCCCTTGTTGGCAACCGAGGATGCCGTCCTTCCTTCTCTGGCGTCCGGCTGGCTCTGGTTGTTCCTTGCCGGAGGCGCTTGGGCGTTGCAGCAGGTCCTGGCGTTCAAGAGCCTCCGCTTCACTTCAGCGTCAATCCGTGAGCCCATCTACCAGTCCAAACTCCTCTGGGCCGCATTGTTCGCCTTTTTGCTCTTGGGTGAAGGAATCGCGCCGTCCAAAGGCTTTGGCGTGGCCTTGTTGTTGGCGGGGGCATTGGTCATTGCATATCAGCACCCGCCGGGCGAATCCACCCCGCAAGGCCTCGTCCTGGTCATATCCAGCGCCGCATTGACTGGGTTTGCCTACGTGCTGGACAAATTGGCCTTGACGCAGTTCAGCGTCACGCTCTACGCCATCGCCGTTTCCGTCATTTCCGGCGGCCTGATTGCCCTGCGTTCCATCGGCAAGGGCGGCTGGACGCGGTTGGTCGCTTTCGGACGCCGCCACGGACGCACCATCCTGTTGACGTCGTTTGTCGGCGCCGTGTCGTACTGGCTGCAGATCAAGGCGGTTTCCATCGGCCCGGTAGGCACTATAGCCGCCTTGTTGGAATTGTCCATGGTGTTCACCACGCTGGGCGGCATTGTGTTCCTGCATGAGCGGCAGGCCGTGGGCCGCAAATTGGCGGGCGTGGCCTTGGCGTTGGCAGGTGCCTTCGTACTCCGCGGGCTCGTCCCAATCTGACCTGCGGTGTGGGGTCTTTGGTTTTTCCGGATGCATCTGCCTATTCTTCTTCGTCCAGGTCCGGCTCGGGAGCGTAATCCGGCTGGGGTTGTGGCGCGGGCCGGCGGGTCCAGGGAAAAGGCGGGCTCCAAGGCGCAATGCGGTTGTCGGGAATAATCATGGCGTCCAACCTATTGGGTGTCCTATATTAATGCGTTGCGTTCATTCCAGGCCTTTTTGCCTGTAGATTCCTTGTCATTTGAGGCTGATCCAGTCGAAGTGAACCGAAACCGCAGGGGAAACCCAGGTTTCCCCTTCAGTTCTACGTTACTCCGGATTCCCCCTCCTTGTGAAAAAACGCGGGTTCATTTGAGACTGATCCAATCAAAATGGACTACGATTCCGGCCAGGAAAAGCACGGCGCCGATAAGCAGTTCGCCCATGATGAACAACGCGGCTCCCCCGGCAATCATGCCCAAGTCTAGGTAGTAATAACTGCTATGTCCCTGCATGGCTCTTTCGCCTTCCAGTTTTTTACCGGATTGTCTTTGCAGAACCGTTAGGCGAAATTCCGGATTTAAACCGCCGACCTGTTCTTCAGGTCAGGCATAGCTTTTTCTGCCTATTTTCCGGGCGCTCTTTGGGTGTCGGTCTTAAAAACCGGTGGCAAAGCCGCCCATGCCGAAGTGCACGGCCGCTCCCACCAGGAACAAGGCGCCGCCGGTCATGGCGTCGCCGCTGATGAACAGCAGGGCGCCGACGCCATGGCGACCATTTCCAAATACATGATGTCGGAGTGTCCACGCATTACCTTCACTTCCGTTTTCGGTCCGACTCAACCCGTGCCTTGGATTCCTCGGCCGGCTTGACCCAAGTCCGGTACGCCAACGCCACGATTCCGATGTAGGCGAAATACGAAAAAGCCTCCAGTTCGAACGGGTCGCCGTTGTAGCCGA
>Ga0172368_10005008_pt1 | contig 15043 bp, 8 predicted proteins | sample Lak11m_FD_114540 | JGI IMG/M metagenome (GOLD analysis project Ga0172368, IMG submission 114540) | Freshwater microbial communities from Kabuno Bay, South-Kivu, Congo - kab_022012_11m | ecosystem: Environmental > Aquatic > Freshwater > Lake | place: Democratic Republic of the Congo: South-Kivu...
GAGGAACGCGTCCGCTGTTTGGTACAGCAAAAAGAAGAGCGCCGCGCTGAGAGCTATCCATATTAGTTGAAGTTGAAAGCGCGTTTTGGGCGTTGCTACCATGCCCGCAAAGGCGGCGAATAATCCTAGCCAGCCAAATTGCGCTGCGAGTAGGGCGGCGGCGTTTTTTGCTTTTTGGGCGTAGGCGGCTGCGTTCCATTTGAATAATTCATCTTGATACGCCGCTCCGCTGACCAGCCGCCAAAAGTTTTTGAGGGTGACGGCGTTTTCCCAATTGATGGGCGGTTTTTGGGCGGCGCGCAGCGGCAGCGTGAGGTAGATGGTTAACCCCAAAGCGAAACCGTATAGCCGCTTAAATAAAATTTTTGGGTTTTGGTGATAAAGCAGGGGCAATAGCAATAGCAAGGTGAGATGATTCCCCGCGCCGAGCCCAAAGAGCGCGCCGTATAGCAGCGCAGGCGTTTCTTTTCTCTCGCCTAGATATAGCAGCAGCGCAACGAAGAAAATGTGCAGCGTGTACACTTCGGCGATGAGCGCTTGCGACCAAACCAGAGGCGCAAGACCCAGCGCGAGCGCGGAGAGTATGCCCGCCCGTAGTCCGTTGCGCGCGCTGACCGTTTCAAATATCAACCCTGCGGCGCAGAGTCCGGCGGCGGCGGAAAGAAGGTTGGCGCGGAAGGCGAGCGTTCCAATGGGAAGGAGTTGAAAAAGTTTGGCGAGAAGGAGGTAAGTGGGGTAGCCGCTAGGATGGGCTACGCCGTTGGTTGCGGCTGCGGCAATGAGGTCGCCGCCGTCTGCGCCGCGATTTGCCCATGTAATATCTGGCGCAAGGGTCAGCGTGTATACGCTTGCAAGCAGAAGTAGCAGGGCGGTTTGAAATAATTTTTTTTGCATAAAAAATATCCACGAAGCGCAGGGCTTCGTGGATACAGGGCGTTTTATTTTCCGACTGGCGTATAAACGCCTGTGTAGTTGGTGACGGTGGCGCAGGCTTTGCCGCCTTCTACACGCGTATCCAATGGGCTCCAAACGGAGGTGACGCGGGAGATGTCGTCTTCGGCGTAGTAGAAGAAGATGGTGGTTTCTTTGCCCGGAATGGCGGCAAAGCAGATTTCCCATGAGCCTTCGTCTGTGGTCACTTCATCTACCAGTTTTTCTGTTTTGTAGTGATAGACGTGGCAGCCCGGCAGGTAGAGCAAGCCTTTGTTGTCGGGGAAGGGGACTTTTGCCGAGACTTCTACATTTTCTTCCACATGCAGTTCGTTGGAGAGATCGGGAACGTAGTAATCTACGGTGAGTTCGCAAATGCCGCCCGCGCCGTAGGTTCCCGGCTCGGTGATTTTTTCCGCGTTGGGGACGGTGAGTTGCACCGTGCCTGCTTGGATGGTAGGTTGCAGCAGCGTTGTAACAACATCCTCGCCGCCGGTTTCAGGGATGAAGATGCCGCCGGGCGCGTACACGCCGCTGTACATGGCGGGCGCGCAGACGTAGGTGTCTTTTTCCACGGTTGGCAGGGCGTACCAAACGGCTTGTCCGTTTTTTGACAACTCGTCCGAGTAGTAGTAAATGGTCAATTTTTCGTCCGGACGGTTGCCAAAGCAAACTTCCCAATCGCCTTGTTCGTTGGTCATTTCCTGTTGGTATTGATTATCCAAAAAGTGAACAAGGTGACAGCCCGCAAGGTAGAGGTTATCGGGGTAGGAGAAGGTCACTTGGCGCGACTCTTCCGCGGGAATATCCACCGCCGCTTGATTGCTGAGGTTGGGTTGCTTGTATTTGACGTTGAAATTGCACACGCCGCCGATGGTGTACTCGCCGTCTTCGTGAATTTCCACGGCGGCGCTGGGGCGCGCCGCGTTGGCGTTTTGCGTCCCCGCCCGAACCTGCTCAATGTGGGTGGTCACTGCAACAGCCAGCGTCAGCGCCGCCGCAATGAGATAATGGATGCTCTTTCTCATAATAATAATTTCTCCTTAATAAATATAGCGCTTTTGTTGCGCGCGCCAAAACGAAAAAATAACCAAAAAAATTAACGAATTGAAAATAAGACCGTAAATTCTAAATCGGTGACGAGCTGCGCGTTATATAAAATATTTTCTCCTTGAATAACTGCGCTCGGCGAGGATGCGAGCGCGCGCGCGCCGTTGGGCAGGTGAATTTTTACCGTGAGTGGAATGGATAACGTGCCGGGTTGTTTTTGTACTTTGAGCGTATACGCGACTTGGTCCTTTTGAATTTCCAAGACATGCGGCGGCAGCGCAAAATTAAATTGGACGGGCAGCGCCTCGCCCGTGGGAACAACTTCCAGCGCGCCGAAAGATTCCACGCCCGCAATGTCTTCGCTTAACAAATCCACTTGACCGGCGTTTTTCTGGCGAAGTATCATCCATGCGTCTGGCACAACTTGCGGCATGGCGCTGATGAGCGTTGTGCCGCTGGTCTTATACACGCGCAGATAATTCCAATAACAATCGGTGATAGGATAACCGGCTTCTTCTTTGAGTTTTTTCTTAAGCCATTGTTTGCAAATGACGTTTTGCGCGGCGTTGTTTTTGTGCAGCGTGGTGAGCGTGGCGGCGGGCGCGGAAAGGTCGCTTAAATCTACGTTGTAATCGAGCGTGGTTTCTACAACGGCGTTGGTTTTATTAAAACCGATGTTGCTATCCACCGCCATGAGGAAATCTCCGCCGCCGGGTTGAATGGAGCCGTCCCAGCGATAGCGCGTTAGCAGGGCGGCAATGGCGGGGTTATCCACTTGCGCGAGCAAATGGCGTTCATTCAGCGCTTTCAGCAGCGCCGCCGAGACGGTTTCCCATTTGGCTTCTCCGCTGAAAATTTTTCCCAGCAGGGCGTAAGCCAGCTTGTTCAAAAAGATTTTGTTGTTCCAGTCGGGCGAGTTTGCTTCTGCTCGGTCTGGCGTTTTAGATTCGCGCATATACTGCGCTACATTCAGCGCGTCTATCGGGCGCGCTTCGCCTTCAACGGCAATGGGTCCGGTGGCTTCTAGTATTTCAATGAGGAAGCGCTGGTCAAAGGCAATGACTCCGTTTATTTCGCCATCGTTGGCGTAGGAATATAAAAATTTGGCGTAGGCGGCGGCGGTGGGGTAATTGCTGAACCAGTTTGAGTCGCGGAAAACCAAGACCGGGCTGTTCATGTATTCTTTTAACTGCCAGGGCGCGGCGGGGTAGAGCTTGTACCAATTATCCAGCCCGCCGGAATTGACAAAACTTAACCCGTTGAGTTGCCCGTCCTGCATCGTTACCGCGCTGGCGGCGGTGATGAACCCGCCGGTGGGGCGCAGCTCGTCTTCGTTTTGCACCAGCAGTAAATAACTTTTTGCGCCATCCTTGCCCGCGCCCATTAACGTTGGAATTTGGGAGAGAACGGTCAGCCCGTCTTGCATGTAGCTCATCAGCGGGTCGGCGTATGCGGTGATGTATTCGCGGGTTTTGGGCGAGAGGGCGTTTACATCAATTTCTTGGCGGCGGCTCTGCGCGTCTTGCAGCGCCTTATAGGCGCGCGATAACGCCAGTTGATTTTTGATGACAAAGGCGGTTAACTCCGATGGGCTGACCGAAGAGAGCTCGCCGTCTTCTATTAATGGCGCAATAGATTGATACGCAAGGTCTGCCGCGTTAAGCAGCGCATCCGCAAAAGCGCTCAACTGGCGAATTTGGCGCAAGTCTGCTCCGTATTCGGGCATCCACGCAAAGAGCGGCGCCGCCCAGTAGAAGACGCGCGTCTCGGCGTAAAGCGCGTGAAAATCTTTGTGCAACAGCGCCGCCGCCGAGCCGATGTTTTTTATTCTGCCGAGCCGCATTTCAGATTCTGACGCAAGCGATTGCATGTAATTAATATCGGCTTGCGTGGCTTGCGCTAAGGCGCGAATGTGATTGACCTTCCAAAAGATGACCGCCAGCGAAGCGACCAGCAACGCCGCCGCCGCAAGGCGATACATCCATTGGCGCGGCGTAACGGTTTTTGGCGCGGGCGTTTTTCGTTTTATTTTATAAACGGGCAGGACGGCGGGCGCGTTTAATGTTTTAGATAAATGCGCCTCGCGCGCGCTCAATGCCGCGCTCAAATTTTTCAGCCCGGCTTCACGCCAGGCTTGTAGCGTTTTTTCGTTTTGCGGCGCATTCGTCAGCGGCAGATACGCCGCTTTTTCTTTTTCAGAAACCTCTTTGCCGCCAAAGACAAACAGCAACGCGCTCTCATACATCTGATTGGCGGCGGCGGGTAGGTTGGCGGGCGCAGGTTTTCCAAATAACAGCGGCGCAAAATATTCCGCAGCCAAGAGCGCAAAACTTCCCCAGCGTTCATCCAGCGGCGCGCCGCGTTTTGGCGGCTTGGCGGGCATTTGCTCCACAAATTGTTTTGCTATCGCAATCACCAACCGCTGACCGGCAGTTTTATCTACCAGTTGCGGCGCGAGTTCTTGCGCGATTAAACTCTTTGCCCACGCATGAGAATCCAACGTCTGCGGGTGAAGGCAGGCGTTAAGAATTTCTTCCAGCGTGGCGGCGAAGCGTTTGGTCATTGAGGAAATTCCAAAAGATGAAAGGCGGGCGCGCCAATGGCTTCGCCGTTGAGTTCCAGCCAGGCGTGCGCGTAAAATTGATTGGATGATTTTTCCGCGCCGACTCTCACACGGGCGGAGATGTTTCTGCGCCTCAACATGGCTTGCAGGGCGAGCGTGCGCGGCAAACAATGCAGGGGCAGCAGAGTCCAGCGGGCGGCGGATTCTATCAGCCCGTAGAGTCGCTGCGCTTCTTCCCGCGCAAAGGAATCTTGGGTGGCGGAATCTTCCGCGCAGGCAAGGGCTTTGCTCAGCCGCGCCGAGTTTGCAAAGTAGGCGGCGTGAACTTGCAGCCATGCTTCGGGCAGGGTTAGCCAGTCTTTCAGGGAGAGGTTACGCAATTTCGATAAGTTCATTTTTTTGCAAGTCTTGCAATAATTCCAGTAAATCGTTTTCCAGAGTCGCCGCGTCCACTTCGTATTCTTGCAGCAAAATTTGATTTGCCTCGCGCAGGGCGCTGCCCGCGTTAAGCAGTTGCCATAGCCGCGCGCCCACTTGTGAGAGGGAATAATATTGCGCGTTTTTTGTGTTGAGCAAAAATGCGTCTTCGCCCACAACGGAGAAGGCGACATGGGCGGGAATTTTGAGCGGCGTGTCAAGCGTTAGCATAGCGTTTCTAAAAGTTTTTGCGCTGAGGGCAGCGCTTCCAGTTTGCGCGGATAGGTCAGTGTGAACCCTTGCAGCAGCGGCGCGGCTTGGGCGCAAAATTCCAAATGCCGTTTGAGCAGGTCGGCGGTGAAGAGGCGCGTTCCGGCAGTGTGGGCAAGCAGGGTTTGTGTGGTTTGCGCCGCGTTCATTTTGACGAGCGCAGGCGCGGCGTTTTCTTCCGCCGTTTGGATGAGGCATACGGCGCAAAGTTGCAAGGCGTTGGGCATTTCGCGCGCGGGTTGCTGGCTCTCCGTCAGTTTTAACTGCGGAATAAGGCGCGGTAGGGCGAGCGCTTGCCCGTCTTCCAATTGGACGGGCAGAATATCATCTGCGGCGCGCCGCCAATTTTTTTGTTTGTTAAGGTAGGCGCTCAATGTGGATTTGCCCGCGCCGGATTCGCCCAAGAAGGCAATGAGCGTTTCTCCATGTTGCGCGGCGCTGGCGTGCAAGCTCCACACATTTTGCAGCGCCTGCGCGAGGACGATGACGGGTCCGAAGATAATTTCAGGTTTGCCTGCGGGCAGGCTGCCTGCGTGGATGAGATACTCGCCGTAGCCTGCCACACGGAGCAGCAAGCCTTGCTCGCTCTTAAAGACTTCTACGCCGCGTTCTTTTCCATCAATCCAACCGCGTGTTTGAGCAAGGAGCATGACGGTCTTAGCAGAGACTTGCGCTGCCGTAGGGAGCTTCCACGCCAATGTTCATGCCGCTGTCGCCGCAACCCGGCGACCCGCCTAAGGTGAGCGTCCGCATATCGCCTAAGATGGTGAGCGTTGGCTTAGCGTAGGGCAGGCGGGCTTTGATTTGCGGCGCGGCAAAGGAGTCGGTTTGTGTAAGATGTTGCATAATTCCTCGTTTAGTTTTCATTTGCAAGCCATGTCTCATAAGAGAAACATAACCAAGGGATGAGCGCCTCTGCGTTGTCTTTTTTCGGCGCAATATTCCAGTGTGGCGCGAGCCATTCTTTGCGAACAAAAATTTGCCAGTTTTTTTTCTGAATTACTTCGCGCAGCGCTTCTTGTTCCATTTGCGCGCCGTGTTGATAAAACGGCAGGAGCGAGGTGGGCTGTGTTCGCGCGCGGATGATTTCCGGCAAGTTCCCTTGCATGGCGTTTCTTAAGATATGTTTGTATGCGCCGTCATAGTAGAGTTGATACGCGGGGATGGCGAGCATAAATTCTACGAGACGGCGGTCTCGGTAGGGGTGACGTAGTTCCACTTGAAAGCGGTTTGCGCTGAACCAGTCTCCTGTTCCGTTTTGAGAGACGAGCGCCCCAAGCAGGTTTGCTTTTGCGGTAAGCGGTTGCGGCGCGTTTTCTGTTAGGTATTTTTTTGCGAGAGGCGTAAGCCATACCGGGCTGGGCGCAGCGCGGCGCAAGAGGTCTTTGCGTAATAATCTTTCGGCTGCGCGTCTAGCGGCGCGGCGCAACGACCTAGCCGCTAGAACGTTTTTAATCCCAAAAACTTTTATGGCTTGCTTCATTTGAGCAACCGCTTGTGAATAACGTTTGTCTTTTATTAAATCTGCCAGCCATTCTTCCGCGCCATCGTATAGGTGGTCGCCAAAACCGCCGGTGAGCAATGCGCGAATTCCTTTTTCTCTGGCGTGTTGATAAGCGCGTTCTTTGAGCAGGCGATAAGGGTTGCCTTCTGGCGAGTTTGGGTTGCGCGTCCAGTTTTTTTTGAAGGGATAAGCGTCATCGCAGGGCATTTGCAAAGAATGTAGAGAATGCGTTGCTTGCATGGCGTTGATGTAAATTCTCTCGTCACATTCGGGCAATGTTGGAAAGATGTACGATAGCGCGGTCAGCGGCGTGGAGGTTTCTTGCGCGGCAAAACAGGCTACGGATGTTGAATCTAACCCGCCGCTCATTAAGATGCCAATCGGGGAGGCGCTTCTCATTCTGCATTGAACGCTTTCTTTCAATAACTCGCTAAACTGTTCCGCGTATTCCGCGTCCGTTTTGTAGCGGATTTTTTTTTGGAGGTCGGGCTGCCAGTAAGGTTGAGCGCGTTGTTCGGTTTTGCTAATTTTCAACCAATGCGCGGGCGGCAGTTCAAAGACGTTGTGGAAGAATGTTTGCCCGTCTGCCGGGACGCGCAACGCGAAATAGTGGGCGGCGGCGCGTTCATTGAGGGCGGATGAGTTTAGCCCAGCCGCCGCCCACGCCTCTGACGTAACGACAAACTCTGCGCCGCGCTGCGCGTGATACAACGTCCTATCTCCAAGCGGGTCTCGGGCGCAGATTAATACGCGGCGCTTTTCATCGTAAATAACAAGCGCAAATTCGCCTACAAATTGAGCAAAGCAGTTTTCTTGCCAGCGGGCGTAGGCATGTAGCGCCAGCGCGGCATCGGAGATGCGCGGTTGCAAATTTCCAATTTGACGGCGGAGGTCTTCGCGGTTGTCCAATCTGCCGTCAAATGCGATGACGAAGGGCAGTCCCTTTACGCGCAAGGGTTGTTCTTCGCCTATTTCTTCGGGCGTTGTCCAAAAGCGCCAGACTCCGAGATGCGCGTCTTGCGCCTTCCATTCGCCGCTGCCGTCTGCTCCGCGATGTTTCATCCTCCGCATGGTTTCGTGAAATGCGCCGGAGTCTTGCAGCCTGTTTTGCCGAGTATATAGAGCGGTGAAGGCGCTCACTTTTTAAGGTTCAATAATGAGCGCGGGGTCGCCCATCAGCGACCAGCCCAGCAACACATCGAGCATTTCTGGGTGGTTTTGCGCGAGGTCTTGTTTGGCTTCCAATAGCGCTTGCCCAATGGTTTTTCCTGATTCGGTAGCGCGTGGAATGAAGCGCAAGCCAAGTTCTTTTTCTGAAGTTGAATCTGTGATGGTGACAGCGCCAAGTGTGGCTGCCGCGCCGTTGTTCCCGGTGAAAAGCAGGCTTTGCGTGAGGTTCGGGTTGAACGGGTCAACGTAGTAAGTATTCCAACAGCCCCATTGCGCTGCGACAAAGGGGCGCCCGTTGTTGGTTAGGGCTGCGGCATTGGCGGAACTGAATAATCCAGTGGACCAGTTTGACGCGCTGGAGTGACCGGTGTAAGTGACGAGCGCCGCGCCGGCGTTCATGGCGGCGGTGAGTTGCGTTTTGGCGCTTGCCATATCTAGCGCGTCTAGCGAAACGTTGTTGGCAGACCAGCCGTTAGGCAGGTTTGCGATGAAGCCGTCGTTGATGTCTTTGAATGAAACCAGCCCGTCGAAGGAGTCGGAGGCGAAGACCGCCGCGCGCCCGTAGTCTTTGACTCCGTAGGCGAGAGTCTTGCTCACTAATAAATCCAATTCGGCGGAGGTGCGGACGGGAAAGCGCCCAATGGCGAGGTCGGGAATGTTGTCGTTGTCCACATCGGCGTAGAGCGCATCCACTGGAACGTATTTGGCATAGGCGCTGCCGGTGGCGGCGTAGAGCGAGGGAATGAAGCTGACGCTGTTTAAGCCGGTGAAGTTGCGATAGTCGTAGGTATCTCCGCCTACCAGCAGGACATACTTTACGCCTAGATTTTTACTCGCGTAGGCGATGTATTTTTTGATGGAGAGCGGGTCTATGACGCCGTAACTGTATTGTGCGTAGATGTCGTTTACGTTTATCGCGCTGACGGTTAATCCTTGGGCTTGGCGCGCCGCTATCAGCGGTTGTAACCCGTCCGCAAAATCCGGGTGGGTAATGATGAGATAGTCGGCGGTTTGCAGCAGGTTGGCGGGCGCCGATACAGGGCGGATGTCGGGAGCGTTTAATGCGCTGACGGTTGAGACGATGTAGGTATCTTGCGCGTTTGTTCCGCTGAAGGTTACGCTAAAACTGTTTTTAGACGCTTGGGTTTTGAACCCGGTTAAGCGCGTAACCGCTCCATTTTTGGCAATGCGATAGATGACGATATTTGCATTGGGTAAATTGACTACCTTGAATAATTTGCCGCTGGCGCTGAATTGTAGCCGTCCGTTTTCGGCGCGATAGACTCTCTCGTAGGCGATGGTGAATTTGTCAAAATTAACAATTTCGTAGTTGACCCCAGAGTCGCCCGGTAAGGTAATTTGCAGCGAGTTTTCGCCTTCGCGCAACGCCCCAGCAGGCAATGTAACGCGAATGGTTTTTTTCCACTGCGCCGTCAAATATTTCGTCTGCCACTGGCGCGCCATTAACGCTGATGATGACGTGATGGTCCGCGTTGGAGGAGACCCAATTGGTCATGCCCCATAGAACAACTTCCAGCGTCTGGGGCGTGGCGGAACTTGCCAACCCAGAGACGTTGAAGGGGAAGTCCCATGTTTTGGAGGTTGTGAATGTCATCATGCGAGTGTCGTACCACGGGTCGCTTCCCGGCGCGGCAGCGCTGTACGCCCGCTGGCGGTTGATGATGAGCGTATCCGTGAAGGAGGTTTCTGCGCTGGTTTTGAGTTTGGGCGCGGCAGAGATGGATTTAATGGCAATTTGAGTCGGCGTTTTGAAGCGCAACGTGTAAATGCTCGTGTCGGTGTAGAGTGTGTCTAAGGCGGTGGCGTAAAATTCAATGTAAGCGCCGGGCCCAAATTGATTGCGGAGACTGCGCGCGCTTTGTCCTTGGACGAAGATGGGGACGCTGTGCCCATTGCGCGTCAGCGTGATGTTTTTGACGGGCATTCCTTTTAATTCTAAACCGGCTGCGCGCAACGCTTCGTAGGTCACGCGGTATAGCCCATCTTGATGGATTTCAAAATTGAGCGTTTGGTCTAGGTTGAATTTAGAGGATGAACCAAATGCTGAGGCTCTGCCGTTGGCGGGCGTTTGGAATGCCGCTGCGGGTAGCCTGAGGTTTTTGATGATTTGCGCCTGACGTTCTTCTTCTTTTTGGCGATGCTCCTCCGCAATGGCGGCATAGTCCGCGTCCTCTTGTTCGAGGAGCTCGCCGTAGGTTTCGCCAATTAGGAACGGTCCATGCAGGCGCGTTTCTCCTTGTAAGCCTACGTCTTCAATGAAGAAGGCGTTGGCGGCGGCGTTGGCGCTGAATGTGTAATCCTGGCGGCTGAGAGAATCTATGACGGCGGAGGGAATTAATTGCGGGTTGATTTGCCGTAGATTTCCATCATCTTCTTTGACGTATAGATTGAAGCCCGCGTTGCCAGTCTCCGTCTCGGTGGACCATGCAAAATCCACCATGCTGGGGTTGCGTCTTTCTGCATGGACGTATGCGACTGTGACAGGCGTGGGAACGCCGCCGTTGATAATTTGAAACAGCGGGTCCTCAATTTCGCCAGCCAGCAGGGTGGCTCCGCTTAACGCAGCGCCATTGGGCGCGGGCGAAGTGGGCGGCGCAGAATAGATGCGGAAGCGCGAGTAGAAGGTAGAGCCGTTTAGGTTGGCTCCGGCGGGAATGCTGAACGTGAGCGTGTTTGACCCGTTATTCAGTTGGTTGGTTGAGAGCGCAAGCGCTTCGCCAACATCGTTAAAGTCTCCGTCTTGATTCCAATCCAACCAGCCGTAAAAATAACACGGCGCGGAAGCGCAAACGGCGCTGACGTTGAGAGAGCCGCTGCCGCCCGCTGTCCAGGCTACGCCGGGCGTCCATGTTACGCCGTCATCGGAGGTCTTGGGCGTATAGCTCGCGCTATTGATGCCATCCGTTGCGGTAGTGACGGATGCGCCCAAATAAGTAGCCGAGGCGGGCGTGGAGTCTGTTGTTGTATCGGTCAGATGATACGCGCCGCCGTCTGCTAGTAAATTCATGCCGAGATAATTGGACGGCAAATGACCAAAGTTGATGGCTTGAACAGATAAGGACGCGCTGGCAGTATTGCCTACTCCGCCGTTCGTGGAACTAACCGCGCCGCTGGTGTTATTGTACGTTCCGGCGGCGGAAGATGTCACCGTTACTGTGATTGTGCATGACGCTCCGCCTGCAAGTGAGCCATTAATTAGGCTGATGGCGTTTCCACCGGCGGGCGCAGAAACGGCTCCGCCGCAGGTGTTGCTTGCTGCGGGCGTGGCGGCATTGATCAACCCGCTGGGGTAAACATCGCTAAACGCCACTCCATTCAACGCGCTGACGGCGTTGGGGTTTGAGATGTTAAAAGTTAACGTAGAGGTCCCGCCCGTTGGAATGGGGCTGGACGAGAAGGTTTTGCTAATGACAGGCGGTTGTAACGCCGAGCAGAGCGTGACGTTATCCAACCGCCCAACTCCGTTAGTATTGCCTGAACTGTACCCGTAGAGTCTGAATGTTGCGTTGGAGTTATTGTTTAAACCGGTAATCGCAGAAAGGTTAATTGTGTAATTTTGATAAGTGGTGGTAATGGTATTTATTGTTCCAGAAGGGGTGAAGATTGTTCCGTCTGTAGAGTAATGGAGAGTCATGCGGGTTGGCCCGTTGTTGTTACGGGATGCGTCATAAAGGAAAATTAAATACGAATACGTGCTTGTATCAACGGAGAATTCAAAGTAGTCGTTGTCTCCTGTGGCTAGCGTGTTTGCCGTGCTAAAATCAGCTGCGCGCCAGTTATTGGTTGGATTCCCGGACGCCTGAATTCGCGGTGTGTTCAGCCCTCCGCCGGCGGCTGCGCTTGCGGTTGCGGGTGTGGCGGGGTAAGACGCTGCGGGGGTGGCGTTAGCGCCTGTCGCTAGGTTGTCAAAATTCCAGACAGCAATGTTTGCTCCGCAGGCTAATGAGACCGAGGCGTTGGCGGTGAGCGAGGCGCTGGCGGTGTTGCCCGTTCCAAATTCAGTGGTAGTGAGCGCGCCGCTGACGTTGTTGTACGTCCCCGCAACAGGGGCGATGACATTGACGCTCACAGAACAACTGGAGTTTGCCGCCAACGAACCGCCGCTAAACGTCAGGCTGGTATCTCCTGCGGCAGGGTTGAAAGTTGGCGCGCCGCAGTCGCTGGTTGCGCCCGGCGGGTTGGCAACTATCATTTGCCCCGGCGCTACGGGCAGCGTATCTGTAAAGGAGATGTTCGTCAACGCGGTGAAGGGGCTGGGGTTGGTAATGGTAAAGGTTAAAACGCTTGCTCCGCCCGCCAAAATTGGGTCGGGCGAAAATGATTTAGCGAGGCTTGGCGGGGCGGCAACGGTGAGCGTATCGTTTGCGGCGGTGCTGTTTGAGCCGCCCGAGGTGGTCAATCCGCCTACGGGGATGGTATTGACATGCGCCCCTACTGACGAGGATGTCACTGCTACTGTGACCGTGCAGCTCCCATTGGCGGGGATGGTTCCTCCGCTGAGGCTAACGCTACCCGCCGCTTTAGAGATAATTCCGCTGCAAGAGCCGCCCGGCGCGGCGGCGGTTGTTACAACTCCCGCAGGCAGCGTATCGGTAAAGGCGGCGCTGGTTAAGTTGTAACCATTGGGGTTGGTCAGCGTGATGGTTAATGTGGACGTTCCGCCTGAATCAATGGTTGCGGGAGAAAAACTTTTACTCACGCTTGGCGCAAGATGGTCAAAAAAATCGTTGCTGGAACTAAACGAGCCGGACGTAACCGTTACGGCAATTTGATTGTCCGTCAATGCCCCCTGAACGTCGCCGGTAGAATAGTAATTTGCAGGGTCGGTTTCTTTGATGACATAATCTCCGTCTGGCATCCCATTAAATTCATAATATCCGCTGGAGGATGTGTTCGTGGTTGCAATGAGCGTATCGCCTGCATCCCATAAGCCGTTGCCGTTATTGTCTTGATATAACTGTACGGTAACGCCATTGATGCCTGTATCGCCCGCCGTGTAATTGGTCGAGCCGTCTGCATCGTTATAAACTGTGCCGCTAATTTTTGGCGCAACAGTTCCCAACGTGGAAGAACTTAACACGCCCGCGTAACCGCTGTAAGAAGCCTGCCCTTGGTTTTTGACTTGGTCGCCAAGCAAAGACCCGCCTGGAACTTGCCCGCAAATAAATACAGTGACAGATTGCCCCGCCGCCAAACTTGCCAGTGGGTTCCATGTGGCGGTTGTTCCGCCGCCGCCTATGCCGCTAAATGTGGGCTGCCCTGCCTGACTGCCGTTGTAGCTGGCGTAGGCGCAGTTGGGCGTTCCGGCTGGCACAAGCGTTAAGTTTGATAGGGCGTTGTCGGTGATGACAATATTATTAATAGGGGTTGCGCCGGTGTTGTAAAAGGTGATTTCGTAGCCTACTACATCGCCGGGCTGCAAAGAGCCGCCGTTGCTAGGCGCGCCATTAACATACTTGGCTTGTTTGAGTAGCGTGGCGTCCGTGTTGCCTTGAAAGCAGACATGGTTGTCGCCTTCGTAATAACGCCAAATATTATCTTGCGGTCCGCGTCCGGGTTTGTCATGGTCGCCGCCGGTGGAGTCCATGCAAAATTTTGTCCCGCTGGCAATATCCGCCGTAAACGCGGCTAAATCAGTGATGCGTAAGGTAATGCGGCTATATTCCAAATCTCCTACGCGCCGCGCTCCTTGAACAAAACGCACAGCGTTTGTGGAAGACGGCAACGGGCTGGAAGTATTGAGGACGTAACCAGCTGTGGTGACAACGCCGTTATTAATATATGTTCCGGTGGTTGCCGCCGCTGGCGATACCGCGCCGCTGGACGCTAATTTGGAGTTATCGTATTGAATTCTTTGCCATGGACCTACGCAACCCAAGTCTGCTTGAAAGACGCTTCCCGCATCGCAATTTGGGTTGTAATCGTTGGTGAAGTAAGTGTCGGCTCCCGCCACGGGAGAGCCGCTCCCATACCATACGCCGCCAATTTGTACGACAGGCGTAACGCCTTTTCCTTTATTCCCAGAGAGCGCTGTTGAGGTTCCAAACGCCACAATTTGGTCGTAATCCCATTGATTCCAAATGCTTTGCGGTGTAACCTGTGGTCCTGTTGGTTTGATGGAAAGCGCCGCGCCTAATAACGCTGTGCGCGAATCTACGCTGTAAAAAATTCCTGTGTCTTGCTGGTTTTCCGCTAAAACGCCGTTCTGATATGTGCCGGTTGTTGGCAACGAACACCCGCGCGCACCGCAGCCATCTTGGATGGAGGCGATGTCTTTTGCAGGGCGCGCGGAATAGGTTCCATCTGAGTTTGCCGTTACCAACTCTGCGCCAACAATTTCTACGCCCGCGGGGATGTAAGCAGTCGCCCATGCGCCCGCGCCCGCCACTGCGCCGTTTGTAATCTTTGGCGTGGTTTCCATAATGAAGCCAATTTCATCGCCCACCTGATAGCCGTCTGCCACAACGGGCATGCTGGCAGGGTCAATGAAGATGCGGTTGATAGCCGTGCTGACATAGTCAGCGGCAACCGCAAAGGGCGTTGCAAGAAAAATAAACAGAACTAAAATGTTGATTAGCGCGGAGACGCGAGATTTAATGTTGGCGCGCCCTAATTTATTTTGGCTCATAAAAATACTCCTTACACTTCTTAAACACAAAAATCGAAATCCGCGCGGCGGTTTCGCAAGAGGTTGCTCAAAGCCTGAGTTGAAAAAATAATGATGAAAGCGACAAAAAAATTCAGGCTGCGACCATTTACGCAAGTTGGGTCATAGCATTCGCGGATACAGGCAATGGGGTGATGTAGTTTTATTTACTTTTTCCTTTGTTGTAATAATCTACATGGCAGAGACTTACTTTTTTACATCTTATAAAATCTCTTTTGATAAGCCAGGGAATTTTACAGGCATACTAGCCAAACAGCAAGAAAAAAGCCGTTTTTGACCTGTAAATCCTACTTTTATCCTACTTGCAAACGACATTTTTGTCATTGCCAATAAATTACAGACTCGCTAACCCGCCATCTTTTTAACAAATTTGTAAAGCCGCCGCGCAAGCGTGTGTAGAATGTCGCGTAAAATGCCCGCCCAGCGCATCAAGTAGGACGGCGCAAGACTC
>Ga0172368_10005010_pt1 | contig 15038 bp, 13 predicted proteins | sample Lak11m_FD_114540 | JGI IMG/M metagenome (GOLD analysis project Ga0172368, IMG submission 114540) | Freshwater microbial communities from Kabuno Bay, South-Kivu, Congo - kab_022012_11m | ecosystem: Environmental > Aquatic > Freshwater > Lake | place: Democratic Republic of the Congo: South-Kivu...
ACTCTCGATCTTTACATGAAAATTTCCCCACAGTTTAATGAACCGCTGATTACGTGGCCCGTACGATCAGTGGTGTGAGAGGCTCTCCCTGCCGGCGATGCCGGCGGGGCAGCCTACTCGATTTATATAATCTGTCATTTTCCCTTTTATGCATCACATAGCGATGCATATCGCGGCGGCCAAAGTACCTGTCAGGTACAAAAAACCAGTTACTGGCAGGGATACTGGAATACCATCCAAATGACATTGATACACTAAATCCCGGGGTTAGCGGTGCCCAGCCATAATATCCGTCACATCTCCTCCAGGATACCCAACTGGGACCCCATTCGGTTGCAGGTACCCAGGCCCAACCATAACGGTTGTCAAGATACCATCTTCCATAATGGAACGGAGCCCATCCCCAGGGATACCCTGAAACCCATATCCATCCTAAACCTGAATACTCCCAGTGTCCATTTGTAAAATAAGGCTGGAAACCGGGCCCGGCATCAGGAATCCATACATAACCCCAATCGCTACTCTCAACCCAGGTGCCATATGGACTTAAACCATCATAAAAGACCTGGAGGCTGACCTCATTGTATGCCTCGGCTTTCGGAGGCATCAGCCATGTTCCTGTATTCATCACAATGAGCATGGCCATTATTTTAACAGCTGTTTTCATTGGTTTAGAGTTTTGGTGAGTTCACTATTCAGCAAAATCTGTTCCGGAATATCAGAAATTATTTTTTTTACAAATTTATTTCCTTTTGGAGTATGAATATTGATGTATAAATCACATTTTGAGCGTTTTAAATTTATATACAATTTTAACCTCCAACTGTTTCTGTTTGTTTTTATTTGCGTTATTGAAAATTGACCAAAGCAAAAAATCACATAAAATGTCAATCCCGGATATAATATTTTATACTTACGTCAGTTATTCGTATTATAACCCTTAAATACCATTTATATGAAAAAGTACATCGTAGTTTTAGCTATTCCACTGCTTTTCGCACTTGGATGTACCAACAAAGAGAAAGCTATGGAATTACAGGCCAAAAATGACAGCCTGCTGAATCTAACAAGCCAGAAAGACTTGGCTATCAATGATTTCATGAAATCCGTAAACGATATACAGGGAATGCTTGACTCGATTAAATTAAAAGAACAAATCATCAGTCGTAGCACTCAGGGTGTTGGAGAAATGCAGGTTTCAATGAAAGACAAGATCAGAGATGACATTGCTTCTATTTACTCCATTATGCTTAAAAACAAGCATGATATGGAGATTCTGTCCAATAAATTAAAAAATTCGGGCATGAAACTTACGGAATTTCAGAAGATGGTAGACCGTCTGCAGCAGGAAATTGCTGATAAAGATAACGATCTTGCCGCTTTACACGACAGATTGTCTAAAATGGACATTGTACTGGCCACCGCAACTCATAAGATCGATACACTGAATCATGTTGTGCAGACACAAAACGATCAGCTCACAAGCCAGACACAAACCATCAGCGAACAAACAACTGCTTTAAATACAGCCTATTATATCCTTGGAACTTCCAAAGAACTGAAAAATGAGAAAATTATCAAGGGTGGTAAAATTCTCCCGGATTTCAACAAATCGTTATTTACCAAGGTTGATATCCGGAATGTTTCCCAAATCCCGATACAGAAAAAGAAAGCCGTATTGCTTTCCAATCACCCTACATCCTCCTTTAAACTGAATATGGATGGTAAAAAGGTAAGTTCCATTGCTGTGACGGATGAAAAAGCCTTCTGGAGCAATACAAAATATCTTGTGGTTGTAACAGATTAATAGTCAGGTGAAATTTTGAAGTGATCTCCTTCACGGATCTGGTCTGTTAACCTTCATGATCCGGTCTGAAAAACAAGCGGCTGTCTTTTAAGTCTTTGTGACTTTTGAGACAGCCTCTTGATTTAGTGATGTGACCGGTTATTTTCCGGGGACAATTTATCCAAATGGTTCCTGTTGCGACAAACAATGAAACGATCCCAGCCCCCAGATGATATCTACCGAGTCGATACCCACGATGCTGCGATCCGGGAAACACACTTCCAGGGTACGCATGGCCTGATCATCTTCCTTGCACTTGAAATTTGGTACGATCACTGATTTATTGGCAATGTAGAAATTTGCATAGGATGCCGGTAAGCGTTGACCTTCGTAGATTACAGGTTTTGGCATGCATATTTCAGCGATGTCCAGTTGTTTCCCGTTCCTAAGCCGGAACTTTTTGAGCTGAATGAGATTTTTTTCCAGGATTTTATGATTGACATCTGACCGGTGTGGCTCGACCATTGTTACAACCGCGTCCTCCCTGAAGAAACGGCTTATATCATCGATGTGGCCGTTTGTATCATCGCCTTCAATTCCTTCGTCAAGCCAAAGAACTTGCTCCACCCCGTAAAAGTTACACAGGAAAGTTTCAATTTCATGCTGCAACATACCGGGATTGCGGTTTTCATGCAACAGGCATTGTTTCGTCGTTAGTAATGTACCATTGCCATTAAAGTCAACAGCGCCGCCTTCCATCACAATCCCCGGATAATATACAGGAATATTGAGAAATTTTCCGACCAGTTGAGGGATCTGCTCATCAAGCTCATGGTCATATTTATTTCCCCAGGCATTGTATTTCCAACTCACAATTATTTTTGGATCTTTTGCCGAAGGATTTATAAGGAATGCCGGACCATGGTCGCGACACCAGGCATCATTGGTGGGATGTATTACCAGGGTGACCTTATCCATATCAACACCCAGGGTGGTCAGATCACGGGTAACACCGTCACGCAGGTCTTCACTGCGCACATTGATACAAACTTGTTCTCCTTTTGAAAGTTCCTGAATGAAACGATGATAAAACGGAAAGATCATTTCAAGCCTTCCGGGCCATGAGTAAGAATCGTCATGCGGATAACTGAGCCATGTAGCACGGTGTCCGGCCCACTCCGCAGGAAACTGATATCCCATCTCTCTTAATGAAACAATGCCATTATTGTTCATTGTTCATTGTTCATTGTTCATTGTTCATTGTTAGTTTCATCAAGATATCTTTTCAGGATCGGCTGATAACTGTCAATCCTCCGGTCTCTTAAAAAGGGCCAGTGTATGCGGGTTTCATCTATTTTTCCAAGGTCGAGTTCCTGAACGTGTACTTCCTCCCTGTCGTGTGAAGCCTGGTAAAGGATCACCCCGAAGGGATCAGAGATGAAGGAGCCTCCCCAGAATTTCATCTGACCCTCTGTCCCGGTACGGTTGACCGCAACAACGTAAACGCCATTGGCTATGGAATGGCTTCGCTGGATTGTTTGCCAGGCCTGGTACTGCTGTTGATTCATGGAATTTGCCTGGGAAACATGCCATCCGATGGCTGTCGGGTAAAAAATGATTTGGGCACCTAAAAGGCTGGTTATCCGGGCAGCTTCCGGATACCATTGATCCCAGCAGATCAGTGTGCCGATACGGGCATATTTGGTTTCAAATACTTTGTATCCTGAGTCCCCCGGTGTAAAATAGAATTTTTCATAATAACCGGGATCATCCGGAATATGGTGTTTGCGGTATTTTCCGAGGTACCGGCCGTCTGCATCGATCACGGCAACGGTATTATGATAGATCCCCTGAGCCCGTTTTTCGAATAGTGAAGCCACAATAACAACATCCAGCTTACGTGCAAGGTCTGAGAACAATTCTGTCGTAGTTCCCGGTACGGCTTCAGCCAGGCTGAAGTTTTCATGGTTTTCTTCCCGGCAGAAATAGGTGGTTGCGAACAACTCCTGCAGGCATATGATTTGTGCCCCCAATCCGGCGGATTCTTTTATTTTGCTTACCGTTCTATCAATATTTTCCTGCTTCCCGGAACCACAGAACGTCTGTATCAAGGCGGTTTTGACGAAATTTTCAGCCATTTTGTAATACTATCATTTTACCAATTTTACTATATTACCTCTGGTCAAGGAAGAATTTCTTGGAATATATTTTATTGTCATATAAAATTTCCAGAATATAGATGCCCTCGCGTAAACCAGCGTAGGCGATCGTCTTCCGGTCGTTTTCTACCAATCCTGCATCCAGTCCTGACACTTCCTGTCCGGTCATGTTAAAGAGTCTGATTCGTGTGAACACCGGCTTTGTAAATTCAATGAAGATCATCAACCGCCTGGTTTCCTGATCATTATAGACACTGATCCCTGCTGATTGATCCTTTTTATCCAATCCCACGGTATAATCAAGGTACAGGTCGTCAATATACAAGGTCGTACCAATCGTCATAATCTCCTGCGCGGTCGACATGGCAATGATATTCATAGAATCAGGTACACCCGGATTGATATAATCGATCCAGGCTGAAAAAGGAGTCCAATCCGTTATGGTATCCTTGGTCGAGAAACTGCCAAGTCCTATTGTATCTTTAATTGAACCAGTGGTTTTTGTCAGTCCGATCCCAACTACACAACTATCGCCGCCCATTGGGAAAAATTTAAAAAATCCTTTCAGGTGGGTCGGCAAGTCTGTAACCGGGACACCTCCTGATAAAATGTAGGTTCCGGTTACGAGGTCCACGGTGAATTTCCCGCAGGTCATAAAACCGGGTACATCGAGTTGGAAAAGTGAGAAGTATTTCGTCTCAAGTTTTACCGAAAAATTGCCTGTTCCGTGATGATCGGTACTTTGTGATACGACTGTAATTCCAAGAGGCGGAATGAACATAAGCTCTTCGTTTGGAGTGTCCCAGCCTGTTGGATCAAAATAACTTCCGAAACTCGTCCAGTTTTCAAAACCCGGATTAGGTATCACACTTTGCCCCTGCAGAACGGGTCCCGCCATCAAAAAACAGGAAAAAATAATTGATTTTAATTTCATCTTAACTAATTTCATTGCATATAAATACCTCTTCCTTTGTACCTGATAAAGAATTGTAAAATTAGGACATTTCATTTGATAATGATTTTTATTTTAAAGGTCAAATGGAAAATCCTTTATTATCTCCGGGGTTAGTATGAACGGAGTTCATATGGATATTTCATGGTACCTTTGAAAAAAAATATCCGCATGAAGTGCTTCGGAAATTGGCTGCACCAAATGAAGCTTTTGATTTTACTGATCACTTTTCCCATTTGGGTATTTCCGGGAACTTTCAATATCATGGCGTATGACCGGGGCACCGGTTCATTATTAAATACCAGTGATTCCTGCAAAATCAAACTCGATAAGAAAACTGATAAAAAGTATCAGGAAGGGATTGATTATCTTCGAAAAGGCAGTTATAACCTCGCGGGTCAGCAAATGAGGTATGTGATCAGTGTGGAGCCCGGGTGCGTGGATGCTTACTTTGTGTTAGGTCTCGTCAACTTTAAAAAGTCCAATAACAATTTCATTGAAGCAGAAGCAAACTTCAGGAAGGTAATCGAATTATGTCCTGGTTATGATATTTATACTTACTATTACCTCGGCGAGATTTATTACGGGCAGGAGAATTTTGAAATGGCTGTACAGTATCTGACTGAATTTATGAAGGATGTCGATAAGATCAGAAAAGATGAGGATTATAACCGGGCAACAGAATTGCTGAGATATTCCGGTTTTTATGTTGAAATGATCAAAAAACCGGTACCATTTGAACCCAAAGTGGTAGAGGGTATCTCAACACCCGGGAATGAATACCTGCCTATTTTGTCGCCCGACAACCAAATGGCATTGTTTACGAGGGAAATTAAAATTGACCCCAGCAAAAACAGCCTGATCCAGGAAACCAGACTCAAGGAAAAGTTCCTTTACAGTATGCGGATGGATGACGGCAAATTTGATGCAGGTGAGGAGATGCCTGATCCATTCAATATTTTTGATAACGAAGGCGGGGCCACATTGACAGCAGATAACAACACCCTTTGTTATACTGTTTGTAAGTTCGATTTTATAAAAAAATATCTGAACTGTGATATTTACATGTCAGAGAATACGGGTGGTGAATGGGGAAAGATCAGGAGCCTGAGCGATAAAGTAAATTTGCCTGGTTCATGGGAGTCGCAACCTTCCATTTCTGCCGATGGACGGATCCTTTATTTTATCAGCGACCGGCCGGGAGGGTTTGGAGGTTACGACATTTACAGGTCAGTAAAAAATGAACCTGGTGAATGGGGAACACCCATTAACCTGGGGGCCATGATCAATACAAGCGGCAATGAAAAATCTCCGTTCATTCATCCCGACGGGAAAACTCTTTATTTCTCAACCGATGGATTACTGGGATTAGGCGGTTACGATGTTTTTTATGCAAAACTGGACGAAAACGGCAATTGGTCGAAACCGAAAAACATCGGTTACCCGATAAATTCACCTGAAGATGAAGTGGGTCTCTTTGTCAGTACCGATGGGACCCAGGGTTTTTTTGCTTCAAATAAATATAACGGGAAGGGGGGATGGGACCTTTATTCTTTTGATCTGTATGATGCCGCCCGTCCGGAGAGGGTATTGTTTATAAAGGGTAATGTGAAATCTGAATCATCTGCCGAACCATTGAAGGCACACATCGAGCTAAAAAATATCGAAACAAAAAGGATATCCGAAATCCCTATGGACACCTTGACCGGTAATTATGTTGCCGTTGCTCCTTTTAACAGCGATTATATTATGACTGTTAAAAAAGCCGACCATGTATATGAATCCAAATATATTGCAAAAGTTGACAGTGTTTTTAAGACTCCGGCAAAGGTGGACATTGAAATGAAACCGATTGAACTCAATAAATCATACCGGATCAATGACATTTATTTTCCCTTTAACTCCTGTGACCTGACTCTTGAATCAAAGGTCGTTCTTGATCAGTTGATGGATTTTCTGAATGAAAACCGTACGATAAGCATTGAGGTTCAGGGACATACAGATAACATCGGGAACGACGCGTTCAATTTGAAATTGTCAGAAAGCCGGGCACAATCTGTATATAATTATTTAATTGAGCAGGGAATTTTAGAAGCCCGTCTCACCTATCAGGGATTTGGCAAATCAATGCCTGTTTCAGATAATGATACTGAAGAGGGAAGGGCTAAAAACAGGAGGACTGTTTTTGTAATTACCAGAAAATAATTTTATAAAGCCAAAACTTACCTACATCCCGTATCCCGTATCCCGCATCCAGTATCCTGTATCCAGTTTCCCGCATCCCCTAAATCTCCTTCATCAGATTGGCCATCTCAATGGCAGCCAAAGCGGCATCAAATCCTTTATTGCCGCTTTTCGTACCGGCACGTTCGATCGCTTGTTCTATATTGTCGGTGGTCAGAACGCCAAATATTACCGGAAAACCGGATTCGAGGGCAACCTGAGCGACGCCTTTCGAAACTTCAGCAGCAACATAGTCGAAGTGAGGGGTAGCGCCACGAATGACTGCCCCAAGGCAAATAACAGCGTCATACTTACCTCCGGCTACCATTTTTTTTGCAAGAACTGGTATCTCAAAGGCACCAGGTGACCAGGCTACATCAATGTTTTTGTCATCCGCGCCATGGCGTTTAAGTCCGTCAAGGCAGCCAGATAACAACTTCCCACTGATAAATTCATTAAAACGGGCAATAACAATCCCGAATTTCAATCCTTTTGCATCAAGTTTCCCTTCAAATGTTTTCATAGACGTGCGTTGTTATTTTATTAAGTGACGAAGTGATCTTACTGTTTAATTTTTATTTTGCGTATTTCATTTTCTTCTCCAAAATGAAGAATGTGTCCCATTTTTTCTTTTTTGGTTTTGAGGTAACGAATATTTTTAGAGTTGGTTACTGTTTGTATGGGAATGCGTTCAATGAGTTCGAGTCCGAAGCCTTCGATACCGGAAATTTTCTTGGGATTATTGGTCAGCAGCCGAAGTTTTTTGATCCCCAGGTCAACAAGAATTTCAGCGCCGGTTCCATAATCGCGCAGATCCGCGTCGAATCCGAGTGCTTTGTTTGCCTCCACTGTATCCATCCCTTCATCCTGAAGCGAATAGGCACGCATTTTATTGCTTAATCCGATACCTCTGCCTTCCTGTCTCATATAAAGCAGAACGCCACGACCCTCTTTCGCAATCATTTTCATGGCAACCTCGAGCTGGTCACCACAGTCGCATCGCAATGATCCAAAAACATCTCCGGTCAGGCATTCAGAATGAACACGTACCAGCACGGGTCTTCCATCATTTATGTCACCCTTGACCAGGGCCAGGTGGTTTTCCCTGGTGATTTTGCTTACATAGCTATAAGCTTTGAATTCTCCGTATTTTGTCGGCATATCAACAACCGCGGCACGATCGACAAGTGTTTCCGATTTACGGCGGTAATCGATCAGTGCTGCAATGGTTACGATCTTCAGGTTGTGTTGTTCTACATAAGTCATCAATTCGGGTACGCGCGCCATTGAACCATCGTCATTCATGATTTCGCATATAACCCCGGCAGGATACAAGCCGGCTAAAGTGGCAAGGTCGACCGATGCCTCCGTATGACCGGCTCTGACTAATACGCCGCCTTCCCGGTATTCAATCGGGAAGATATGACCGGGGCGTGTGAAATCCCTTGCTTTGGTCCTGTTATCGATCAGCCGTTTAATGGTCAATGCCCGTTCATGTGCCGAAATGCCCGTGGAACATTCGATTGCATCAACTGACACCGTAAATGCCGTACGGTTCGGATCGGTATTCTTAACAACCATTCGTTCGATGTTCAACTCTTCAAGTCGTTCACGCACAATAGGCAGGCAAATCAACCCACCACCATTCTTGGCCATGAAATTGATAATGGCCGGGGTGACTTTTTCAGCAGCAATCACCAGATCACCCTCGTTTTCGCGGTCTTCATCATCAACCACCACAATCATTTTCCCCCGCCTGATATCTTCTATGGCCTCATCGATCGTGTTAAATTTATATTTTGTCATTTTCGTCGTCTGGAGTTATTAGTATTCTTAAGGATTCAAAGTTCAAGTTGAACTTCTGACTTATTTTTTGTTCAAATTCATACTTAAACAAAATCATTTCTTTCAAGAAAATCCATGTCAATCTTCATGCCGCCGGAATCTTTTTTGTGCAGTTTTTCAACATATTTTGCAATGATATCACATTCAATATTCAGCAGATCCCCGGATTTTTTTAAAAGCAGGGTAGTCACCTTCTGTGTATGAGGAATAATGGAGACGCTGAAGGAGTTAATATCGGTTGACGTTACCGTAAGGCTGATCCCATCCAGCGCGATGGACCCTCTGTCAACAATATATCTCAGGATACCAGTTTCAGCAGAAATTTTCAACCACACGGCATTATCCTCTTCCCAGCGGCGAACAATTTTTCCAATACCGTCAATGTGTCCGTTCACTAAATGTCCGCCAAGTCTGTCAGTAAGTTTTAAAGATCTTTCCAGGTTTACTGCACTGCCAGGTTCCAGCGTGTTTAAATTTGTCAGGCGGATGGTTTCCGGCATCACATCAACCTGGAAGTGATCCGATCCGAACGATGTCACAGTCAGGCATATGCCATTTACGCTGATACTGTCGCCGGTTTTCACATCTTCAAGCACCCGTGTGGCCTGAATAGTTATTTGCGACGAACGTGTTCCGCGTCTGATTGATTTGATGATCCCGGTTTCTTCAATAATTCCTGTGAACATGTTTAAAAATCAATGATGATCAGGTAACAACTATACAATTATAAAATCCATCCTTCTAACATCAGATCATTTCCGACTTTTTTTGTTCTCAGATTTCTCAGGTCAATGGCATCTTCCATGGATGAGATACCAGTCCCGCCAACCGCCGTAGGAGCGTTGGATCCTCCAAGTATTTTGGGAGCGATGAAACTGATCACTTTATCTACGAGCCCTTCCTGTAAAGCCGAAAAAGAGAGTGTACTTCCCCCTTCGATCATAATGCTGTCAATGCCCATTGAACCAAGTGACTGCATGACAAAATGAAGGTCAACCCACCGTTCCTTTATAGGACACATCAGGACTTGGGCACCCATTCGTTCAATTTGTTTTAACTTTTCCGGATCAGCAAGTCCAGTGGTGGCGACAACTGTCAGTTGTGGATCGTTTGTAAGTACTTTTGCGTGTAGTGGGATCCTGCAATATGTATCCGCAATGACTTTCAGCGGATTTTTCCAGGACCCTTTCAACCTGATATTCAACAGCGGATCATCGAATATTACGGTATCTATGCCTACCATTACAGCACTCAAATGCTGACGAAGCACATGAACCATTTTACGTGAAGCTTCACCGGTAATCCAGCGTGAGGCATTTGTAACCGTTGCTATTTTTCCATCGAGAGTCATGGCCGTTTTCAACAGAACAAAAGGCTGTTTTGACCCAATGTATTTTATGAATACTTCATTCACTTGCCTGGCCTGTTGTTCCATCAACCCGGTATCGACCCGGATACCTGCGGACTGAAGGAAGGCGATCCCTTTTCCATTTACAAGCGGGTTTGGGTCAGACATCGCGATAACAACCCGTGCTATTTTTTTTTCGACAATCAGGTTCACACAAGGTGGTGTATTTCCCTGATGGGCACATGGCTCGAGCGTTACATAAAGCGTGGACCCTGCGGCTGAACCGGCAGGTATTTCGGCAATTGCATTCACTTCAGCATGGTTTCCTCCAAAAAATTCATGAAATCCTTCTCCGATTACCTGATCGTCCTTGACCAATACGGCCCCAACCATAGGATTCGGATTTACCCAGCCCGCCCCTTTTTTCGCCAGGCTGATCGCCCGCTTCATATATGCAAGATCATTTATCATTTGTCAATTAATAAAACAAAATGCCCCGTCACTTGATAGCAACAGGGCATAATCCTATTTAATATGATAAATGGGTCAGATTAAATACGATTCTTCTTCCATCCAGACTTTACTGTCGGTGCCGTAATTGCAACGGCTCAGTTCCAGAAAATCATTCAACACAAATATTGTCAGATTTATTGGAAGTCGCGGACTTTACCGCCGGTCGGGAATTTCACCCTGCCCTGAAGAACCTAATTTTATGTTTATGAACAACCTGCTAAACCGTTTGAAGTTGCAAAGATACGAAAATAATTACTCTGTTAATTAATTAACAATAATTTTATTTTATCCTGCTTTTACTGAACAATCAACTTTTCAGAGATTACTGTTTTACCGGATTTCAGTTGAACGACATAGATCCCTTTGGAATAACCGGAAATATCTATTTTCCTTTGACCCGGGGTAGATGTTAAATCAATATCTTCCATGAACAGCGTTTTTCCATCCGTGGATGTAATTAAAAGTACGGATGTTCCGGAATTTATGCCCCTGATGCCTATTGTTACTGTTCCGTGAGAAGGGTTGGGTTGGATCAAAAGCCCCGGTTGGGTAGCGGTTGGTCCCGGAGTACCTGTACAAACATCAAATACCACATGTTTGGTACTGATCACATTCCCGGTACATGGTGCTATTGAACTGGCAACCAGTTGAAGATCGACAGAACCGGCAATTTTGTCATTCAGGCTTGGCAGGTAGGTTGTTTCAAATGACAATGCATTTGTGAATGATCCTGATCCGTCGGTGTCCCATGAGAATTGATTGTAGTTTGATCCGGATCCATGCAGATCAACGGATGTAACGTACCAGCATACAGTGGTATCGGCGCCCGCAGATACAGTTGGCGGGTATTTAATCGTCACCTGAATTGTGTCATTGCGGGTCAGGGTTCCATCACTGGTAGTGGCTATATATTTTGTGGTCTCGGCCGGCAATGCCTTTGGATTCTGAAGGGTGGAAGTAAAGCCGGCAGGGATCGAACTCCATGAATAAGTGTAAGTTCCGGATCCACCATTGGGAGAAACACCAAGTTGGGTGGAATCGCCCAGACAAACCGGATTGGGAACTGCCGTGACGACTGTCGAAAAAACATTGCTGAATGAGAACGAGCCGATCCTTGTCTTCCAGCTTGAATTAGATGTAGTGGTAAAATACTCCTGCGTATACCAGAATTTACCCTGAACAGCAGGATCTGCCACCATAGCACTGTAATCGCCCCAACGTCCGTCGACATTGGTTTGTGAACCGCCTCCATTAATGATCCCTTTTTCAGCTATGGTCATTTGACCAAGCGGATCGCCATTCAGTCTTCCTGTATAACGGATTGAAGGAAACATGGTTGAACTGGAAATGGAATAACCGAGAGCAACATTTCCTGCTGAATCCATGGCAATACTCCCCATCCAGCGATAGTGACCATCGGCAGGTGCGTAGGTACCTTCCTGGTAGAGACTCCAGGCTCCCGCAACATTTCTTAATTCCATCCACCTGATACCGGCTTTTCCACCAACATTTACAGTGGTGTTTATCATCATGGACCAGTGTGTACTGAATTTCCTGAAAGGCATACGGAACATGATTCTCTTGCCCGACATGGCATCGAGTTTCTGGTTTGTGTTTTTTTGGGGAATTGAATTGCCATTCAATGTTGATATTGTTGAAATAGGAATGGAGAATGACTGGCTGAAGGTGGAATTGGCAGGAGTCGCCCAATCCACATGAAAATCATATATTCTGGCGCTGGCAGTGGCTGTTGAGACCAGGTAAGCGACAGGACATGGTGTGCCTGCCGGTGGAAATTCACTGTCACAGTCGGCTGCCTGGGGACCTTCAGAGGAGGATGGGAGCGTAAACATGACCATCGCGGCAGTCGGATCACCTGTAAGCATTTTTGATCTGTCCATGGCAACTGCTGCCGGTCCGAGCCAATTGCCGGAACCTGATTGGAAACGGCGAATTGTCATATAATAACCATCACCCCAAACTGCAAGTTTAGGATAATCCGGCATATCGGTGAAAGAAAACTGGTAACGATACCATGTACCCGTCGGATCATTGGTTTGGGAAATTGCTACATTTTCATAAAATGGCCCGTTCGGATAGTTGGGCAGTGAAAACTGGCTGAAGAGCCATCTGTCGGCATTTTCATCATAAAGCAAAATGGCATCCCCGTCGTTGGAATTGTTTGGTAATCCATTGAAAATCACACTATTGTTTGTCGGGCCCATTAATTTATTCCCGTTTTTGTCGTAAACGGCAAACCTGACATTGACTACCTGCATGTAGTGAGTCATACTCACATCACCATCGGTATCAGGAGGATAGTATCCATTTGCACCGATCCCTTCGAAATTCTGGATCGTTGTATCGGCGACTGCATCCCCGAAGGTGGATTGATGTACAGGATCAGCAACATGCACATCGGGGCTGATGTCGTCGTTTGTAACCGTGTTCAGTTTGTTTTTGACAATACCATCTTTCCAGGATTTGTCAACAATGGCATCCAGTTTTTGTACCATATCCCGTAAGGGCGGGGAGACGTCAAAATATACCGGAGTCATTACGACAGGTTTTTGTACGTCCTCCTGGGCGAAAGACAAATTCATGCCAATGCATAATAACAATGAGAGGATAAAAAATTTTTTCATGGTCTGTTGTTTGTTTTACTGATGGTTGATGAAAAATTAGCCAGATGCAAAGTTACTGAAAGTTGTCTTATATTGAATAAAATTATCAGTTTTTATTTACTTTTATCGTCCAAATCTAATATTTATGAACATCATAGTTACCGGAGCATCGAAAGGGATCGGCTTCGAGGTCGTAAAATTATTGGCCAAACATAAGCAAAACCATATCGTGGCAATTTCACGAAATGGTAAGTTGTTAAAGGAATTGGTCGCAGAATCCCTGCGTTTGTACCCCGATGCAAAAGTGACTCCATACGAATTTGATCTCACCCAGTTTGAATTCTATCCGTTTATCGTTCAGCGACTCGAGACATTTATTCATACCTGCGATATCCTGATCAACAATGCAGGAAAACTGGTCAACAAACCATTCGGAAAATTTGGTCTTGAAGAATTTGATGATACGTTCAATGTAAATATAAAAAGTCCTTTTTTCCTGATCCAGGCGCTCCTGCCCATTTTAAATAAAGGAGCCCATGTCGTGAATATCAGCAGCATGGGTGGTGTCCCGGGAAGTCAAAAATTCCCTGGGTTGGCCGGTTACAGTGCGAGTAAAGGGGCATTGGCAATCCTCACCGAGGTGCTTGCAGAAGAACTTGCTGAACAGGAAATTAAGATAAACTGTTTAGCGATCGGTGCGGTGCAAACAGAAATGTTCATTAAGGCATTCCCGGGGGCAAGGGCGCTGCAGAATCCCGCGCAGATCGCCCATTTTATCGCGGATTTCGCGGTGAACGGGCAAAAATACTTTAACGGGAAGGTGGTGCCCGTGTCGTTGTCGGTTCCGTAAAAGAAAAGATGGCCGTGGCTGAAGGATATTCCACAACTCAATCAGTTTAAGATGTTTAGATTAAAAGGAATAACCAAAGTTGAAACCTGCAAAAGGGAAAAAGGTCGAAGAAAAAACATAAGGATCACTATTCCTTGTCTCAATTAATGGTGTGAATCCAGCTCTAAAACAAAATCCCTTGCCTGGATGTTGTAATCGCAAACCTAATAATCCAGTTATAAGGGGATCTAATCCGCTTTCCGGGGGTGAATATTGCACCTTTTTGAAAAATAAGGTAACCCCTAATCCTGCCTCCAGTGATAATATTTGGCTAACATTATAGATTACATTACTCAAAACAGGAAAGGAAATAGAAGAAACATTCATAAAATAAAATGTACCAATGCCTACTCTTCCTGATAGATAAAATTTGCCTGAAACAGGAAATACTCTCTCGTAGTTCAAAGAACCGAACCCACATGCATTTCCCCCAAGTTCAAGTGCCAATGAATTCCTTGGAAAATGTAACGAGTCAGATGTCTGAGAACTTGCAATTTTAAATAAGAAAATAATAAAGATAAATATAGTAAATTTCATTTTTCGTCACCTAATTGATTATTCTGGACAAAGTCACCTAATAACCTGATCGAAAACTCTATTCGTCCAATAGCAATCGGACGACGCAACTACCTGTTTGCCGGATCTCACGAGGCGGCCCAGCGTGCTGCTATGATCTATTCTTTCATGGGTACCTGCAAA
>Ga0172368_10005012_pt1 | contig 15032 bp, 11 predicted proteins | sample Lak11m_FD_114540 | JGI IMG/M metagenome (GOLD analysis project Ga0172368, IMG submission 114540) | Freshwater microbial communities from Kabuno Bay, South-Kivu, Congo - kab_022012_11m | ecosystem: Environmental > Aquatic > Freshwater > Lake | place: Democratic Republic of the Congo: South-Kivu...
CAAAAAACGCACTGGATTTTTCGCCAAAACCCTTTCCGCCTACGGCGGAAGCCGTGAAATCCCATAATTCCCCCCAGCGTATGGAAACAACTCAAACCAAAACTAAATGCGTTCTCTATGCTAGAAAAAGCACCGAGGAAGATGACCAGCAGATAATGTCTATTGAGGCACAGCTTTTTGAATTACGCGAATATGCGAGCAGAGAACGCATTGAAATCGTAAAAGTATTTACGGAAGCGAAAAGCGCAAAGAAGCCCGGGCGAGACAGTTTTGCCAAAATGATTGAATATATCGAAACGAGCAATGAACCACTTGGCATTTTGGCATGGCATCCCGACCGTCTCGCCCGTAATTCTGTTGATGGTGGGGAAATTATCTATCTCATAGACATCAACAGAATTGCTTCTTTACGCTTTCCGCAGTTTTGGTTTGAGCCAACTCCGCAAGGGAAATTCATGTTGCAAGTGGCGTTCGGACAGAGCAAGTATTTTTCTGACAACTTGGTTGAAAATGTGAAGCGTGGAATCCGCCAAAAAATCCGTCGTGGTGAATGGCTCACGCTCGCTCCGATGGGATATGTAAATAATTTTAAAACTCACAATATTGAACCTGACCCTGTGAAGTCTCGCGTTATCAAGCGAGCGTTTGAGCAATATGCTAAAGGAACTTACACACTCACAGCACTGGCGGATTTTTTGGCGGATCACAGCGTTGTGCAAAAAAAAGGAACGCCACTTGCCAAAGTTTCCGTTGTGAAGATGTTGAGTAATAGAGCGTATATCGGATTTATTAAACATCGCGGTGAATGGCACAACGGAAACTTTGAGCCAATTCTTTCTCCGACACTATTTGAAGCAGTGCAAAAGGTGTTCAGTAAAAGGAAGAAACCTCGAAAACAAAAATTGTTTCTTCCTTTTGCCTTCACTGGATTTATGAAGTGTGGCGAGTGCGGATGCGCAATTACGGCTCAATTTTCCACTAATCGTTATGGCGTGAAGTATTGTTATTATCGTTGCACTAAGAAAAATGGAAAATGTAGTCAGCCGTATTTGCAAGAGGAGTCACTCGCCACACAACTCAAATCACTGCTTCAATCAGTGTCGTTTCCTCTCGCGGAAATTGAAAAAATGGAAAAACAGGTTACTGTTTGGGAAAATGAATCAATTTCTACGAGAGGAAATGTTGCCCAAAATTTGAAAGACAAACTTTCCGAAACACAAATCAAGCTTGATCGGCTCGTCTCGATATACCTCGATGGTGATATTGAAAAAGCGGTATATCTCGAACGAAAAGATATTTTAATGCGTCAAAAAATCAAGCTTGAGGAAAGTTTGACTCATTTTGGGCAACAGAGAAAGAATTGGGTCGAACCTTTGCGGAGTTTCATTTTGTCCTTGAAAGAAGCCACCGATTTAGAAAAAACTTCCTCACATTTGGAATGGAAGAAGTTTTTTCAGAAAATCGGCTCTAACCCTGAAATCAAGGACAAAATGGTTTCCATACGCTGGGGGGATTTGTGGGATTTCGCCTCGTCCGCCAAGGGCGGACGGATTTCCGACTGCTCGCGTATCGCTTCGCGATACGCTTTTGACCCGACCATTTTTGCCGATGTCTCTTGTTGTGCTCAGGGGCGGACTCGAACCGCCGACACCTCGCTCTTCAGGCGAGTGCTCTAACCATCTGAGCTACCTGAGCATATTAACTATAACTTCATCCTTTCTTCTCTACTGTTTTTTGAAGATCGCAGAAATATTTGAAGCCCCTTCAGACATTGTGTTCCCTGCTTGCTGAATTTCACTGACACCTTGTTGTAAAGTGGTATATGTCTTTTGAAGTGCTTTAAAATATGGTTCAAGATAATAATATCCAACAATAGTGATCGCAATAAGCGCTAATAAATATATCGCACGCCAGAATTTTGTCCAGCGACGACTACTTTGGACCGAATGAAGCATCTTGTTATTGTCTTTAACAAGATCATAGATTTCATCTAATTTCTGCTTATCATCCCCATCCATGGCACGATTTTATCATATTTCATAGCTTTTTGTCTATTATTACGAAGTTTACAAGCCTAGGAATTAAACCTACACAAATTGTGTCCCTGGTGCGAATCGAACGTACATCTACTCCTTAGGACGGAGCTGTTCTATCCATTGAACTACAGGGACATGGAAAAACTGAATCAATTTAAAAACACTCTTGCGAGTGTTTTTAAGTATACATAAATTTTTTAATCTTTACATCCCAAGAAGTTCTTTAAGTTTTCCTTCATTAAATCCAATGATTAATTCGTCTCCAATATAAATTACAGGAACACCCATTTGTCCTGATTTATCCACCATTTCATTTCGTTTTTCTGCATCTTCGGCGACGTTATACTCTGTATATTGCACGTTGTTTGCTTTGAAAAAATCTTTTGCCATATTGCAATAATGACATGTCGGCGTTGAATAAATTGTAACTTTCTTATCCATAATGCTCTATAATTTATTAATAAAAGGTATCATACCTCAGACAGTATAGCATATTCAAAAACCATCTAGTGGAAAAGTTTTGAAAACCAACTTTGACCACTATCTTCTGGTATTTCTGGTTCATTTTCAATAATAACGATCTGTTGTTCCCCTTCGCGTTTAACATGATATTGATCGCGTAAAGTTTCTTCAACCCCTCGATCTGTTGAAAGTTCTGAAATATCTTGCACGAGACCTTGTTTTTGATTCGTGAGCTCTTTGATTTCTTGTGCTACTGTTTCTCGTGACTGATGGGTTCTTCTATTTTTCCCATACATACGAATAACACCTATAACAAACAGCACCAAAAGCGCCAATAATAAAAATGTTATCCATGGATTTCCTAAACTAAAAAAATGTCGATTTTTCTCTTTCATGCATATGTATGATATCATATGCCTATGAATTTATTTGACCCAAAAAATCAAAAGCGTGTAAAAGTTATTATGGGAGTTGTTGCAGCGATTGTGATTATAGGAATGATACTTGTGTATATACCTATTCTTTCGCAGTAATTTTTTCATTACTTACTACGCATCATTTTCAAGAATACATCTTGGGGTATATTTACTTTGCCTAATAATTGCATTTTCTTCTTACCTTTTTTCTGTTTTTCTCGCAATTTCATTTTTCGTGTAATATCACCACCATATAAATAACCGGTGACATCTTTACGAAATGCTTTGATTGTTTTTGATGACAAAATTCGTCCCAAGGCTTGCGCTTGTACTTTCATTTCAAACATTTGACGTGGCATAATGTCATATAATTTTTCCACCATCTTTTCGGCTTCTAGTTCCACTTTTTGACGCGCCACCACTCGAGTAAATGCAGGTATCGGTTCTCCTCCTACCATGACATCTAGCCGTACCACATCTGCTGATTTTTCATCAGCTATTTCATAAGAAATAGAACCATATCCTGATGAAACACTTTTTAAATTATCAAAGAAGTTTCTCATCATTTCGCGCAGTGGCATAGAAACTTCAATTGAAACGCGATCACCCAAATTCTCAGTCTTTATAACTGATGCTTCATGATCAAAAAGTAATTGCATGATAGGACTTACATACGTATCAGGAGTAATAATCGTTGCAACAACCCAAGGCTCAATGATTTCTTTAATCAAACCATAGTCAGGAAATAAATGCGGAGAATATACAATCTCGGTGACACCATTTTGTTTTACAACTTTATACGTAATACTTGGCATCGTGACAACAAGCGCCAAATTATATTCTCGACGTAATCGTTCCGTAATAATTTCCAAATGAAGCATTCCTAAAAACCCACATCTAAAACCACGCCCGAGTGCGCCCGATGATTCTTCTTCATAAGCAAATGATGAATCAGTAAGACGTAATTTACCCAGAGCATCTTTCAATGTATCAAAATCATCCTGATTTTCAGGATAGACTGATGCCCAGACTACAGGACGTGGTTCCATGTACCCAGGAAGCGTCGGTAACGGCTTTTTAAGCAAAGTTACCGTATCTCCTACACTTGCGATACCAGGACGTTTAATTCCTGTTACAATATAACCAATTTCACCAGCGACCAGTTTATCTTTTGCTTTTCGAGATGGAGAAAAAGTTCCAATTTCAAGTGCAAAAAACTTCTCTTTTGAAACACCAAATACTAACTGTTCACCTTTTACTAATTCTCCATCAAATACACGTACATACACGATAATGCCTTGATGCGTTGAATATTCAAAATCAAAAACAAGTGATCTAAAATGAGCTCCTACAGTGTCAGGAAGCAATGTAACTGGCTCTGGAACACGTTTAATGATCTCATCAAGAAGCATAGCAACACCATCTCCTGTTCTTCCAGATGTTTCAAGAATAAGATCAGGATCAATATCAAGCAGTGCTGCAAGTTCTAATTTTGTTTCATCGATACGGGCAAGCGGAGAATCAATCTTGGATAATACAGGAATAATAACAAGGCCTTGCTCACGCGCCATACCAAGCGTTGTAAACGTCTGCGCTTGAACACTCTGCGTCGCATCCACAAGTAAAATAGACCCCTCAACTGCTTTAAGGGCACGCGAAACTTCATAGGAAAAATCAATATGTCCCGGAGTATCAATGAGATTTAAAATATGATCACGATAATGCATACGCACTGGTTGCATTTTAATGGTGATACCCCGTTCTCGTTCAAGTTCCATAGAATCAAGTACTTGCTCTTTCATATGTCGTTTATCGACGGTTCCCGTAATTTCAAGCATACGATCAGCGAGAGTACTTTTACCATGATCAATATGAGCAATGATAGAAAAATTTCTTATATGTTTCATCGACATGATGCTCATAGTATCAGAATTATTAAAAACAACAAGAACATCTCACGTTGTAATAATTTTAAAGATCTGGTTGAGATTCTTGAATAACCACAACCTTCAAAAACTTCGTCTTAAATATATTTACAAGCTCATCGAGCTCTTCATTTTTTAAAATTTTAAGCACTACAATAAATACAATAATACCAATAATCCCGGAAAGAAAACCTTGGAGAAAAACACCCCAGAATGTTATATCGCTCAAGAATTGTGCAAAAAATCCTAGACATTGATATGCCACAAACCCCATAAGAAAGCTCGCTGCGAAATTCTGAAAGAAAGAACGACTTAAATTAAAATTCCCTACAATATGAAAGTCTCGACAAAATGCAATCCATAACCAAATTAAATTGACGGTGATACCAAAAGAAAATGCCAACGGAAGCATAAGAAGTGCTGTATTTTTAATTCCATCAACACGTAAGAGTGATTCAATAAAATATTGAAATGACGGATGCGCATAAAAGAAATTCAAAAATACATACGCACTCACAATGGTGATTCCTGTAGTGAGTACATTAATGACAAGCGGTCGCCAGGTTCGTCCTGCAGCATAATATCCCCGCACCATAAGAAGTATAAGCCCTTGTGCTACTACAGAAAGCGAAAACAACGCCAAACTTGCAGCAGTAAGTCTTGTGTCAGACCATGAAAACATACCGGAACCTAAAATGACACGCACAATTTGTGCACGCAACACAATAAAAAGAAAAACTACAGGAAGTAACCAGAATATAATTTGTCGCGCAGCATGTTCTATTTCTTTGATATACGCAGCTATATTACCATCAGTATACAACCGCGATAATGTTGGAAAAGCAGCAACGGAATATGACAACCCAACAAGTACGAGAGGAACATTTTGAAGATTAAATGAAAATTGAAATACCGATATTGCACCTCCTCCAATGATTGATGCCATAGCTACAATAATAAGAATAGATACATTAGTAGTTGCAAGTCCCAGTGTTCTGGGGAGTGATACCATCACTAATTCTTTGATATCCTTCCACACAATACGTAGTGTGAGTTGTGGAAAAAATCTATGTCTTATAAGTACAGGAATTTGTATGAGTCCATGAAGTAACGCGCCCAAGACAACGCCAAGAGCAATTCCTGAAATACCAAACATAGGATACAGTACGAGAACACCTATTAAAATACCGGCATTATAGAGTATTGGCGATAATGCATACACGGTAAATCTACGAAACATTTGTGTTACAGAACCAAAAAGATTCGAAACTCCCATGAAAATAGGAGACAATAACATGATGCGACTGATACTGATAAGTTGTTCAATTTGACTATGAGAAAAACCAGGAGCAAGAAGCGGTGCTAATTTTGGCATCACAATATATAAAATAATAGACACCACAACCATACTCATAAGATATGCGGAAAAAATACTTCCAAGAAATCTTCGTGCTTCAATAAAAGATTCGTTTCCTTGTTCATGATCCTTTTTTATTTTTGCATTAAGAATTGGCAATAATGCTGTTACTGCGGCAAGTGATGCAATCGTAACATATAAAAAATCTGGAATACGAAATGCCGCATAATACACATCAAGCGATGCCGACGCTCCAAAAATATATGCAAGTGCCCTATCACGAAACAATCCCAAGATTTGTGACAAGAGAGCAAAAAAACCAAGAAGGAGCGCTGCTTGGTTGATATTCGTAAATTCCCAATTAAGAAAATTAAGTATCCTTTTTACCATAACGTCATTGTAGCAAAAAATATCAAAAACTACGAAAAAATCTGAGGATTAGAAAAAAGAAAAAATTAATTTGTTTTAGTCTTAGTTGGAGTCTTCTCATCGAGAGGTACTTCAGGTGCCACTGGTACAGGTGGCTCAACAATAAGATCTTGTATAGGAACAGTTGCTCCTTTTTCTTTCAAGAAATTATATATTTGAGTAACTTCTTCATCTCTTCCCAATTTTTTCAGTGATAGACCTAAATAATAATAAGCATCTTGAATTGGATAAAGCTCAATGGATCGCATAAACGCACGTGATGCATTTTCGTAATCACTTTGCTGATAGAGCAATCCTCCAAGTTCTAGCCAGAGATTACCGTCATTTGGTTTTACACTAACCGCCAAAGATACATATTGTGTAGCTCCTTTGAGATCTTTTTCACTAAGTGCAAGTCGCGCCATGGTGATATATACGCTAGGATTTTGAGGAGAAACTGATCGAGCAATATTAGCATAATCACGAACTTTGTTTTTATCATTTTGTATTTGATATAAATCAGCAAGTGCCAAAAGAACATCGGTACTGTAAGGTTTTTTATCAAGTGCTTGTGTATACAAATCTTTTGCTTGAGCATATGCTCCTTCAACTTGCAACTGTCCTAATATTGTTGAAATATCTCCTGCTTTTTTTAAATTTCTATAATTATTTGGATTATAGGAAATCGCTTTTTGACTTGCAGTAACGGCTCCTTGCACTAGAGAACGAATAATATCAACATTTGCATCTTTTTGACTAACATTTTTCTGTAAAAGATTCACATACACGTCAGTCAAAGCTCGATAGTAAACATCGTGGGGCCGTAAATTTATAATACGAACCATTTTATCAGCAAGAGTAGCATCAATAGGTTGCTTCAAAACTGAACGATATGATGCATATGCAACAATACTTCGAGTCGTTGTATAACTCATAATAATAAACAATATAAAAACAAGCGTAAGTGACGATACTATAATTTTTGAACGACGATTATTGATTGAAACCGCTATTGATTGACCAAAAATATATCCATTAATGACACTCGATCCCAGAGCAATTCCGGCAGTGATTGCTGTAAGAATAATAATTGAAAAGTCTGGTGTTGTAATAAGAGTAAAAATAAATAATATAAAACTTAAAATCCATGCCATTAAAGTAACCGTATCATGATGTCCTACCATTAAAATTTTTCGAATAACAGAAATACCTAAACCAACAAAAAGAACAAAGAAACTCACAAAAGCAAGCAGACCTAGAATACCCGTTGTTGCAATAAATGTTGGAAAATAAGCAAATCCTAATGAATATTGTACATGAGAAATTGGAGAAACAATGTCTTGAACTGTTTTTTTACTATCCCATAAATACGCAAATTGATTTGGACCAACACCAAATATAGGATGCTCCAGAAGTGCAACACGCGTAACTTCGATAGTAGAATGAAGACTTGGTTTCGTAGGATCATTAAATGTAGATCCGTGAAGCCAACTTCCACTAATACTCCCCACGAACATTCCTATGAGTGCAATGAAAAATACAGCAATAGAAAGCCATGGAATACGCACTGGTACATGTGTTTGCATTTTTTGAAATAGGACATACAACACCCCGCAAAGTGCCACAAGACCAACAACAACCCATCCAAGAAAGTAATTTGCAACGAACATTCCTATAAGACCTAATAGAACTAAAAAGAAAACAAAACTTTTTTGTAATATTTGTTTATTGAAAAAACGAACTGCAAATTGATCACTTCCAAGCGCAAGAGTAATGATAAATACTGAAAGAATACTTATCTCAACCACAGACGAAACGAGTCCAATATTACCCTTAAAAAATACAGCTCCAATTAATTGAAGAAGTATTATGATTGCACTACCTACACCCAATACAAAAATACTGGCATGAGTTTTTTTATTTGAATCAATAAAGGTAGAAGCAAGTACTATGAGAAGAACCCATATTCCTATGAATAACGCTGTATCAACTTCGGTTCCATATCCTATAATTCCTTCTCGAGCAACAGGACTTATAAGTGCAGATAGAAATACGGCAACAACAATTCCCGCAAGTGCATACCAAACTTTTGTTTTTGGAAATTGTATTGATTCATTAAATACAGCAGCAACAAGTCCAATAATACTAGCCAAGAGTATAAGAAGCGTAATAATATATTGTTTCAAAAAAACATCTTTACTAAAAGATAATAAAGAAATTACAAAAACACACGCAACAATAAACGAGAGTACATCCGAAACAGTGAGTTGTTTTATCCATTCAAAGAAGGAAAAAACATTTTTTTTATATTTTTGAATATCTATGCTAGGCATTGAGAGTTACAGTATACATTAAAACAGCAAATTGTACCTGTTGAAAAGTTATACCACAAAATTAATAAGTTTATTCTTGATATAAATAATTTTTCTTGGTTCTCCTAGTATATGTCTTTGAAGACTTTCATGAGCGCGTACTCCTTTAACAATTTCTTCTTCAGGGGTATCAAAAGGAAAAATAATCAAAGCTCGTGTTTTACCATTTATCTGCACGACAATTTCCATTTCTTGTTCAATAGTTTTTTGTGCATCATATATTGGCCAAGATTCCTGCTGCAGTGAATTGTTTCGATCAAAAAGATCACGATATAGTTCTTCCGTAACATGAGGAGTAAATGGCGCCAAAAGTTTTAACAAAATTTTATATTGTTCTCTCCCTATTTTTTCAAGAGTATCCATTTCATTTACTAAAATCATAAGCGACGAAACTGCCGTATTAAATTTAAACGATTCAATATCGTCACTGACTTTTTTAATAGTTTTGTGTAAAAATACATCAAGTTCAGAAATATCAGTATCTTGTAATTTTTCTTGTTGTCGCCAAACTTTTTCAATAAAACGTCTCGTACCCACAACTCCATCAGTGCTCCACGGAACTGTGCTTTCAAATGGCCCAATAAACATTTCATATAAACGAAATGCATCAGCACCAAAACGCTCTATCATCTCATCAGGATTAATAACATTCCCCCAACGCTTGCTCATTTTTCTTCCATCAGGTGCAAGAATAAATCCTAGAAATTCAAGTCGCGGAAATGGTTCAAGTGTTGAGACACTTCCAATATCAAAAAGGAATTTGTGCCAAAATCGAGCATAAATAAGATGTCGTGTTGCATGATCTCCTCCAACATACACATCAACCGGAAGCCATTTTTTCTCTTTGACAAGATCAATAGGAAGGTTACTATTTTTTGGATCAACATAGCGAAGATAATACCAACTTGAACCAGCCCATTGTGGCATCGTATTTGTTTCTCGTTTTGCACCTCCACCACAAATCGGACATGGGGTATTTACCCAGTCTAGAATAGTAGCAAGGGGTGACTCGCCTGTTCCTGTAGGTTCATAATTTTCAACTTCAGGTAAAATTACAGGAAGCTGATCATATGGAACAGGAACAACACCACAATGTTCACAATGAATCATAGGAATCGGTTCTCCCCAATACCGTTGACGAGAAAATACCCAGTCTTTGATGCGATAAGTCACGGTACGTTTTACATATCCTTGTTCAATAAACCAATTAACCATATCATTTACAAGTTTTTGATTAATTTCTTTTCCAGAAAATAGTCCAGAATCTTTAAGTCTTCCCGCATTTTCATGAGCATTTACTGGTTCATTTTTTATACGATCAACAACTTCTTTTAATGGAATATTATATTTTTGTGCAAAAGCATAATCACGAACATCATGTGCTGAACAACGAATAATGCCTGTACCAAAATTCATCATGGCAAAATTTGCAATCCAAATTGGCATCTTGGCACCATTATTTATTGGATCAATAGCATAACGGCCTGTAAAAATTCCCTTTTTTTCTTTATGCATAGCTCCACGTTCAATTTCAGGAATATCTGCAACTTCTCGAATAAATGTAAAAACATCTTTTTCATACTTGGTTCCCTCGACAAGATTTTTTACCATAGGATGCTCTGGAGCAATCACTAAAAATGTATCAGCAAAAAGCCATGCGGGATACGCACTAAACGCTTCAAGCTTAACAGAAAGATCTTGAACAGTGTGTGTTATAGTAACGCCTTCTTTTCTTCCAATCCAATTTCGTTGAGCTTCTTTTACGCCTTCTGGCCATTTAGGAAGTGTATTTAAATCAGCAAGTAATCGATCAGCATAATCTGTAATGCGAAGTACCCATTGTCGCATAGGTTTTTTTTCAACAAGCGTGCCACAACGTTCGCAGGTGCCATCAACTTCTACATCTTCATTTGCAAGTCCAGTTTTACACGTTGGACACCAATTGATCGGTTCATATGATTCATAGGCAAGTCCTTTCTCGTACATTTTCAAAAACATCCATTGTGTCCATTTGTAAAATTCTGGATCAATCGTATTTATTTCTCGAGACCAGTCATAATCCGGGCCAAGTAAAGAAAGCTGTTCTTTAAACCGTACAATATTTTTTTCAACAGCAATCCGCGGATGTACTTTATTTTTTATTGCAAAATTTTCTGCAGGTAATCCAAACGCATCCCAACCCATAGGATGGAGCATGTTGTATCCATGCATACGTTTAAAACGAGAATACACATCCGTTGCAATATAACCCCGTGGATGACCAACATGAAGTCCTTCTCCTGATGGATAAGGAAACATATCTAATACATAACATTTCTTTTTATCACTTGTTTCCGAGGTATTATAAAGTCCATCAACGTGCCATTTCTGTTGCCATGTTGGTTCTATATTTTTAGGATCATATGATTTCATACTGTATGCCATAATACCCCACAATGCTCGTAGTTTCAACGTTGAAAATTATTCTCAAATACAAAATATACAACCTTTACGATTTTGTGATTTCAGGTACAATGGAAACTATGACTATAGAGAGCAAATATCCTGTTGAAGACATTTTTAAAAGCATGCACCGATCACCTTCGGCGGATGATAAAAAACTTATAGAAAAAGCTTATATTTTTGCAGAAAAAGCCCATACGGGACAATTGCGAAGATCCGGCGAACCTTATTTTGGACATGCCTTTGCTGTTGGAAAAAATGTTGCCAGTTTCGGTATGGATGCAACAAGTATTGCTGCAGCAATACTTCATGATGTCATTGAAGATACTCCTATAACTGAGGAAGATATCGGGAAAGAATTCGGTTCTGAAATTCTTTTTCTTGTTAACGGTGTTACAAAATTAGGGACCGTTAAATATCGCGGAGCAGAACGACATATTGAATCACTTCGTAAATTTTTTATTGCAAGCGCCGCAGATTTACGTGTCATTATTATTAAACTTGCTGATCGTCTCCATAATATTGAAACTTTACAATATGTACCGGAAGAAAAAGCAAAACGTATCGCTCTTGAGACCATTGAAATCCACGCACCTCTTGCATTCAGACTTGGTATGGGAAAACTCACAGGAGATTTGCAAGATGGAGCATTTCCCTACGCATTTCCCAAAGAATTTGCCATTGTGAATGATCTATTAAAAAAGAAAAAAAATGCCGATCATCGTTATTTGGAAAAAGTTTGGAAATCTCTCAAAAAAGAAATGGCGGCAAACGGTATTAAAGATATTTCAACGGATTATCGTGTGAAAAGAAAATATAGTTTATGGCGCAAACTTCTTCGTAAAGAAATGGACATTGAAAAAATTTATGACATTGTTGCCTTACGCGTTATTGTACCTACGATTGAGGACTGCTATCGACTTCTTGGAATCGTACACTCCACGTGGCGTCCACTTCCTGGACGTATCAAAGATTATATTGCTTTACCAAAACTTAATGGCTACCAAAGTATTCACACTACTATTTTTACCGGCGACGGTGGCATTGCGGAAATTCAAATTCGCACACAAGAAATGCATGATCATGCCGAATACGGAATTGCGGCTCATTTTGCATATAAAGAATCTCCTAATAAACTTCTCAAAAATGAGCAGAAACTTTGGATGGAACAATTAAAAGATTTACAAGCAGGAGAAACCGATCATAAAGCATTTTTGGAAAATCTCAAGAAAGATTTTTTCAACGATCGTATTTTCGTCTTCACACCCAAAGGTGACGTGATGGATCTTCCTCACGATGCCAGCGCTATTGATTTTGCCTATGCCGTGCACTCGGAAATCGGTAATACCGCAACAGGCGCACTTATTAATGGAAAATATAGCGCTTTAAAATCTCCTCTTCATAATGGAGATATCGTGCATATAGAAACCGATAAAAAAGTAAAACCTACCACAAAATGGCTTGATTATGCAAAAACAACACTCGCACGAAAACACATCAAATCTCTCACAAAAGATCAAAGCTACATCTCACGTCTCTTTAATAGATAAAAGCAATCTACGGCTCTTAAAGCTTCTGGCTAAAGGTTCTCATAATTATACTTTCGCTGATAGTTTTAGTTATTCTTTAAAATCTTTATATATCTGACTACTCCATAGAATATGAGTAAACCTCCTACTAGTATATTCAATGTTTGAATCAGAGATATCGGCACAGACTTTTTTACCAGTGAAAATAGAATTACTGATATTCCCATGAATAACAACGTCGCGAGTCCTACTGACAAACCAAAAACAATTAATTCTCGTTTTGTGTAATTATATTCAACTGCTTTTGCCGTAAACAAACCTGTATACCAAACAATAGTCATCGGACTCGAAATGGCAAGAAAAAAAGTTGCTGAAAAACTTGCAAGAAGACTTGCAGATTGGATAGTTGAAGTTGTTGAAACGTTTTCTCCTAATACACTTTTTATAATAACCAATCCAAAAATAATCAACACCATCGAGCTAATAATACCGAAAGCTTTTTTAATTTTCTTTTTTTCAAACAATTTCCCAATGCCGAGAATTGCAAGTGATATGTAAAAATAATCTACAAGTGTCACAGCCACAACGGCAACAAGCCCATCAAAAAGTGATCTTTGCAACGCAAGATTTATAATGAAAAAGAAAACGGGACCAATAGCTATTTGGAGCACTAACCCTGTTAATAATCCATTTACGAATATTTTCATATCTACACCGAAAAACTACTGATGTTATACAGTTCATCTTCATCGTCAATTGGTTTTCCAATATCATCAACATCAGGAGTTCCTGAAAAAAGAGCTGCGAGTTTTTTACCCGTATCAGAACGTCCAAAAGAATCCTCAACATCATTTTGAGCAATATATCGATCAAGCATCGATGACGTAGGTTTACGTTCATCACCATGAATCATGGCAAGAATAGTTTCAATATCTTCTGGAGAGAAAAAGTCAATAACAATTTTTCCTCCTACAAGTCCTTGTTCAATAAATACGCGCGTACCTAATTGTTCGGTCAATGTCTTTTGATATTGTTCAAGTTTTGGATCACGTGGTAATTCTTTTCTGCGTGCACGTTCTTTAGCAATACTGCGAGCGACTTGCTCTGATTCTCGAACGCTCATTTTTTTATACACGATTTCTTTGAACAACGTTGATTGTTCTTCGGGACGGTCGATAAGCATCATAAGAGTACGTGCATGTCCTTCAGAAATTTTACCTGATTGCAAACCATCCATAATCTCTTGAGGTAATTGCAATAACCGAAGTGAATTAGAAACATATTCACGACTCTTGCCCATTTTTTTTCCAATCTGCGCATGGGTCATGGTGAATTCTTCGGCAAGTCGTAAAAATGCGCGAGCTCGATCAACGGGATTTAAATCTTCACGTTGCAAGTTTTCAATGATCGCAAGTTCAAGTTTCATGCGACCATCTTCTTCGGCACGTATAATTACCGGGACTTGTTGTAATCGTGCAATTTGTGATGCACGCAAACGACGTTCACCGGCAATCAATTCATATTCAACCGCAAGTCCCCCATCAGGTTTTTCAATTTCATGACGCGTAACTACTAATGGTTGCAAAACGCCATACTGACGAACAGAATCAGCCAAATCAGCCAAAGCACGCTCGTCAAATTCACGACGTGGCTGATAAGGATTTGGTCTAATTTTGTCAGTTTCAACCCAAAAAATTGAGTCACTATACAATTGCACCATGTGAAATAAAAAATAAATCTAGTAGTCTCTGTATTGTAGCACACGAAAAGTTATTCGCGGGGTGTGGAAAGTTATAAAAAAATGTGCATAATGTGTTCATACTAAAAGTATGTTGCCCGGGTGGCGGAATTGGTAGACGCGCACGACTCAAAATCGTGTTCCGAAAGGGGTGCTGGTTCGATTCCAGTCCCGGGCACCAAAACAGAACTAAGAGGCTCTGAACGAGCCAATGCGTGGGCGTGCCGAAGGCACGCCCACTGTGTTTCGCCTGAATTTCGCCCAGAATCCGCAAGGGAATCCGCCAAAAATGAATCCGAATTTGGCGCGCTTACGCGCACTGTTTTTTCGCCGAGGAGGAGGTTCGA
>Ga0172368_10005016_pt1 | contig 15023 bp, 11 predicted proteins | sample Lak11m_FD_114540 | JGI IMG/M metagenome (GOLD analysis project Ga0172368, IMG submission 114540) | Freshwater microbial communities from Kabuno Bay, South-Kivu, Congo - kab_022012_11m | ecosystem: Environmental > Aquatic > Freshwater > Lake | place: Democratic Republic of the Congo: South-Kivu...
AATCCTCTTAAACTACTCATTATTTGATCTGAAGAAATACCCAATACTTCGCATACACTATGCGCGCCTAAATAATTATATGCATTATAGCTTGTAATTTCTGGATATATTTGTTTATAGTTAATCGTAAAATCAGCTTCTTTTTTTATACTATATGTTTTTATTATGTTTTCTTTTAATACTTTTTTAATCGACGAATAAGATTCATCGTCTTTGTTTATGAGAGTCATTTTCGACAGAGCTATTATTTTTGCTTTTGCTTCAAGATATTGGTCGTATGTTTTATGATAGTCCAAGTGTTCATGAGTGATATTCGTTATAAGACTTACTTCGTATCGTATTCCCCATAAACTATTTTGATCTAATCGATGAGATGTCGTTTCTAAAACAAAATACTCGTCACCATTGTTAAGGGCAAGCCGCAGGAGCTTTTGAACAAGAAAGCTGTTGGGCGTTGTGGTATGAAAACCAGTATCATATGTCTTTTGTCCGATCTGTGCGTAAATCGTCGAAACCATCGAAACTTTTTTACCTGAATTTTTTAATATATGATAAATGAGGTGTGTCGATGTTGTCTTTCCATCAGTACCTGTAACTCCAATAACTTTTAAAGACCGACTGGGAAACCCATATATAATATTTGCAATAACAGCTTGGACTAAGTGATATATGTTTTTGGCTTTTTGAAACATAATTTTTTTCTAAATAATACCTAACAAACCGTTTTCAATATACTCTCAATCACACACGTTTTATTCCCTACTGTGGGGAAATATTATAATATACTATAAGTTCCTTTGCTATATTAAAAAATATCGGGGCAGCTGTTTCTGAACCCCACTGAGATGTTTTTGGCTCATATAAAACAACAAGTGCAATAAATTTAGGATTAGACACTGGTGCAAACCCAATAAAAGAAGCAATTGTTTTTGAAGCGTCATAGTGACCTTTTAGTGCAATTTGTGCCGTTCCGGTTTTCCCTCCGATAGAATATCCTTTCGGTTTTAATAATTTTGTTTCTCCGTTCTCGATTGTTGAATACAGCATTTTTTTTAACGATTCCGATACCTTGTCCGATATAACACGATCAACTTCTTTCGGAAAAATGTCAACTTTCTGTTTCTCGCTAATTAGTCGCTTAACAATATACGGCCTCATAAGATGGCCCCCATTAATTAGTGATGAAAAAGCTCTTATCATTTGAATCGGTGTTGCAGCTAAACCTTGACCAAAAGTTGCAGTCGCAAAGTCGATTTTATACCAACTGGAAAAGGGTTTTATGTATCCCGAAGCTTCGCCTTGCAAATCTATATCGGTATTTTGACCAAACCGATATTTTTGTATGGAATCATATAAAAGTCGATTACCCATTTTTTCACCTATATAGACCATTCCCACATTTGATGATTTCTCTAAAATTCTTGTCATATTAATTTTTCCCTCATAGGAATTATTCCATGTTTGAATGGTGTATTCGCCAATTGTAATTGGTCCCGATTCATCATACATATCATTGACCTTGATTGAGTTATTTTCCAGTGCTGACGCCACAACAAGTGGTTTGAAAGTTGATCCTGGTTCGTATAAATCCGATATGGCAGAATTTTTAAAAATATCTTCGGATGTTGCGTAATATACATCCGGATCGTAATCTGGCAAGCAAGATAGACTCAATATCTCCATAGTCATTGGATCAGCAACAATAACACAACCTTTTTTAGCTCCATACAGCTCGATTCCTTCTTTTAATTTGTTTTTAACTATATTCTGCACTGATTTGTCAATCGTCAGAACAAGATCTCTTCCATTTTCAGGATCTGTTTTTTCTTGAGTACCAAGAAAAATTGGCTGGTTTAGTAAATCTCTATCCGACCTGATTAAACCCGGTAAACCTGATAGGTCTTTATCATAATATCCCTCTATGCCAAAGTATCCTACGCTGTCACTTTCTTCGTTTTTGCCGACGAATCCTAAAATGTGTGCGGAAGAAGAACCTTCAGGGTAATATCGCATCTGTTCTTTATCAAAGCCAATTCCTTTGATTTTTGTTTGCTCTAACTTATCAACCTGTTCTTTTGTCAATCCTGTCTTTAAAGAAACCCAGTTTTTTGTCTTGTCAAACCGAGCCTCAATTGTAGCCTCATCTACTTCAAGAATCCGAGCGATTGTCGAAAATATAGTTTCCTCGTTCTCATCGAGAATTTTCTGTGGCTCCATAAACAATCGATATCTTGTTTGATTTGTTACTAAGGGGAGCATGTTCCTGTCAAATATTCTGCCTCTTTGTGGATACACCGTCTTCGTTTTTAAATATTCCGATGTATTAACCGGATTAATTACCTGAACATAAAATAATCTAAGAATAATAACGCAGAATAAAAAAACGAATCCAAAAAATAAAATACGTATTTTGGTCATACATTATCTATTTAAAGCAAAAGGTGCATTGTTAAGATAGACCGGCTTAATTGTTTGATCAATTGCAAGTACTGCGCTCATCGAAGAAGCATACTGTAAGGATGAAACTTTTGAAACTTCCGTTTCGAGTAGTGTATTTTCTTCTTTATATTTTGCTTCGTTTACTTCATATTCATGTATTTGCTTACTTAAATTTACCCCTGTAACAACAAAATAGACATTTCCAAAAATAAAAAATATCATTAATAAGCCAAATATGTATCGTCTCATATTGTCTACACTAAAATAACTCTTAACTTAGCTGACCTTTCAAAAGAAAAGTGATCTCTACCAGCCCTAACGATTACTTTGCTCAGTTGTTTCAAATTATTGCTTTTGATAAACTGCTTCACAATTCTATCTTCCAACGAGTGAAAACTAATAATCACGATTCTACCTCCTGACGCGACTATTGATAAAGATTGCTTAAGCGCTGATTCTAGATTAAAAAGCTCATTGTTTACCTCAATCCGAAGCGCCTGGAATATTCGCGCGATTGAACCGTTTGGACTGTCGGGGACAACTTTTTTTATTAGAGAAACTAGTTCGTTCACTATCTCTAATGGTCTTTTTCTTCTTTCCTCAATAATGGCGTGCGCTATTTGACGCGAATGCAGGTCTTCGGAGTTTTTTGCAAAAATTTTATATAATTGATCCTCGCTGAGACTGTTAAGTAATTGTCTTGCAGATATATCAATAGATTCGTCAAGTCTCATGTCAAGAAGTTCGTCTTTCTTCTTATATGAAAGTCCAATACCCCGGTTTTGTAGTTGTTCATTTGAAAGTCCTAAATCAAACAATATGCCCAGAACCGATGTAAATCCTTTTTCCAAGGCAATTTGTTTGATATCAGCAAAATTCCCATGTTCAAACAGCACATTCTTTTTATCTTTATACATACTTTTTAAATTCGCTATTTGGTTTTTATCTCTGTCAATTGCCAATACAACAGCTCCTTTCTGAAGCATTGCCCAAAGATGGCCCCCTTCCCCAGCCGTTGCGTCAATATAACGACCGCCAGGTTGAATATGTAATGAAGAAATAGATTCGTTTAGTAATACAGATCTGTGCATATTAATTTTGAACTTCTTTTAAATATTTGCTCCATTTTTCCGGATTCCAAATTTCAAAATGATCACCAACTCCTAAAATAGTTACTTTTTCCGAAAGCGCAGCATATAATAATAATGTGCGAGGAATGACAAACCTTCCCTGATCGTCAATTTCAAGATATACTGCTGAGGAAAAGAGAAATCGTCTTTTCTCTATTTGTTCTTTTTCAAGCAAGGATACACCCAATAGAGATTTTGCTCGATCTTCCCAATCGTCCTTATCATAACCAGCTAAACAAACATCAAATCCTTTCGTAACAACAAAAACATTTCCTTTTAGTAACTCGCGAAGTTTTTTTGGCAAAACAACGCGGCCAGGTGCGGAAAAAGATAATTGATATTCACCAAAAAACACCATATACAACCATTTAACGCCATTTAGGAATAAAAGTCAAGCGATATTGTAATACTTCACATCAAAAGGTAAAATATAGTAATGGATAAATTTTTAAGCAGAACTCGTAAGCTTATTTTCGCCGAACAAGGTGGAATTGTCTCTTCAGCACTCATTTTGTCAGCCATGATAGTCTTATCAAGGATATTTGGATTCCTCCGTTACCGTATTTTGTCTGGATTTTTTGAAAAAGGACAACTTGATGTTTATTTTGCTTCATTTCGCATCCCTGACTTAGTTTTTGAAATACTCATTACAGGAGCGTTAACTTCTTCCTTCATTCCTATATTCATTAAATACCAGCAGAATAAAAAAGAGCTCGATGAAACTGTCTCTTCTATTATAAATGTTTTAAGTATCTTCCTTTTCTTTTTTATCGGAATATTATATTTCTCAATGGGCTTTCTTATTCCGTTAATTACTCCAGGTTTTGATAACGACAAGATAAAAATTATTACCGAGTATTCTAAGCTGCTATTAATCGCTCAATTACCCTTCTTGGTATTTGGCAATTTCTTAACCGGGATAGCTCAAGCGAACAAGACTTTTTTAGTCACAGCAATTGCACCTGTTTTATATAACATTATGATAATCATCGTAACTCTCCTTGGAGCTTCTCAGATGCACCTTTTTGCACCCGTTCTTGGAGTGATAGTAGGCTCATTTGTCTTTTTTCTTGTCCAATTGCCCATCATATACTCGTTCAAACTTTCTTATTTGTTTTGTATCAAGATAACTGTCGGAGTTCGAGAGTTTTTTCGAATGATCGTTCCTCGCATTCTCACTGTCCTTCTCGCACAAATAGATACTACCATTGATCTCACATTGTCAACTTTACTCGGAACAGGTTCTTATACTGTTTTTTATTTTGCCCAACACCTTCAGTTACTTCCTGTTTCTGTAATAGGCATTGCTTTTGGACAAGCTTCACTTCCTTACCTGACAGAAATGTTTGAAAGCAAGAAGAATGAGGAACTAAAAAAAATAATCATAAGTTCTATTCTGAACTTATTTTTTCTTACGATTCCGTTTATGGGTTTCTTTATTGTTGCCAGAACACCTCTCGTACGCATGTTTTTTGGTGGCGAAAAATATGATTGGAACGCGACGGTAGAAACAGCATATACTTTGTCATACTTTGCTATTTCTCTCCCTTTTCATACTATCTATTATTTTCTTACTCGATGTTTTTATGCGGTTTTAGATAGTAAAACTCCTTTTGTTATGAGTTTGTTATCGATTCTCATTAATACTACCCTCAGCATGATTTGTATATTATTATTACATCTTCCTATCTGGTCATTGGCTTTTTCATTTTCATTTTCTATGATTTTTAATGTTATCCTCCTTATTATTCTTCTTTCCAAAAAAATTTCTGGACTTGATATCCTGGGCCTTATCAAAAACTCTGTGAAAATTGTCTTATCTCTCAGCATAGCCTTTCCGGTAACCTATTTTTATATAAAGCTTTCCGATGGCCTTATATTTGATACAACAAGAACTATCAATGTTTTTTTTCTTCTTTTGACCAGTTCGCTTATTTACTTCGGGCTTTATATTATTACCGCCTGGTTTTTTGAAATTAAAGAAATTTTTCTTATCACAAATCTCCTCATAAGGGCCAAAGAATATAAGCAAAAGATTACCAGTTCTATTTCTCTATATGAGTAATCAAAACGAAAACGTAAAGCGTGTTGCTATAAATGCAGTCCAAAAGAAACTATTGGGAAAGAAATTGTCCTACAAAGAAATATATTCAATAATGGACGAAATTGCATCTGAACGATTTGGCGATGTTTTAACAACCTATTTTGTTGCCGGATCATTTAAGGAGGGATACACAGATAATGAGTTATTTCAGTTTACCAAAGCAATGGTTGAAACAGGAAACAGGCTTCACTTCAGCGGAATAGTTGCAGACAAGCATTCAATTGGAGGCGTATCTGGTACTCGAGTGACCATGATTCTCGTTCCTATTATCGCCGCATCTGGTTTTAAAATACCTAAAATTTCATCCCGAGCAATTACCACCCCCGCTGGCACTGCTGACGTTATGGAAGTCTTGGCAAACGTCAACTTTTTACCGAAAGAGGTCGAAGATATTGTAAATACAACAAACGGTTGCATCTGTTGGAACAGAAATCTCGGAATAGCTCCTGCCGATGATGTTATTATTCAAGTTGAAAAACCTCTCTCTTTTGAGTCGTTTGATAAAATGACAATGTCAGTAATGGCAAAAAAGATAGCAGCTTCAACTACTCACCTAATCCTTGATATACCATATGGAAAAACAATGAAAATACACCGGATTTCTGATGCGGAAAAAGTAGTTCAAAAATTTGTATTTTTAGGAAAAAAATTCGGTATAAAAGTTGTCGGCAAACCAATACATACAATAGAACCAGCCGGTAATGGCGTTGGTCCAGTACTTGAAGCAATTGATGTACTAAGAGTGCTTGAACAGGATAAGAACAGACCACTAGCCCTTGAGAATCGCGCGCTATCACTCGCTTCAGCCTTATTAAATTTGTGCTATCAAAACCAAAAAGAAAAAAAAGATGGACTTCGGGAAGCAACAGATATTTTAAAAAATGGTCTTGCTTTACAAAAATTTAAAGACATTGTTTTAGCACAAGGGGGTAATCCAAACATAAATTCACATTCTTTGAAAACAGGTGAATATTCTGTAGAAATAGTCTCATCGAAATCAGGAAAGGTTCACGAAATACAAAATCACAATCTCCACAAGATTGCCCAAATACTAGGCGCCCCCAAGGATAAACGGGCTGGTATTTATTTGTATAAGAAAACAGGCGATATTGTTCATAAAAATGAACCTCTTATGAAATTATATAGCTCTCAAAAATATCTCTTACGTGAAGCTCAAACGACATTAAAAATTATTCCTGTGTATACTATTACATAAATATGAAAAAAAAATATATATTCTTTTTTTTACTATGTTTAGTCTTGGCATTCTTCTTTCTCTATTTTCAGGAAGGCTCAATGCCTGTTGACAAACATGATACCAATCCGCGTATTTTTATGATTAACAAAGGAGAGGGTCTTAATTCTATTGCAAATAAACTAGCCAATGAAAAACTAATACGCAATAAAGTGGTCTTTTATCTTATTGTTAAACAACTTGGTATTGAAAAAAAAATACAAGCAGGTGAGTTTCGTCTGTCAAAATCAATGGGTACTACTCAACTTGCTCAAACTCTTACCCATGGAACTTCAGACACTTGGGTAACCATTATTGAGGGACTGCGAAAAGAGGAAGTCGCCCAAGAATTGTCGGCTAATTTCAAAATTTCTGAAATCGAGTTTATTGAACAAGCAAAAGAGGGATACTTATTTCCAGACACATATCTGTTTCCCAAAAATGCATCAATAGATACTATCCTGACAATAATATCTCGCAATTTTAATTCTAAATTTAACGAAGATATAAAACAGAAGTCCCGTTCTAAAGGCCTGACTGAAAGACAAGTATTAACTATTGCGTCACTTGTTGAAAAGGAAGCAAAGTCACCCGAAGATAAACAACAAGTAGCCAGTATTATTCTTAAACGTCACGTAAACGATTGGCCGCTTGACATTGACGCGACAGTACAATACGCATTAGGCTATCAGAAAAAAACAAAAACGTGGTGGAAAAAGGATCTGACCCAAGAAGATCTTGAGGCGGATTCCCAGTACAATACCCGTAAATATAAAGGGCTTCCTCCGGCTCCTATTTGTAATCCAGGTCTTGATTCAATAAATGCAGCAGTAAGCGCAGATTCCCAAACTCCCTATTGGTTTTATCTTTCAGATAAAACCGGAAAAATGCATTATGCAATAACACTGGAAGAACACAATAGCAATATTTCAAAATACCTGTAATACAACATTAGGACGTTGTGTCAAGGGGCATTGAATCTTGTTGAATTGGTCGTTTCAATACTTCACGTGGTTTTGATCCCTCAGCAGGACCAACAAAGCCCGCTGCTTCAAGTTCATCTAGTAAGCGAGCTGCTCGCGAATAACCAATTTTAAATTTCCTTTGCAATAAAGATGCTGAAGCCCTATCAATCTGTGAGATCAACGATACGACTTGATTAAAATAAGGATCTCTTTCTGAGTCGCCTCCAGTTATACCCATACTCCCTACGTTCAATGTATTATCTTCAGCCTCAGTAATTTCTTCAGTATAATGTACCTCCGGCACTTGTGTCTGTAAAAATCTCACTACTTGGCCAACTTCTTTCTCAGTTAAGAATGGTCCTTGTATACGTCGAGGCTTTGCTTGATCTGGAGGTAAAAATAACATATCTCCTTTTCCAAGCAATTTCTCCGCTCCAGGCATATCAATAATTACTCGCGAATCAATCATCGAAGAAACATTAAAAGCAACACGTGTGGGAATATTTGCCTTCATAAGACCGGTGATAACATCAACAGAGGGACGTTGCGTTGCTAATATCAAATGAATACCTGTGGCCCTCGCCATTTGAGCAATGCGCGTGATAAGATTTTCTACGTCTCCCGGTGCAAAGATCATAAGATCTGCCAACTCATCAATAATAAACAATATATAGGGCTTTTTTATCACATTTGGTGTTTGGTTAAATCCTTCTAAATTTCGAGCTCCAACTTTAGCAAATTCTTTATACCTATTTTCCATTTCACTTACTGTCCAACGAAGTGCTTTAAGCGTTTTCTCCTGTTCAACAATAACCTCAGTTAAAAGATGAGGAATACCATTATATGTTGTTAATTCTACACGTTTTGGATCGACAAGAATCATACGCAGATCTTCGGGCTTTGTTCGAAATAAAAAGGTAGTAATCCATGCGTTTAAAATAACTGATTTTCCTGAACCAGTAGTACCTGCGATAAGACAATGAGGCATCTTTGAAATGCTAGTAGCCTGCGGCTGACCGGAAACGTCAAGACCGAGAGGTACAAGAAGTGGATCGTTGCTTTTAGAAAAAAGGGGCTCTGCCAAAAGTCGTCGCAATGTTACTATTTCAGGTTTCTTGTTAGGGATTTCAATTCCAACTAACGATCTACCTGGAATTGGCGCCTCAATCCTTACTGCGCCAGTTGGAGCGGCAAGAGCAAGCGCTAAATCATTCCCTAAGGCTGTTATTTTCGACAATTTGGTTCCGCGCGCAATTTCCAACGCGTATTGAGTTACGGCAGGACCATAATTTACTTCACCAACTCTTGCGCTGATACCAAAACTTTCAAGTGTATTTTCAATAATAGAAGCACTCCCCTTTACGTCTCCCCTATCGGCCTCCTTTTGTTTAAGGTCAATAAGCAAATTAAGCGGCGGAAATATCCATGTCGATGATGTGGCTGGATTCAACGGTTTAATTACAATGTCTTGATTTAAAGAAGTAGCCATATTGCCTTCAGAAACAGATTTTATTGTTTGTTGAGAAGGCATGACAAGTGCTGGTTTTTGCGTCTTAATCTTTTTATCTTGAATGAATGAATTGTCTTTCATAAACTCAAACGATTGTTTTCCTTTATTCACATTAAGTGAAGGAGATGAATGGGTAAAGACCTTCTTTATTATTCCAGCAAACCATCTGAGAATATTAAACAGAGTAACAAAAAACACATCAATGGAAGTATCTAGTATTAAAACAATACCAATAATGCAGAAAATAAATAAGACCACTACTGATCCAAATCCGGTAATATTTAATTTAAGTTCTTCAAAAAAACCTTTTCCAATCGATCCAGATTGAAAAAGAGGCAACGATGAAAGAAAAAGAATAATTAATCCAATAGTTATATTTGGTTTAATGAATTTCAGTTTTTTACTATTGAAAAAGTGAGCAGATACAAGAAGTACAATAAACGGAATGAAAATACTGATTCCACCAAAATTTGATACTAGCGTCTTATTTATCTGAGAAAGTAAAGCTCCCCCCGTTTCCTCAGTTTGTATGAAATGAACAAACGATAAAAAAAGAAGAAAAGAAGCTGCAACTCCCACAAACCCAAGAATGTTAAAAATAGTTTTACTATTGATCTTTACCTTGAAAAAGGGGATCTTTATAAGCGATTTTCTTCGTGCCATATAAAAAAATTATTGATACTGAAAAACTTAATTAGGAACTTAGTTTTTTTCAGTATACTATTAAACAAATTCAAAATCAACGAAGAAAGCACGAATAATAACAGATAACTAAGGCTGATGTAATAGGCGCAACTATTTACTTGATAAGTTGCAAATTAATTCGTCCTTGACTGTCAATTTGAATAACCTTCACCCTAACCCGTTGACCAAGTGATACGATCTTGCTTGGATCTTTGACAAATTTATCGCTCATTTTTGAAACATGTACTAGACCCTCCTGACCTGGAATACATTCTACAAAAGCTCCAAAAGGAAGAATGCGCTTCACTTTGCCCTCAAATTCCTCCCCAACTTGAACTTCTCGAGTCATGTCTGAAATGGTATTAACTGCATCTTGAACTCCTTTTCTATCAATTCCACTTATTACAACTTTTCCATCATCTTCAATATTAATTTCGGTCTTTGTTCGCGCAATAAGCGCTCGTATGTTTTTTCCGCCTGGTCCAATAATATCACCGATTTTATCTGAAGGAGGGGTTAATATAACCACTTGTGGAGCAAACTTCGAAATTTCAAGTCTCGCCTTTGGAATAACTTTATTCATATGGTCCAATATAAAAAGTCTTGCAACTCTTGCACGCTCAAATATCTTATGAATCATATCTTCAGTTAATCCTTTATTCTTCACGTCAAGCTGTATTGCGGTAACGCCTTCAGAAGTACCCGCAACTTTGAAATCCATTTCTCCTGAAAAGTCTTCCAATCCAACAATATCTGTCAAAATTTCGTACTCAGTATCAGATTTAGTCACTATCCCCATCGCCACACCCGCAACAGCTTGCTTAATGGGAACACCCGCATCCATAAGGGAAAGTGAAGATCCGCAAATTGAACCCATTGATGATGATCCGTTTTCCGCAAGTATTTCTGAAACAACACGAATTGCATAAGGAAATTCTTCTGTTGTTGGCAACACCGGCTCAATGGCCTTTTCAGCCAATGCACCGTGACCGATAGCCCGCCTACTAGGCCCCATCATTCGACCAGTCTGACCATAAGAATAAGGACCATCTGAATAATGATGTATATATCGCTTTGTGTCTTTTCCCTCTGGACCTTCAATGAGTTGTTCCAGTGTCGTTGACCCAATCGTAGCAATAGAAAGAACTTGCGTCTGACCTCGTTGAAATAAGGCAGAACCGTGCGTTCGCGGAAGAAGTCCCACTTCAACTTCTAGATTGCGAACTTCATCCAACTTCCTACCATCTGGTCTTTTCTTTTTGTCCAGAATATTTTTTCGAATTTGTTCATAATTATATTTTGTTACGATCCCGAGTATCTTTTTCTTATCATACTTTCCTTCTGTTTCTTCAAAGATTTGATCAATTATTTCATTCAAGGCAGCACTATTGGTTCCCGGAGTCATAGCTGCCTCTTTCATTGCTTCAGTAAGTTGGGATTTATAAGATTTGGCGATGATTGACTCAACTTCTTTATTCGCTTCATCGCTGGGAATTTCACTTTTTGTTTTCCCAATCTTTTTTGCGATGCCAGTAATGAAATCTATTATCTTTTTGTTTTCTTTTTTAGCCATTTCAATTCCTTCTTCAATCAGTTTTTCAGAAAGCATTCCCGCCTGAGTTTCGATCATTAAAACTTTTTCTGATGTTGAGGAGACAACTAGTTCAAGAAAAGAATACTCTTGTTCTTCATCTGAAGGATTTATTACAAATGTTCCGTCTTTGTTCTCAGGAGAGGGAATATACCCTATTTTTGTCGTACTAATTGGTCCCTCCCAAGGAACACTCGAAACGGTAAGTGCAGCTGATGTGGCAATAGCTGAGACAATTTCAGGTGAATTTACTCCATCAACAGAAAGCAGTGTGATAACGATTTGAACTTGTTTTTTAAATAACTTTGGAAATAATGGACGAATTGAACGATCAATGAGTCGACCTGTTAACACTGCCTCATCGGAGGGACGTCCTTCTCGTTTTATCCAACGCGATCCTTTAATGAGCCCTCCTGCATACAATTTTTCAACATACTCAACAGAAAGAGGAAAATAGTCAATTGCGGGATTCTCTGCTCCAACGGCTACTGTTACCAAAACAGCGGTATCACCCAGCGTAGCAAAAACAGACGTATCAACTGACTGGGCAAATTTCCCGAATTGAAGTTTTAATGGTTGATTATTGATAACCAAAGTTTCTTCTGTAGATTTCATAATATATGAAAAATAATAATAGTTTACTAAAATTATATAACGAATACTATTTTACGATTCAGTTGGAGGCAATTGTCTTATTTCTTTAAACCAAGACTCTCAATCAATTTTTTATATCTTTTTTCATCCAATTTCTGCAAATAATTAAGAATGCGTCTTCGTTTTGCAATTACTTTTAATAAACCTCTTCTAGAATGATTGTCTTTTTTGTTTTGAGTCAAATGCTCGGTTAATCGATGAATTTTTTGAGTAAGAAGAGCTGTTTGCACTTCTGGAGAGCCAGTATCGCCTTGTTTTTGAGCAAATTGTTCAATTATTTTTTGTTTATCTTCAGGTATTATTTTCTCCGAAGTTGTCACTGTTTGTTTTGTTGGGGGTTTTTTTACTACATCTTTCTTTTTGGATGTTGTTTTCATATCATAGGATTATAATGGATTATTGCATAACTTTCAACAGGAAGTTACATATGAGAAAACATATAAACCAGATTTCACATAAAAAAAAGGTTGTCTTTCTGCTCCTTACTCTCTGTATTCTTTTTTGGATTTTGTTATCCATACCTCCTTTTAACATGTATATTGTTTTATTTTGCATCACACTCGTCAGTTTTTCAAGCTATCTTCTATCAGGATTTTTTGTTCCAAAAAAACAACGAGTCTTTATCGCACTGTTTATTTTTGCTTTATTATCTATTAATGGATACGTGGGGTTTAATATTTTAAACTGCATTTTACTATTCTCCCTCCTCCTGAGTCTCCTTTTTTTGGTACAATAAGAAAATGAAAGGGAACTTCTATATTACAACTACCGCACCATACGTAAATGCAAAACCCCATATCGGTTTTGCATTAGAGGTCATTCAGGCTGATGTTCTGGCCCGATATAAAAGAATGCAAGGATTTGACGTTGCTTTTGGGTTTGGAACCGATGAACATGGAGTAAAAATATATCGAAAGGCTTTATCAGAAAAAAAAGATCCGCAACAATATTGTGATGAATATGCAAAGGAATACGACCAACTTGTACGCTTACTTGATTTAAGCACCACGCATTTCATGAGAACTACCAATCCTATCCACATTAAAGCAGCACAAAAAATATGGGAATTATGTTATTCAAATGGGGATATTTACAAAAAAAACTATCAAATAAAATATTGTGTAGGATGCGAGTTGGAAAAAACAGATTCTGAACTAATAGAAAATAGGTGTCCTGTTCATCCAAATTTAGAAATAGAATCATTTGAAGAAGAAAATTACTTTTTTAGATTTTCTAAATACCAAGACGCATTGTTAAAATTATATAGCGATACCACTCCTTTCATTATTCCGCAAAGCAAATTAAATGAAATCATATCATTTGTCAAAAATGGCCTGCAAGACTTTAGCATTTCGCGGTTGAAATCAAAAATGCCTTGGGGAATTGATGTTCCTAATGACCCAACGCACGTGATGTACGTATGGTTTGACGCTCTCGTTTTTTACATTTCAACTATAGGATGGCCGCAGAATAAATCTGAATTTACTAAATGGTGGCCCGTTGTACAACTTGCAGGAAAAGACAATCTACGACAACAATCAGCTATCTGGCAAGCTATGTTATTGTCCGCCGGTTTATCCCCATCAAAACAAATCATTATACATGGCTTCATTACTTCAGATGGCCAAAAAATGAGTAAAAGTCTCGGAAATGTCATTGATCCAGTTTCAATAGTTCAAAAATACGGCGTTGATGCTGTACGATACTATTTGTTAAGAGAAATACCTTCAACTAGTGATGGCGATTTTTCAGAGAAGCGTTTCAAAGAATTGTATAATGCCGACCTTGCAAATGGCTTAGGAAATCTTGTTGCACGAGTACTTACCTTGGGTGAAAAAATTAATTTAGTGACACCCGAATATGATGAAAAGGCAATTTCTATTCCCCAATCTCTTGATAAAGCCGGATTTAAAGAATGTGTTGAAAACTTTGAGCTTAATAGTGCGCTTGAACATTTATGGAATGGATTTAAAGAAATTGATGCAAAGATAAATCATGACGAACCCTGGAAAAACCCTCAGGCAAATACTATTCTAGGTTATATCACCGAAATTCGATCTTATGTAACATATTTGAGGCCTTTTTTGCCTTCCGTTTCAGAAAAAATTTTGAATGCAACAAAAGGAAAAATCAATAAAATCCCGATTTTATTCCCTCGAATCAGTTAACTTTAAATATATGGAATTACCTACAAAAGAAAACGATAAACCGATTCAAAATCAACATGAGACAATTTCCAAGAAAAAACTTCCTTCCACACTGTTTCTTTTTGTTTTGACACCCTTACTTGTTATTTCGATTGGGGCTGTTCTTTTTTATTTTTTAATACTTTACAAACTTCCATCTCCTCAGTCGCTTCGCAACAACCGAACCACCCCACTTTCCACACATATTTTTGATCGGAATGGAAAATTGCTGTATGAATTTTACAAAGAACAAAATAGAACGTTTGTTTCCATAAAAACCTTACCTAAATACACGTATCAATCAACTATTGCTATTGAGGATAAAGACTTCTATAAGCACAATGGTGTTTCATTGGTGTCGGGTATTTTTCGAGCGATAAAAGATACAACGTTTGGACGAAACCTTCAAGGAGGTTCCACCATTACTCAACAACTGGTTAAAAGTGCCCTTCTTTCCCCTGAACGTACTATCCAACGGAAGATTAAAGAGATTATTCTTGCTCTCTGGACAGAGAGACTCTATACA
>Ga0172368_10005017_pt1 | contig 15021 bp, 15 predicted proteins | sample Lak11m_FD_114540 | JGI IMG/M metagenome (GOLD analysis project Ga0172368, IMG submission 114540) | Freshwater microbial communities from Kabuno Bay, South-Kivu, Congo - kab_022012_11m | ecosystem: Environmental > Aquatic > Freshwater > Lake | place: Democratic Republic of the Congo: South-Kivu...
AACATCAAGAGATCGAGCAAACGTATCAGCAAGCTTTTCATCATTCGTCCACACCGAAGCTCCTAATCCAAATCGCGTATCATTAGCAATCGCAATTGCTTCATTAACAGTTTTCCAAGAAAAAATAACAGCAACAGGACCAAATGTTTCTTCATGATACAAAGTCATATTTTTAGTAACATTCGTTATAATTGTTGCAGGATACATATATCCTTTACCTATCGGAATAATTCCACCAGTAATAATCGTTGCCCCCTGCGTACCTGCTTCATCAACAAGTTTTGCAATATCATTCCGAATTGATTCTGTTGCAAGAGGTCCCATCACGGTTCCCGAATCCATAGGGTCGCCAATTGGAATATTTTCAAAAGCAACTTTTAATTTTACAACAAAATCTTGATAGAGTGATTCATGTACGAGAAATCGTTTTGCAGAAATACACGTTTGTCCCGCATTTTGAATACGAGCTGTTGTCGCAATAGGAATAATTTTTTCTAAATCTACATCACCGGCAACAATAAATGGATCGCTTCCCCCAAGTTCAAGCACCGATTTTTTAATATTTCCTGCTGCACGGCTGGCAACCGAACGCCCCGCAGGTTCGCTTCCTGTAAGTGTCACCGCGGAAATACGATCATCATCAATAATTTCAGCAACACGAGCTCCACCAATTTTCATATTCTGAAACACACCTAATGGGAAACCGGCCTCCGTCATAGCTACTTCGATCGCCATACCACATTGAGGAACATTTGAAGCGTGTTTTAATAGTCCTACATTCCCCGCCATAATCGTTGGTGCAAGAAATCTGACAACTTGCCAATAAGGAAAATTCCATGGCATCACCGCAAGAATTGTTCCCAATGGTTCATAACGAACGAGACTTTTTTTTGCAGGTGATTCAATGATTTCCTCAGCTAAAAATTTCTCGGCATGTTCTGCAAAAAATCGAGCACACATAGCACATTTCTCAATTTCTCCTATGGCAGAAGTAACCGGACGCCCCATTTCTATGCTGGCTAGTTTTGCTAATTTTTCCTTATCGCGTTCTAAAATATCAGCAAATGCATTCATCAATTTTGCACGCTCGGCAAAAGAAGTTTTTTTCCATGACTGAAAAGCTTCCCTTGCACGCACAAGTATCGCCTCAACTTCAGTCGGCATATGCTCATCGAATGTTGCAAGAATTTCTTCGGTATAAGGATTTTTTGAGATAAGTGACATGATTTAGGTTATAGGTTAAAGCTTATAGGTATTAGACGTTATTATAAATTATCTAAAGACTAATAACTAAAAACTACAAGTATTATTTTCCATTTCTTCGGTAAATACGCGGTGGTTTTCACTGTAATCAACAGGAACATCAATAATCCAAACGCCACCTTTATCCTGTGCTTGTTTAATATGTTCTTCAAGTTCGCTTGCTTTCATAACACGTAATCCATGTGCTCCATAACTTTCGGCATATTTTACAAAATCAGGATTATTAAAGGAAAGTCCAAATGAAACGTAATGTTTTTCTTGCTGTTCCCAATCAATCATACCGAATCCATTATTATTTATAATAATAACAATAAGATCAAGTTGTAAACGAAGCGCGGTTTCAATTTCTTGAGAATTCATCATAAAACCGCCGTCTCCTGTTACTACTACAACTTGTTTATCAGGATGCACTAATTTTGCAGCAATACCTGATGGTAGACCTGCACCCATAGTAGCAAGTGCATTATCAAGAAGTAGTGTATTCGGCATATATGTTTTATATCCACGTGCAAACCATAATTTATACATCCCATTGTCTAAACAAACTATTGCATCATCTACAACGCTCTTACGCACATCAGCCACAATACGTTGCGGAAACATTGGAAAATGATCGCTTGTTATATTTTCTTCTATTTTTTTCTCAATACCGACTTTCAAAGATAAAACTTTTTCTGTCTGCCATGATTTTTTTGTAATTTTTTCAGTAATTTGCCATAACGTATTTCCTATATCACCTACAACTTCATAGGTTGGAGCATAGTAAGAACTAACATCTGTTGGAAAAAAATTAATATGAAGCACTTTTGCATTTTTTGAGAGAAATGGCAATTTTTCCTCAAGATCGTATCCGATAACAATAATAAGATCAGCAAGATTCACACCACAATGCACATAATCGCGCGATGATACTGCAAGTGTTCCCATATAATAATCACTGCGTTCATCGACAACACCCTTACCCATTTGTGTATCCACAAAAGGAATATTTGTTTTTTCAATAAAAGCAGACAAGGTCTTTGAAATTCTTTTTCTATTTGCACTTGCACCTATAAGAACAAGTGGCATTTTTGCATTTTCAATCATTTCAATCGCTCGTGCAATTGCTTTTTCTTCTGCAATAGGACGACGAAGTGGTACAGGTTCTATAACCTTTGCCGACGTTTCATCGTTTGCAACATCTTTCGGTAATTCAATATGTGTTGGTCCAGGTTTTTCTTCTTCTGCCCTACAAAATGACTCACGAACAATTTCAGGAACAAGATCAGCATAAGTAATTTGTCGCGTATATTTTACAATAGGTTCAAACAATCGCACCATATCAACAATTTGGAAATTGCCCTGAGTTCGTGCACGGATAGGTTTTTGCCCAGTAATCATAACCATGGGCATACCACCTAATTTTGCATACGCTGCTCCAGTCACAAGATTTGTTGCACCAGGTCCTAATGTCGATAAACAAATACCTGCTTTGCCGGTTAATCGTCCATACGTTGCCGCCATAAAAGCCGCAGCTTGTTCGTGGCGTGTTGGAATATATACAATTTTTGACTTAGAGAGCGCCTGTAAAAAGTGAAGATTTTCTTCTCCAGCAAGCCCAAAGATGTGGGTCACGCTTTCTGCTTCCAAAGATTGTATAAATAATTCTGAGGCATTCATACGGATGAGTATATCATAAAGTTATACGTGTGTTTATTAAAAGAATAATCTATATATTAATGAAATCCTTCAATAAAGAATTGACAATCAACGGGATGCATTGATGTTACTTTTTCTACTAAATCATTACAAGCTTTTTCCTGTCCACAAACATATACATCCGCGTTGTTAAAATCAAAAGTTTGCAGATGATCTTGTATATATCCCTTAAGAACAGCCGTCGTTTCACTTCCTTTTGAAACGACATGCATTACGGAAATGTTTTTTGATTTTTGCGATAGTGTATCGAAATATTCTTTATATAAAATTTCATCTTCACTTTTACTACCCGTAAGTATCGTAAGATGTTCTATATTTTTCTGGTGAGAAAAATAATCTGCTATTGATTTCACCACTCCTGCACCAACTCCAAATGCACAAAGATATATTTTTTTATGATACATCTTGTCAACAGTGTTAAGTCCCAACGGTCCCATAATTTCAACAGTTTCCCCTATCATGTTTTTATTCCAAAAAAGTGGCGTCATAACACCTGAGGGGCTTAATCGTAACGTAAGGGCAATACTTGATTGTGCATCAGGCGAAGATGAAATTGAATAAGCACGTCGAACTTTTTCTCCATTAATATACATAAATACATTCACAAAACTTCCCGCAATAAAATGTATAGGTTCCGATAATGCAATAGAAACCTCTTTTGCAGTTTTGGAGACATCTTCTACGTTGATTATTATTCCTGTAAGTTTTTTTATACTCATAGTTGTGATAATTGTTTTCTCTTTCTATTTTTAATATACGCTATCACGGTAACCATTGTCACGAGAACAAGAGCGACAAGTTGACTAATACTTCCATAGGTCAAAAAAACATAGAGTGCACTACCATAGAAATAAACATAGGAAAGTTTCTGTATTATTTTCCACCAACTACCCAGTATCCGTTTTGAAAAACTATTCGAAGTTACTAGAAGTACTATCGCCGAGAGATCCGCCATATGTGCCAAAACAACATAATCAACCATAGACCAGTAATGTGCTGTTCCTATACTCGTAATATAACTTACGGGATCAACGATTAATTTTGCAAATATAAATGAAACAATAATCGATGCAGAAAGTACCCCCGCACCCTTGCGAAGCATGACCAGGGGTCGGATGAATGTATTGGTGATAAAGATATCAGCAAGGGGTCGGATCATCATAACAAAGAAAAGAAACAAGTGAGAAATTGCATAGATTTGTTGTGTGACAACACTCGAAATAGTTTCAGGTCGAAAAGCAAGCACTAACGGAAACACCATCATAATAGTTACTGAAATTACAAGGAGTGTTTCTTGCACATATTTAATGAAAGTAAGATATATTTTCATAGAATGTGTTTAATTATTTTCCCATCATTTTTTGTAATAATAAACGAGACATCTTCTTCTGGTAATAATTGTAATGCTGTATCGTGATTCATTGATATAAATACTTTCGTATATGCTTCAGCGCGAGCTCCGTCGGTATGTATAACACTTGCAGAAACAATATCACTTTCTGGATTTTGTGTCCCTGAACTATCTAAAATGTGATGCATTTTTTTACCCGAATGTTGCCATGATCTTTTATACGTGCCACTCGTTGCTAAACTTTGATTATATAAAGTAACACTAATATCATTATTAGATACTACTGGATTATAAATGGTAAATACAAATTTATTTCCCTGCGCATCAAATCCTTGTGTATAAATATCACCACCCATATTAACAATGACACCACATATTTTTGAAGAATATAATTTTATTTTTTTTGTAATCATTTCAGCAAGATACCCCTTGAGAAATCCCCCAAAATCAAGTTTTTGACCTTCTTGTAAATATATATGAGATGCTCGATGGTCTATTATTACAGAAGAAAAATCAATATCGTAAGGACTTTCATCATAATTATCTTTATCATTCTGTATATCATTAAAATTTGTATCATATCCAAATCTTGCAACTTGAACGAGTGGATTAAATATTCCTTTCGTTTCAGTAAAAAGTTCGTATGCTTTTTCTGTTACTTCTAGAAATGTTTGAGATACTTGCATATGTTTATGCTGATTCAAAAGTGAAAGTTCACTCGTTGGTAGAAATCTTGAAAACTTTGCTTCGTATATTTCTATATCATTCTTTGCTATTTCGTACATATTCAAAGCTAATTCTTGTGAATCACAAACAACAGAAATAAAATATTCTGTTCCCATAGCCTTGCCACTAAATTCAAATTCTTTATTCATACTATCCACAGAATACCTCTAAAAGATGAATATTTAATGAATAGGTGTATCATATATAATATGAGAACACTCATTGTAGAAGATAATGAAAAATTGGCCAAATATACCAAACAAATGCTTGAAGAAGAAGGCTATGCTGTTGATGTTGCATATGATGGAGAAACGGGAGAACGTTTAGCACGATCAGGAAGTCATGATTTACTTGTTTTAGACATTATGCTCCCTAAAAAAGATGGTGTCTCTGTATGTAAAAGTCTACGAAAAGATAACATAACACTACCTATTGTGATGATCACTGCAAAGGGAGATGTTGATGATAGAATCATTGGACTTGATAGCGGAGCTGATGATTATTTAATAAAACCGTTTGACATGAAAGAATTAGTTGCAAGAGTTCGCGCCCTCCTTCGTAGACCACAAGAAAAAATAATCACAACCCTCAAAGTTCAAGACATTATACTCGACAATAATAAACACTACGTCACTCAAAAAGGTAAACCATTGTCTCTTACATTAAAAGAGTATATTATTTTAGAATATCTCATGATACATGCTGATCAAGTAATACCACGAGAGCAACTCCTTGAACATTGTTGGGATTTTGCGTATAGTGCATTTAGTAACATCACCGACGTATATATAAAACAATTAAGAAAAAAATTAAAAGATACCCATGAAAAATATATTCAAACAATTCGAGGAGTGGGCTACACATTCAAATCAAAGTGAGTTCACAAAAGCTGTTCTTCTTTTGACGGTATATTATACTGTTGGCGCTTTTGTGATATTGGCTGTTTTTAATCTTTTAGTATATGGTTTATTTGTTAACAGCACCCGCATCGAAAAAATTGATGCTGTGGAATACTCGTCATTATCATATAACGAGTACGAAAAAGAGTTCGAGGAAGGTCGTATTGATGAAATACAAGAAAACTTGGCAAATATCCTTCTTGTTTCTGATGTAATAATTCTTATGATTACTCTTATAGTAGCTTATGCTCTATCGAAACGGACGCTCGCACCACTCGAAGAATCATACAAACGACAATCACAATTTATAGCTAATGCTGCACATGAACTTCGCACACCGCTTGCCGTTATGCAAGCAGGAAGTGAGGTTATCTTGAGATCCAGAAGAACAGAGCAGGATTATATAAAATACATAGAAGAATCTCTTGAGGAAATAAAAAGACTCACTGCTCTTTCTAATGATCTGTTATTTCTTGCTCGTAATAGTGGTAGAAAAAAAATAAATTCTATGACAAACGTTATTCTCTCGGAAATATGCAACCGACAAATTGAAAATATGCGTGCCTATGCGCAAAATAAAAATGTAAAAATCAATCTATCTATCACTGACAACATAGTTGTTTTAGGAAATAAAGATGATCTTACTCGCCTTGTAGTCAATCTTCTTAAAAATGCAATTGATTATAACATTCAAGGTGGTATGGTCATGGTATCTCTTCATAAAAAAAATAATACTCATGTATTTTCCATACAAGACACTGGTATTGGTATTAGTAAAGAAAACATTTCTCATATTTTTGAAAGATTTTATAAAGCTGATAATGCACGTACACAAAACGCCTCTGGTACAGGATTAGGACTTGCTCTTGTTAAAGAAATTGTCGAAGAACATGCTGGATCAATAAAAATAGAGAGTGTTCCTGAAAAAGGTACTCTTGTAAGCGTTATATTACCCTGTGTATAAACAAGCCTCTCATTCATGTAATTTTCATAATGATTCTATAGACTATCGGCATTACTCATAAATAAGTAATACCATTATGTCTCAATATATTTGTTTAGATTGCGGTTGGATATACGATGAAGCCAAAGGATTTCCGGAAAGAGGAATCGCTCCGGGAACAACATGGGAAAGTCTTCCTGATGATTTTAAGTGTGGCGAATGTGATGTACGAAAACGTGACACTCATATGTGGCAAAAATTAAATTAAAAATATATGAAAAACGATCTTAAAAATATCATAATAACTTTTGGACTTATTATCATAGTATTAACACAAGGTTCTTTGGCATATCAACAAAAAGTTCATAACGAATATATTTTTGCAGTACAACAACAAGAATTACAGAGAAGAGAACTTGAACAATCAAAAAAAGCGGAACAGGAACATCTTGCACAAATAGCAGAAGAAGCATTGAGAAAAAAACAAGCACTACAAGAACAGTTAGCTCTGCAAAATTATCAAAACCAACTTGCATTCAATCAAGCACAAGCACAAGCAAACTTTTTACAACAACAAGCTCAATTACAGCAACAAGCCCAGCAAACACCTATTGTAACAAAACCCGTTGTTGTTGTGCGACCAAGTAGACAATCAAGAGCTAGTTAATTATTTATGTAATCACAAAAAATATGAAAACATTCTTGGCTTCAATTATAGGTATCGCTGCATGTTTAAGTTTTATTTCTTATGCAAACGTACAAACAAAAGTATCAACGCCGAATCAAACACCATCTGATCAAAATGTTGCCCTAGAAAAATCTCAAGGTACTTCATCTTTATTGACGCTCAACCAATTATCAAATCAAGAAAATGCACCTCAAAATACTCAACCTATCATTACTCATACACCGGTGACAAATTATTCATTACCTGTAACAATAACTCCATTAGAATATAGAGATGATGATTATAATGAAAGAGATTATGCAAGAAATAATTACTACGAAAATAATAAAGAAGAACAAGATGATTAATATCTCTGTTTATAGTTTATAATTTTTAAAAATATAAAATAAAATTTATCATCTAAAAAACTTAACAAAACGTACCACAATACCACCCGCCAGAATAATTATTCCCACAACAACTACGACAATAGGTATATGCGTTTTACTTTCCCCTGCCATCGCTACAAGAGTATCAACATTATTTTGAGTATCTTGAATAGGAAAAGCAATGTCCTCTATAGGTAAAAAATTCGCCGACACAATATTTTTTTCACTCACTAACGCATTCAAGATATTAGATTTTATTTCTTTATTTTCTTCTATAGGGATGTCAGTTTCTTGTGTTTCATCTTCTTGTGGAATATCATCAACAACTATTTCTTCTTCATTATCATCAACTTTTTCTTCCTTTGGTTTTTTAACATTGTACAAGATAGAGTTCCATGATTTACCAAGTGCAGCAGGAATTGCATAACTCGTTGCCCAAATTCTATTTTGTAAACTCTCGGTCAAGTCGAGTACCGCACCATCAGCCACTTGTGCATGGACAAGATAATCAAGTCCACTGTTTCCATTTTTTATCCATGATGCACCAAGTACACTTTCTGACTGCAGTACCCAACTTGTTCCATATACAGAACCCCAACCACCATCATTTTTCTGCATATTTTCAAGATAAACACCTGCTTGAGCAATACTATCAGAAACACCATCGAGAGAAGAAAACGAATCAAGTGCTTGAATTGCTGCTGCTGTTAAATCAATACTATTTTCCCATGAACCGTTACCTTTTTGTTCTGAAATAATAAATGCAACATCTTGATAAATAATTTCATCTTCATTCGAGTATCCGGAACTTGCAAGAGGAATAAGTGCAAAAATATCATCATTCACTAAATCATCATCACCAAATTGTGTGCCATCAAACTCACTGATTATTGCTTCTATATAATTTTCTCCTGCAAAATCGTAAGGATTTTGTTTCAACGCAAGAAGTGCCATTGATTTTCTTTCATTATCCGTAAGAAATGAACTGAGAAAACTGTTTTCTTCCATATAATGTATAAGTTTTACTTTTGTTGTACTACTACCACCGGCGGCAACAATCGCAAAAGCAGCCCAATCAGTGTACATAGCATCTCCAAATGAACCGTTAGAATTTTGTACACTTTCAAGATAGCTCATTGCTGCAGACACACTGAAAGTGATTTCCTGATCCTCATCTTCATGAGAATCATCACCACTATCTTGAGATACCGTTACCGTATAGGCAGGAAAATAATAATCTTCAGCAATGCCAACAGAATATGTTCCTGCATCTGTAAGTGTAAATGTTGCTTTTCCCTCTGTATCAACTGCTTGTGTTGCAACTACAATTGGATTCCATGGATCATCAGGATTTGGCGTTGTTACACCAATCGTTACCTCACTCAGTGGATTCCACGTATTATTTTCATAATTATATTTTTCTGCTGTCACTGTAAAAGGTACCCCCGCAATAATTTCTGTTTCAGGAAGTGACACTTGGTGTGAATATCCAAAATATAACCCCACAGCTTCAGCGCCGGAAAGAAACGTCGCATCCACAGCACTCCAAGGAGTTACATTATCAACAACATATTGCCAATTATCACATAGAGGATCACCATTTTGGGGAGTAATACATTTTATATAGAGTGAATCGAAAGAACTATAATATTGAATATCAGAAATAGAAAATGCATCACTGATCTCGTCGAGAGCATATAAAAATCCAAGAACGCTTTGAGTACTAACGGTATGTATTACTCCTTCACTATCAGTTACTTCAAGAGCACCTTCAACAGGAAGTTCTACAACATCTTGGAATAAAACAGTATCACCATTACGAATCACTACTGTTTCCATTGGAATTGGCACTGGTTGTGGCAATAATGCCATAACCATTACTGTTCGTGTAACAACAATTGCGTTATTACTTGCGAGATCACTCACGGTATACGTAACAGTATATTCACCAGGTATCGTGGTATCCACTGGATTAGAAATTATAATATTCGCAGTTATATCTCCGTCAATATCATCAAGTGCTGTTGCTCCTGCATCAACGTAGGTTTCTCCTTCTGCAAGAAAAACAATAGCATCACCAAGTAATGTAATAACTGGTGGAGTTATATCAAGAACAGGTACAAGAGGGGCAACAGTAACAAGACGTTCAACTTCTGTTGCACTATTTCCTGCAGAATCATTTACCGAATAAGAGATCGTGTATTCGCCAGGTATCGCAGTATCAACTGGATTTGAAACAATAATATTTGCCGTGATATCACCGTCTGTTTCATCAATGGCAATAGCGCCTTCGTCAATATAGGTATCACCGAGAGTAATTGATATTTGGGAATCTCCAATCAACGTAATAATTGGAGAAGTTATATCTAGCTCTAGAATGATGTCTTCAGCGTGAACAAAACTAAAAGAGATTACAAGAAAAAAGACTATCAAAAATAAAGAAAAAGTTTTTTGTGTGCAAAGCATCATCATATTATTTAAGTTTCCACTCGATAACATCACCATCGTGCGGAACATACATAGAAACACCGACCGATGCTTCTTTACCATTAATAAAATACATAAGATTTTTTCCATCGCCCGATTCAAGTAAACCAATAGCAGTCACAAAAAATCCAAGCCCCGGATATTCACGTGCAGAAAACAAAATAGTGCCTTGTACATCAGCATTATGTAATGTCTCATAGAGTGTATCGCCAACAACAAGAGGAATACTGATTGGCATACTGCCAATAATAAGAGAAATATTTTCAGTGGAAATAATTTCTTGTTGTTGTGGTTGTGTTGGTGGTAATGTTACGTTTTCTTGAAATACTTCTGTTTGTTGACTTGGCATCGTTGCTACAACATTTTCTATTACCGGAATTGTCGGTGATGATTGTTTTTGAAAATAAAAATATACAACAATACCAAGAATCACCATACCGCCAACGATGATAATTTTAATATATTCTTTTTGTATTGTTTTTAACATAGTATGTAGAGTGCATTAAAAAAACTCCCGCCGAGAGGAGTTGCCATGCCACATCGCACTGTGACTTAATTCCTGCTCGGGACTTGTTCTATGATTGGTATTCGGACTTGTCTACGACTTTACGTCGTTGACTTACCGTAGCGGCACTGTGGAGGATTTACACCTCACTTCCCCAATCATAAAATATTTAGTTGTGATAACTTTACGTACATGATTCCAAAATCATGCACATTGAGTATTACATAGAAACAATATTTGTTCAAGTGGATAGTAATAAAAAAAAGTCTTTACCCACTATAAAAGTTCTCTATCGCTTTTATTTCGTCGAACGAGGAGCACAGTGAAAATCTCTATCTTCATTGTGTCCGAGTGAAGACGAAACAAAGGTTCAATACTTCGTCCTTATAGGATGAATGAACACAAGTAAAGCGAGTTCTGATAATACCTTGGTCTATTATAGAGAACCTTTATTTCAAATGTTTTTTATTATGCACTTCTTTTTCAAGTTCACCGATTTTATCGGCAATAACTTCTAACTCTTGTTTAATATCAACAATGACTTGTTCTTCCGTTCGTACCTCACTTTCTGTTTTTTCACTTAATTTCTTTTCCTTGCGAAGTCCAGAAAGAATCAATTCGTTTCCAATGAAACTAGAAGTGAATGCACCAGTAAAATACAACATAATAATACCGACAAGGAATGATAACGGTCCATCCCACCACGGAGATGAAATAGCATCTATTGTTAAATTATTTTGAAAAACATCAAAATACATATGAATGAGATCAATACTGTGCCACACTCCACGCCAAAAAAGCACTACACCAATACCTACAACTAACGCATAAAATGCTGGGTGATGACTTAAATAAATTTTAATCCTTTCAGCTAGTTTATCTGTAAAACTTTTCATGTAGGCATTTTAGCATAATTTGTAAAAAAATAAGAATACAGCGACACCTATCTTGCTAGTCTGTTTGACTAAGAGATTTATATATGTTATTGTTTGCAACAACAAAATTATATAGCAAACCTTTAAAAAAGAAAAAATGTTCAATAATCCAACAGAAGATGCCATTGATGCCGGAATCATCTACTTAATAAGGACGCTTTTGTCTTATTTAAAAATAAAAAATGGTCTTGATCCTATCCACCAAGACATGCTGATTACGCTGATAGAAAATCCAAGATGGAGGACTATCATCGCTCAGAAACATGGAATTGCTCCCGCTCATGTATCAGCAAGAGTCGGTGAGGCAATATTTTGCATAATACAGCAAATGAATTCCACACTTGAAAAAGGAAACAGTCCAAAGACAGCTACCGTTGTTCCTCCCCCATTCGTTGTTGACATAGACAGAGTAAATAAACGCATCCGAGCCATACAGATCGGTAAGACGCTTCTTGAAACAGTCTCAGAAAAAAATACCCGAACCAATCGCCAACTGCAAGAAATCGCAGAATCAGGCGGGATTTGGCATAGCCATTTTACCTATGAACAATTGGTGACAATTCCAATGACGCAAATTGAACAGTATTGTTCAAAACATGTCATTAAAAAAATTGACAAGATTCTTGAGAAAAAAAATCTTTGTCTCGAAATGAGTAAAGAAACTACAGATGCATATATTGCATTTGCAAAAAAATCATAGGAAATAAAAAAATAACCTCGATCCCCTTTTTACACACGCGAAAAGGGGATCTTAATTTTTAAGCCTAGCTTTCTCAAAAATGAGCATACTGAAAAAACACCCGCGGAGGAAATTCCTCCGTAGAAGAAAAATTTAAGAATGCATCATCATTTTTTTAATAAACGTCCTTATTTTCTCATCAGTTGGCGCGCTCAACATTCGCCTTTCTGTATTAGTCATTTCTACTTCATATGTATTAAGTTTTTCATTTTTACAAAGAGAACTCAAAGGAAAACCTTCTTCTCTTTTAACGCTAGGCATATCAACAAAAGTTTTATGTATGATAACTTCTTCATCATTTGCCTTGTGTCCAATTGATTTTTCAACAATACCTCGTACATCTTGTTTTGGTTGTTCTTCTTCCGCAAGACCAACGATACGAAAACCATAATCCATTGCAAAACAAGGTTTATGCGTAATCTTAAAACATGTTCTTGCTTTCTTTAAAGAATTTTCTCGAGGACTTAATCCATCTTCATCAGCTTGAGCTGTGATACCAACATCTTGTAAACCAAGAATTCTATACTGACCACCCACTATGTTTTGCAACATGTTTATTTTTGCTTTATTGGTTGTGACATATATAATTTCTTTCATATCTAAATTAAATTTATAATTATAAAATCTTCCTCACGTTACTAAAAATAACTCTACTTCAAGATTTTAGTTAAAATTTTTCTTTGATAACGGCTGTTTTGATTCCAAAATCATATTGAACATTAAAAGATAAATTTCCACCAGAATCTCTTGTAACACCAAAATCCTTTACCTGGGTTTTTCCTTTTGGATATATAAATATATTACCTGTTACATTTGCTGCTACGGAAGGCAAATTTTCTTCTTTATCACTAGAACAACTATCGAGAATCTGAACAGTATGGGGAGAAAATAAATCAAGATATGGTTGCATTCTCTTTCCAGCTACTCCTTTAAAATCATCTCGTTCAATAAAGAATTTATAGTTCTCTTTTCTATATTTTGCTGGACCTAAAAAAAATTCTTCACCACCACCATGTCCTGACCAAACTACAAATTCAGGTGATTTTTTATATTTTCTTTCCAAACTTACTAATAATTTTGCTAACTCAGGTAAACTTTGTGCTTCGATAATTTTAAGAGAATGACTTGGATGTATATGTATTCGTAAATTATCATACGCCCGACAAGCACCTTCACTATACGAACTAGCATTCCAATCATCTCGAGATACTACAACTAATCCGAAAGGTTTTGATTTCTCTCGTTCTTCGTATTGATCTAACCATGTTTCTTGACTAAAACGTCCAAAATTCTTTATCCCATAATTTTCATATAAATATTTACAGATAGTACTATGTTTGGCTTCAATCCTTTTAATACATAAAAGATTTTTTTTGATAATTAACATGAGATCTTCAAAAGCATCTTCTTTTGTATATACATCCTTGGCTTCCTTATCTTTAGAAGATTGAGATTGTGCATTACTTTCCCATGCATTAATAATTTTTTGAGAAGGCAATTTAAATAATTCAAGGAAATTTTTTAACCAAAGAAAAGCCAAGTGTCTATCTTCTTTATTTTTAGAATTAACTAACGATCTAAACATTTCCAGAGAAGTCTCCTCATCTTTGTTTATCTTAGTTATAGATTCTTGTTTAAATGTGTTTTTCCCTGATTCTATAGTCATAGCATCATTGTACTATTTTTAGAAAATATACCAAAATTTAATATTCTTAACTGATTATGTATCTTCCGCGCTTGGTCATATTTCGCGAGGACTACTTTTTATCAATTTCAAGTGATGTAATAGTGCGAAAATATGACTTTTTTTGCGTAAAATATATTTTGTACCTTCAACAAGTCCAATATTAAACACAAGCCACAGTATAATTAAAGGAATATAGGACAGATCCAACGGTGCAATTTCAAAAATATTTCTTACAAAAGGAATCGTCATCGTCACAACGAGAATAATCACAGCAATAATAATACTCCAATTTAATTTCTTGTTGGAAAAAATAGAATAAGAGAAAATTGAATTATATAAACTACGAAAAGAAAACGAGATAACTAAAATATACGAAGCAAAACAAACAAAGAAAATTGATCGAACTTGAGCTATGTCAGGTATCACTTTCAATAAAAAATAATACATAAGAAACAAGAACAAAGAACTCATAATACCAATACCAAATGTCAACACTTTCACCTCACTCGTAAAAATACTTTTCGATTCATTTTTAATATATTTTTTCTTGTCCATATTTTCATCAAAAGCAAACGCAAGTGCAGGTAGACTGCCGGTAAAAAGATTCACCCAAATTATCTGAAGCGCGGTCAAAGGCAGCGCAAGTCCCACAAGCAAACTGCCTCCAATCACAAAAACTTCGTCGAGAGAGTTTGACATGAGATACACAAACGTCTTTCGAATATTTGCAAG
>Ga0172368_10005018_pt1 | contig 15020 bp, 17 predicted proteins | sample Lak11m_FD_114540 | JGI IMG/M metagenome (GOLD analysis project Ga0172368, IMG submission 114540) | Freshwater microbial communities from Kabuno Bay, South-Kivu, Congo - kab_022012_11m | ecosystem: Environmental > Aquatic > Freshwater > Lake | place: Democratic Republic of the Congo: South-Kivu...
AATGCGGCAGAACCGTTGGCTTGAACAACCATCAAATAAATGAGCGCAGGGATGAAAAGGATGGCCGTTTCGATGGTGAGGCCGTACAGTGAACCAAGAGGCGAAAGCTTTTTTACAAGACCGTACAAGCCGAATGAAAATGCAAGTGATAGGGCGATGTAAGGCAGGCGGCCATAGACAACGGTCAGGTAGGTTACGCCGATCGCGGCAAGAATGACGGGAATCCATTGCGCGATTCGCAGGCGCTCCTTGAGGAAGATGACTCCCAGCAGCACGCTTAAAAGCGGATTGATGAAATAGCCGAGGCTGGTCTCCACGATGAAATTGGCGTTGACAGCCCAGACATACAAGAACCAGTTGACGCCGATAAGCAACGCCGCGATGGTATAGATTCGCAGTACTTTGACTGTAATCGTTCTTCGAAACTCATCCCATTGTTTGGTGATGATGATAACGACCAGCAGCAAAAGGCACGACCAGATAATGCGATGCCCGATCAGTTGAATGGCCGGGACATGATGAAGAAGTTTCCAATAAATGGGAAAGAATCCCCAGGCAACGTATGCGCCGATTCCGTATAAAATTCCTCTGTTCAATTTAGCTCCTTTGGTAATACCATGTAGTTTAACCCTAAAAATCTGCGGCGTTTCGATTGAATGTGATGTTTTGGAAGGCACTCACACAAAAAAAGGTACATGCCGCGCCTGATCTGCCAAACAATTTATACGGGATGCTTCGCTACGCTCAGCATGACACTGAACCTTGCATTGCTTCCCCCCAAATTAAATAAACGTCCCGAAGGTTTCTGCAATCAACCTTCGGGACAGTGTTTACAGCAATGTACTTTACGGCATGGATCCCAATGCCTTTATCGGGACCTCAATGGTCATCTTGCCTGCTTTTTCAAATTCGAGCGTCAGGCTGATGGTATCACCAGCTTTGAGTTCCTGTGTGAGTTCCATGAGCATAATATGGAATCCCCCGGATTTTAATTCGACAGTTTTGCCGGCAGGCAGGTCAATAATGGGTACGTCGCCCATGGACATTACATCCCCTTCCATGCTGCTTTGCATTGCCTGAGTCATCATTGCCGCATCGCAGGATACGCTGATCAATTTGTCTGCATCTGCGCCTGTATTTTTAATGAGCATATAGGCGGCAGTAGTTTCACCAACATCCGCCGCATGAGCGTAGGGTGTTGATATTTCAATACTGCCTTGTGTCTCTGCGGGGGCAGGTGTTGCACAAGCCGAGAGCAGGAAGGTCAATGCTATTACAAGGATCAAAATCTTTTTCATGTTATTCTCCTATTTTTTATGAACATTTAAGCTCATTTATTTTTCGGGTGTAATAATTTTGGGCGACAAAAAAAACAGCGAGAACTTGCTTGTCTTTGCAGTCTCGTCTGTTTAATATATGTTTTATTAATGGGCAATTGGGATTGGATGCAACACCCAAAACATAAGATCATGCGGGCATCGGTTCAGGGTGATAACCAATCTCGTTTGCAGCGAGGATGATCTGTTCAATGGTGAGTTTGGTTTCATCGAACTCGACTTCCATGTTCAACTTCTTATAACTGGCTGTAATTCGCTTTACACCGGGGGTTTCATCTTCCAGCCCTTCGAGGTGCATGGCGCAATTGGGGCAAGTCATATCGGGGACATTAAACATTTTTTTCATTTTTCACTCGCTTTGTTATTGATTGGTATCAGTTGATTCAAGATCGAAAACCAGTTGGCTGGGATACATGCCCATGGAACAGGTGTAACGAATAATAGCACCTTTTTCCTGCGCGGGAATGTTGAAATCCACCCGCCCGGTAGTGGGGAGTATCTTTTGATAATTAAGCGCAGGGACAACTACAGAGCGTGAGCAGGCCTGCGTATTACGGGTCACCCACTCAATGGTCAGATCTTGATTGGCTGGCAGATGAAGTATTTGTGGTGAATAACCAAATTCTGAAACTTCAATGGATCTGCCAGTTTGCGCAGGAAGTGCATAAGCCTGCATAATGCTGACTGCCCTGGAAATGGAAAACGGCGCACCCGACAAGTTAAGCCCGGTATCTATCTGGACAAGTCCCATGATAAGCATGGTCGCGGCCACGATACGGGTAAAGTATTTTTCAATAACTGAACCAAGTTTGGTGGCAAAATATGCCACTGAAAAGAAGAGCGGTGATGTTCCGAGGATAAAGGCAAACATTAGAGTGGCTCCCTGCAAGGCTGATCCTGTGCCGAGGGCGGTGGCCATCATGGCTTGCGTTACACCACAGGGCAGGAAAATCGTCAGTGTGCCGAGCAGGATGGGGGTAAAGAATGATTCGCCGTTTTTAGATTTTCGTCGAATGAATCGAGTCAATGATGAGGGCGGTTCGATCACAAAATATCGGAAGATGGGATGCGCGTTGAACATGCGTAAACCATTTCCGATCATGAAGGTGCCGATTGCAAAGTATAGACTGGCTTGCATCATGGGGGTTAATTGAAGGACAGATCCCACTGCTCCCAATAAATAACCGAGGATGGTGTAGGCGATCAGTTTGGCTAATAGAAAAAACAGAATCGGCTGGGCAATGTGCGGCTTGAATTTTTGGGTTGATCCAATGCCGTTATGTGCCTGTAAATCCTGTTCGATTTGATGGGCAAGGGTGCTTGTTAAAAGTCCGCCTTGAACGGCAAGGCATCCCAAACCACCTGTAGTTAAACCTGTAAGGAACGCAACTATTAAATCCATATTTTCCTCGTCTTATGAGTGATTGGATAAACTTACCATATCATAAAGCAAATAAAAGAAAAAGTAATAAATTATAATAATTTTATCATATTTTTCTATGGCGCCAAGAATTTGTGAAAATAAACTCAATAAAGATGCGAGAAATTCGCGTGTATTTTGTCAGGAAAAGTATGGATTTTAATAACTTGTTGACATCAATAAAAGCCGATAGGATTATATAAAAATTATCAAAGATTATCATATTCATCAAAAATGGAGGCTCGTAATGAAATCACGTTTTGTAAAAGGTTTGGTAATTGGTTTACTGATGTTGGCGTTGGTGGCAGGCTGTGCGCCCGCAGCAGCACCATCAATCACAGTGGAAAGCGCATGGGGGCACCCATCCATGGATATGCCGACTGCTGGCGGTATTTTTTTGGTAATCAAAAACAGCGGAAACGCGGCTGACAATTTGGTTTCCGGCTCAAGCCCGGCTTGCGGATCCATCGAATTGCATGAAATGGTTATGAAGAGCGACGGAACGATGGGTATGAATATGCTTGATAAGCCAATCGAAATTCCTGCAGGCGGGCAGGTTGAACTTAAGAGCGGCGGCTTGCACGTCATGTGCATCATGAAAAAAGATGATATGTTCAAACCCGGCGCCACGATTGACTTAACCCTGGTCTTCGAAAAATCCGGTGAGATCACAATTCCTGTTGAAATACGAATGGAATAAACAATCCCAATCAATATAAAATCCGCCCGAGCTCATAACTCAGGCGGATTTTATTTAAGAGCGGGTAGCTGCGGATCAAATTTGAATTAAGGTCATCATTTTGTTAAGACTCTTTTGTGCATTTGGAAAATCCATGACCTCGCCTCCGAACCCCTGTGTGAAGCGGGTTGCATCCTCTCGGTTTGAAAAACTAAGAATGGACGGGCTGCAGCAAAGGGTCACAACGCTGTTCACAACATACCATGCCTGACTGACATTCAGCATCTTGCCATAGATAAAGTCAATGGTCATGGCCGTGTTGACATTTGAGTTATTTGCGAGAGCCATCATTCCGCAGTGGGAGCAGCAAGCGGATAGCTTCTTCCCGTCCTTTTGCTCAATAATGAACGTGGTCCTTGTATTCGTTTCGCCTTTACATTGAACACAACGATCAGAGATGGTCTCAATTTGACTAATACCGCCAGGAACTTTGGCCACCAGCCCCATTTGGGAAAGTTCCTGAATTTCACGATAAGCTGTTGCCTGCGAAATTCCTATTACCTGGCGTAGTTCTTCAATTGACAGATCTTTTTTTTCCTGGACGAGTTTCAATATTTCTTTTTGACGTGGGGAAATATTTTTCATGGGTTGACTCCTTGCTACAGGTATGATAAAGTTAGATAATAATTATCAAATTTTATCATCAATTATCACAACTAAACAGACTTCAAAAAATACAAAACTGAATCTCTTGTTAATTGTATCAGCAGATTTGAAGAAACGTTATCATTTCTTATCATCAAACATATTAGAACAGAGGTTTACCATGGCCAGAAATAACTTAGATGAAAAAAATGACCTGCCTCATCGCATTTTGGTTGTAAATAGAGGCTCCCTGCTTGATGAAGGCGTGGTTCGTTTGATTTGTTCAAAACCGAATTTGGATGTCTCAACCGTTGATTTCAAAAACGAAGAAGCACTGGTAAATGATATTGTGTTCAGGCACCCTGAAGTAGTGGTCATGGGACAAAGCGGGAGTATGGGATTTGAAAAATTATACAAAATGCTAACCAGCTTCTCAACCTTGGAAAAGCTGCGCATGATCATCTTTCATTCAAATGACAATGCAGTGGATGTTTTCTCGCAGGAACACTTAAATTCAATTCACGGCGATGATTTTATCCAAATTGTTCAGGGAACATGAAAGCCTAATTTATAGATATTCTCACAGGGTGCAATCAAAGTTATAAAGCACCCTCTTTTTTTATATTGATTTTAGATATAGATTATAGCTTTAGTGGCATATGGACAGGAATTTCAAACCGTACAAAGCAAAGGGGATTAATGCCTCCATTTGGAGGCATTCAAATGTGCTCGACTGGTGAGGTTGTTCTCCTCACATCCCTCGCCAGATAAAAACCCGTGGTGCAACTCATCCTGCGCCACGGGATAATTTTTATCATTATGGATACCTTTTTTAAAACAAGTCAAATATACAACCATCAGGAGAAAACATGCAAACAGTTACTTATACCATCCCTGCCATTCACTGCTCACATTGCACAAGAACTATTGAAATGGAACTAAAGGAATTGGAAGGTATTCGGACCGCTAGGGCAGACTTGGAAACAAAGAGTGTTGAGATCTCTTTCAATGCGCCTGCTGACGAAGAAAAGATCAAATCCCTGCTGGCTGAGATCGAATATCCAGTTGAAAGTTTGATCATACTTTAGATTGCCATAGAAAAACTTTTTATAAACAAGGAGATAAAAAATGAAAAACGCATATCGAATACTTTGTATTTTTTTTCTGGCAGTCATGTTGACCGCTTGTGGTGGTTCACCCGCTACGCCAACAGCAGCCGAACCGTCGGAAATGCCGACTGATATGGCGATGGATTCCACATCACTGCGCACACAATACCCGGTCACCATCACCGATTGCGGTGGACGCGAAACCACCTACACCAAAGCACCCGAACGCGTGGTCGTACTTGATCCGGCTATAGCCGAATTTCTGCTGCTGCTTGGGTTGAAAGATAAGATCGTCGGTTTCACCGAATTCCAAGAACCCGGCCAGCGCTGGTCTGTCACGCAGGCAGACATGGATTCATTGCCCGCCATCAACGCAGACATGATGTATCCCTCAAAGGAGGCGATCCTGGCCGTGTCGCCTGATACGGTGATGTCCATCTACCCGTCGGCATTGCTCTCGAACCAGGAACTGCCCGACCGAGAAGGTTGGACACAATTAGGCGTGAATTCGTACTTGACTCAGGGCGAATGCCATTTGTCCACAACCCCGGTGACCGACTTTTCACTCCTGTACGAAGACCTGCGCAATATCGGCATCATCTTCGATGTTCAGGAACGTGCCGAAACCGAAATCGCCAAACTCCAGGCGCGCGTCGAAGCCTTGCAGCAGAAGGTTAAAGATGCAGGATTGGAGCCTGTGACGATCTGGAGTTACAGCGGCGAAACAGACCCGTACCCGGCGGGAGCAGTCGGCACACCCAACGCAGTGATCACGCTCGCAGGGGCAACCAACGCGTTTGCCGATGTGCTGAAAGATTACGACGCCATCAGTTGGGAAGAGATCGTCGCGCGCAACCCGGATGTGATCTGGGTGATGACCTCGGCAGGGGAAGGCATGTTCATCAACGAACTCAAAGGCATTGAGGAAAAACTGGCGGCTGACCCGCGCCTTGTGAATATCCCGGCGGTGAAGAATAAAGCCTACGTGGTTGTATCGTACAACGTAGGCGGCGTGGAAACCCCGCGCAACGTGGACGCGCTAGAGCAGATGATCGACGGACTGCTGGCGCTCAAGTAGCTTTATGAGTATCGCCGTGCCGCAGGATAAATCTTGCGGCACGGCGATAGTTTGAGGTTTTATGGAAAACACCCTTCCCACCCCCGTCACCGCAGCGGATGTTATTGCCGCGGACAAACACTTGAGCCGCCGATATGCCTTGAGCATGTTAGGGTTGACCGGCGTGCTGATTCTTGTGGCAACGATTGGCATGTCCATTGGAGCAGTGAGCGTTCCCTTCCGTGAGGTGTGGTCGATCATTGGACAGCACATCATGCAGGGACCCGCCAACGCCGAGACTCTCGGCCTGGATGCCATCATCTGGCAGATCCGCGCGCCGCGCGTCGTGCTGGGCGCATTGGTCGGCGCGGGGCTGGCGGTGCTGGGAGTGGCAGTGCAGGCCATGGTTCGCAATCCGCTGGCCGACCCGTACATCCTCGGTGTGGAATCAGGCGCGGCGGCGGGCGCGGTGGCAGTGATCTTTTTCGGCGGGACGATGGGTGCAGGCATCCTGACCCCGGCGCTCGGAGGTTTCATCGGCGCGTTGGTCACGCTGTTTCTGGTATTCACCCTCGCGCGTCAGGGCGGGCGCGTATCCTCCATTCGCCTTCTGCTTGTCGGCGTTTCGCTTTCGTTTGCCCTCTCCGGCATCACCATGTTCATGCAATATGCAACTCATGATTTTGCCGCCCAGCAGGCCATCCTATTCTGGCTGATCGGTGGCCTCGGCGGCGCGGAGTGGACCAAGATTCCGCTCATGACCGCCGTGCTTGTTTTTGCAACTGGGTTTGCTCTGTACCATGCCCGCCACCTCAACGCGCTGGCAATTGGGGACGAATCCGCCACCTCCCTCGGCATGAACCCCGATCAACTTCGAGTCCGCCTGTTTGTGGCGCTCTCACTGGTGGTCGCAGTAGCCGTCTCAATGGTCGGGCCGATCGGATTTATCGGGCTAGTGGTTCCGCACGTGGCGCGTCTGCTGGTTGGGGCGGAGCATCGGCGCGTTATCCCTGTGGCCTTTGTGCTCGGCGCGACCTACCTCGTGGGCGTGGATGTGCTTGGACGCTGGCTGATGGCCCCCAGCGAAATCCCTGTCGGGGTGCTGACTGCCATTCTTGGCACGCCCTTCTTCATCTGGTTGATTCGCCGCCGCGATGCGCTGGCGATTCGTGATGCGAGGTAAGCCATGACGATGATGAAATCTGACCGTCTGGCAATTGATTTGAGCGGCACGCGCATCATCTCGGATGTTTCGGTCGAGATCCGCGAAGGTGAATTTGTCGGCCTCGTCGGCCCGAATGGCAGCGGCAAAACCACCCTCCTGCGCGGACTGAATCGTTCGCTCAAACCTGTGGAAGGAGCCGTCCTCGTTCAATCCGATAACCTGTGGCACATCAGCGCCATTGAAGCGGCGCGGCGCATTGCCGTGGTTGCGCAGGAAAACCAGATCGGCTTTGATTTCACCACCAGCGAAGTGGCCGCCATGGGACGCATCCCATACAAAAGCGGCTTCGAACGTGACACGGAGGAAGATCGGCAACTGGTCGCGCAAAGCCTGCACGAACTGGGACTTGCGCCGCTGGCGCATCGTTCATTCGATGCCATGTCTGGCGGCGAACGCCAGCGCACGTTGATTGCGCGCGCCCTCGTTCAGCAATCACCGATCCTATTGCTCGACGAGCCGACCAACCACCTCGACATTCACTACCAACTCGATGTGCTGCACCGCGTTCACTCGCTCAAACTGACGACCATCGCCGCCCTGCATGATCTCAACCTGGCCGCCGCGTGGTGTGACCGAATCTACGTGATGGATCATGGCCGCATCGTGGCAGGCGGCCCGCCACACGAAGCGCTGTCAGCGGAGCGCATCAGTTCCATCTTCCGTGTGCGCGCCACGGCTTTTACGCACCCGGTCACCGGCAGGCATCAACTTCTCTTCGACCGCACGGAGGCCGAATGAAATTTATTGGTTGGGAAAATTCCTACCTGCCCATCACCGAAGGCGACGCGCCGGTCGGGACCGTGACGCTGGCCGCGCTTTCAAACGAACAGATTCTCGCCTCATGGATTCCCCCCGTCTCCGCAACCTTCGATATGAATGCGCGTTCCTCGGCCTTGACCTTGCTTCATTTTGGTGTGGCCGCGGCGACCAACCTGCTGATCGCGCCGTTCGCGCTGGATGGCATGACGCTTGAAATATCACCGGCGCAGGCGGGTGTGATGATGGAACCGAACGGCAACTTGCGCGGGCTGTGGGTCGGCGCGGAGATTTCGATTCATCCCGAGGCGGATATTCCGCGGCTGGCGGCCTGCCTGAAAAATTTCCTCGACCCGTTGGTAGAAACCGTGCAACGAGAGACGCGCATCGGATTCCCCGGCCTGAGGCTGGTTCTGTTCGATGCGCTCGAACGCGGCTGCAAGCGGGTCTCGCACGAATTTCCCGTCAAAATTGAGGCTGGTTGGATCGATGAATTGCTCGCCGCGCTGGGTGATTTGAAAAAGAAACCCGCGCGCACCTTCACCATCCGCGCCGATGACGGCCCGCCCATTGAAATGGAAATCCCGCGCGTGTGCTGTATGCTCGCCCGTCACGCCGGCGAACATGCATGCCCCACCTGCCCCCAGCGCACACCGGAGGAACGCATCTTTTCCACCGAGGCCTGGTTGAAAACCCTCGACGATAGAGGCTTCCGCGCCGAAACCGGGCGGGAGCGAAATTTTTTTATCAAACCATAGGAGAACCCCATGACCGCCATTACCTATTCCATCCCATCCATTCACTGCGCCAAATGCACCCGCACCATCGAAACCGAATTGCAGGAATTGCAAGGCATTCAATCGGCGAAGGCCGACCCCGCCACCAAATTGGTGGAGGTCACCTTCGACGCGCCTGCGGATGAGGAGAAGATCAAGTCGCTTCTGGCTGAGATCGAGTATCCGGTTAAAGGGTTGATACAACTGTAAAAGGGAGCATACATGAAAAACACAGCCTTGACCATTTATATTGTTTTTCTCATTATCGCCGCCGGTTTCGGTGTCGGAGCCGCGACAAAGTCCGGGGTGTTGATTCAGGCCGCGGTTCCGTTCGCGCTCGTTCTGATCCTCATCATGTATTTCATGGGCGTCAAAGCGGAGCTACTCTCGTGGGCAGCGTTTACAGTAGGTCTCTTGGGGGGGACATACCTGCAAACAGGCAGCCCTATCGAATATGCCATGTTCATTGCCTACATCATATTATCTGCGCTTGGCATTTTCAAATCTCCATATTTTCTGGCCTTTGCATGGCTCTTTCACCCAGTATGGGACTTCGTACCGCGCGACCTGCCCGTGCAACTCCAGGACCTGCCTTTGGCATGTGCGTTATTCGATACACCCATTGGACTGTATCTTTTATGGGGAGCATGGAAAAAGCGCTGGACTGCATTCGGTGGGGATACCAGCAACAAAGGCGCATTATTGCTCACAGCAAAGACCATATTCGCCGGCCTGCTCATGACAGCGGCAAGTTATGCGACAGTGGCTGCCGCAGGCTCAGGTTCATTAACTGTGATCGCGCTCCCCATGGCGTTGATTCTCATTTTATGTTTCCGATTCATAGGTACGAAATCTGAACAAATTGCATGGGCCGTGTTCACAGGCTGGCTGGGCATGACCTATGCTCATACCGGCAATATGTTGGATGCTCTTGTGTTTTTTATCTATGTCGCTTTTTCCGCGCTTGGGGTATTCAAGTCGCCTTATTATCTGGCAGCTGCCTGGCTCTTATTTATCCCATGGAGTTTCCTGCCGCACGAACTCACACAAATGCACCCGGATTTTCCCATTGCGTGTGCAATTTACTGCCTTCCCATCGGACTCTATCTTTTATGGGGTTCAAGAATAAAGCGATGGACAGTTTAAAGCCTGCCTCCTCCCTGCAGGTAGTAGATGTAGTTTGCTCTTATGGACAGACTTGTGTTGTTGATCAGGTTTACTTGCAAATCAAGCCTAGCGAACATGTCGCTTTGATCGGAAGCAACGGTTCCGGCAAAACAACACTGCTGCGTGCCATTCTCGGATTACACAACATTAGCAGCGGACGAATCCTCCTGGACGGCGTGCAAGCCAAGACGTCAGGCGAATGGCATGACCAGCGCAGGAAAATTTCGTGGATGCCGCAACGACAGACAACCGGTCAATTTCCGCTTTTGGTGAAGGAGCTATTAACCAGCAGTGCCTCACCTGACGAAGCGTTTGCATCAGCAGGGCATTTGGGAGTTGGCATGGTTTTGGATCGTCCCTTACATGCCCTATCTGGCGGCCAACTACAACGCGTATTTTTAGCGCGCGCTTTGGGCGGCTTGGCTGGCGGAGCAGGCCTGCTACTCGCTGACGAGCCGACCGCGGCGCTTGATTTTGAAGGTCAAATCAGAGTGGCTGAAGTTTTGCAAAATCTGCCATCCTCCGCCTTGATCGTTACACATGACCGAAAGATGGCAGACCGTTGTCATCGGGTTGTGGAAATGGCCGGCGGCAGATTAAGGGAAGTATCGTGATAATTATCGAGAGATTGATTGGTTTCCTTCAAATCATCCCCATCCAACGCGCAGCACTTGCGATCGCTATTGCCGGGTCAGCCTTCCCTGTAGCCGGGGTTTGGATTATCGGGTTGAATATTGTCCCGGTGCGATTCGCCATGATGCATGTGGCGCTGCTTGGCATCTCAATCGGTTTATTGATTGGAACCGACCCGAGCCTGACAGGCATTGCCTTGTGCGCGCTGACAGGTGCCCTCCTCTCTCCATTGGCGCGCCGTCCCTCGGGTCTGGCTGGACCGATGGGCTTGGTCATGACACTTGCAATTGCCCTCGCCCTTCTAGTACTTTCGCTGACAGGTGTTAACGCCAACGGCGCATTTGAATTACTCTGGGGCGCGATCCTCGCCACACGAGTCTCGGATGTTATCAGCTTGACGATTGTTGCAGTCATGATCGGAGTCATCTACTTATGGCGACGGCGTGACCTTGCGCTACTTCTCTATGACCGCGAAATTGCGCTTTGTTCCGGCATCAATGTCGAACAATTGACCTTTATCCTCATGATCGTTATCGCCATTGCCATTGGATCCGCAGTGCGGCTTACCGGCGCATTACTGGTGGACTCCATCACAATTCTCCCGGCACTGGCAGCGCGCAATCTCGGGCGATCCCTGCACGAAATGGTCGTGTGGGCAGTCGTCATCGGCTTGTTTGGAAATTTACTCGGTTTTGGACTTACCCTGCTGTTCAACCAGCCTCCCGGCCCGGTCCTGGTGATAACGGTGGGTTTGATCACACTCACAACATACTTTAAAAGGAGAAGATGAAAAATGATAAAACGTTTATTTGTACTCGCAATCCTCGTTGCCATGCTCTCAGCTTGCGGTGCCCCTGCAACGCCAGCAACAACCGCCCCGGTGACTGAAAGCAAACTTAAGATAGTCGCCTCTACAACCTGGGTCGGGGCTTTCGCCCTTGCCGCTGGAGCCACCGACATTACGGTGATTGCCCCATCGACAACTCAACATCCACCGGATTACGACCCAAAGCCTTCCGATCTTGAAGCAATTAGCAGCGCAGATTATGTCCTCATGGCCGGTTTCGAGGGATTTGCCGCGCGTATGCAGGAGGCAGCCGGGGGAGATACTTCCAAGCTAATTACTGTCATGACCGAAAACTCTCCGGAGATGATTCACATGGAAGTAACGCGTCTGGGGGAGTTATTCGGAACCCAGGAAGCTGCAGCAAGATATTTGAAATATTTCGACACAGAATATTCCCTCCTGGCTGGTGATGTTAAGGCAAGGATTGGAGAACATCATGAGGTTGTTGTAGCCCAAGCTTTTGTTACACCTTGGGCAAAATTTGCCGGTTTGGATGTAGCTGGCACATACGGACCAATGCCGCTTACACCTGAAGAACTCAAAACACTGGTTGACAAAAAACCGGCCGTGATTCTCGAAAACTTTCACATGGGCGGCGGACAACCGATCGTGGAAGCCACCGGGGCCATGAAGATCGATCTGATAAATTTCCCGGATGAAAGTATGGACCTGCTCAAAATTTTCCACACCAATGCCGGCCGCATTGAAGATGCTTTCGCAAAGCAGGCAGCCACCATGCCAATGGAAATATCAGCCGACCTATTCGAACTAAGCACAGCACAGGTCATCATGGACTCGGCTGGATTCCATGGGATCGCAACCGCCCTCGGCGAAACCCAAACCATTGACCCGACCTATCTTTCCACCGTAACCAGCGTCAGCAAGATTCTGTCTCATACCACCTGGCCCGCAGATTTGAATGATCAGGCACAAGCATTCATTGAATCGCTCGGTACCTTCGCCGCTGCTCTCGAAGCCGACAATGTTGCCGATGCCGTGACACTCTCTGAAACAGTTCACGATGCACAGCACGAGCTCTCGCACTCCATCGAGCACTTGCTCGGCGATGCCATGAACATGGGAGAAGCAAACACATTTGATGTGAGCGTGGCTCAGAAATTCATGGATTCGGCCGGCTTCCACGGCATGGCAACCGCCCTCGCTGAAACCCAAACCATTGACCCAGCCTACCTCTCCACCGTAACACGCGTCCACACCATCCTGTCGCACACAGTCTTTCCCTCAGGTCTAAACGATCAGGCCCAGGCTTTCATCGAATCGCTCGGAACTTTTGCCGCCGCCCTCGAAGCTGATAATATTGCTGACGCAGTCACAGCCTCCGAAACCGTTCACGATGCCCAGCATGAACTCTCGCACGCCATCGAACACTGGCTCGGCGACGCACAAAAAGGCACAACTGAATCAAGCGCATTCGATCTTAGCGTTGCGCAATACTTCATGGACAAGGCTGGCTTCCACGGCATGGCGACCGCCCTCAGCGAAACCCAAACCATCGACCCAACTTACCTGTCTTCAGTAACGAGCGTTCACACCATCCTTTCACAGGTTGCCTGGCCCGCCGACCTGAACGATCAGGCGCAAGCCTTTATCGAATCGCTTGGAACCTTCTCCGCCGCACTGGAAGCTGATAATATTGCAGACGCCGTCACAGCCTCCGAAACTGTCCATGATGCCCAACACGAACTCTCCCACTCCATTGATCATTTCCTCGAAGGTCATGCGCATTAAATCGTTCCTGATCGGATTTTTATTACTCATAGCAGGCGGTCTCCTCTTCACGGAGACCGCCCATGCTCATTCCGCCTACGTGCGTTCCAACCCCGGTGCTGACGCGGTCATCGCGTCAGCACCGGGCAAAGTTGAGATCTGGTTCTCGCAGGAATTATTCAGGCGCAAAGGCGAGAACGTCATTCATGTCAGCGGGCCGGACGGGCAGGAAGTCAGCAGCGGCGAAACAATAATCGATGATGATGACCGCACGCATATTTGGGTCGAACTTTCCCCGAATCTCCCAGCAGGGAAATATCTCGTTGAGTGGAAAAACATTTCGCTCGAAGACGGACATTCCTCCACAGGAAGTTTCAACTTCAGTATTGATCCGCAAGCCGCAGTGACATCCACCCCGATGGGCGAATCGAACGCGCTTCCCACGCTGACAAATACTCCACTCCCAGAGTCAACGCCTCAACCCGCGCCGACAACTGCTCCCGTTTCGACAAACAATCCCTGCGCCGGCGGGCTTGCGCCGATAGCCGGGCTGGTCTTCTTTGACATTCTGCGCCGCCAAAGGAAACAAACCGATCCATGAACTTCAAGAAAATAAGCGCGCTCACTTTAATGGTTTTGGTCGCAAGCTTATTGGTCACAGGAAAAGCGCTTGCCCACGCATTACTAGTGCGGTCCCTGCCGCTTGCAAATTCTGAACTTCCCCAATCTCCCGAAAAAATAGAAATGTGGTTCAGTGAACCGCTCGAAGCAGACTTTAGCTCCGCGCGTTTATTAACCACCAGCGGCGAAGAAATCCGTATTGACGCGGCTGAACTTGACCCCAACGACCCAACTCATTTAACGGTTTTGCTCAGCCAACTTGAGCCCGGCATTTACACCGTGGCATGGAAGACCCTCTCGCGCACCGACGGCCATGAATGGTATGGGAGTTTTCCCTTCACAGTCCTTAATCCCGACGGCACGCGCCCGGATGGAACTGCCGCAGTTCTTGATCTTGAAACTCGAAGCGAGCTGCCCACCCTTTTACAAACCATCTCACGCTGGCTCGCGCTCATGGGCGGAATTTTATTTTTAAGCGTGCCTCTCTTTTATAAATTTATACTCACGAACTCAGCGGATTCAAATGAAAGCCTGAAAAACCGCCTGCATGACCTTGCAATAAAGATTGTGACCCTCTCCGTGCTGGCAGTCATCTTCGGCGGTTGGATGCAAATTGCATTACAGGCATCCCGCCTTGAGAGTTTGGCATTACTGCCGCGCCTGATTTACGCCACACACAGCGGCGCATTGACCTTATCCCGGCAGGCGCTTGTTTTGCTTGGGTTGTTAATTCTGAACAGGCACGATCGTCGTGTTTTTTATACAACAATAATTTATGAAAGTTGTATTCTGTTTTTATGTTTTATCTCCGGATTGCAAGGTGAACGCATTGCCGCCTCGGCCTTGCTGGTCACAGTACTGGTCATCGCGTGGACCTGGCGAAAAGCCTCCACCGAGAATCAAAGCTGGAATTCATTATTAATTCTTGGCGTCATCACGCTTCTATATTTTTCATTGGGCAGTCACGCCGGCGCGGCGAACGGCATATTTTGGGCCATCCTCAGTGATTTCATTCACCTG
>Ga0172368_10005020_pt1 | contig 15016 bp, 15 predicted proteins | sample Lak11m_FD_114540 | JGI IMG/M metagenome (GOLD analysis project Ga0172368, IMG submission 114540) | Freshwater microbial communities from Kabuno Bay, South-Kivu, Congo - kab_022012_11m | ecosystem: Environmental > Aquatic > Freshwater > Lake | place: Democratic Republic of the Congo: South-Kivu...
AGTTTCGGCCCCAGGCAATCTCTCAGGGCGGTTATACCAACCATAATAGCTCAGGCATTAACCAAAGACCAGATATGCCTAGGCGAAATTACTTCTAAGCGTGATTTTACTTATGTCGCAGATACAGTGGAAGGGTTTATTAAAATTGCAGCTTCTGAAAAATCAATAGGCCAGGCGATAAACATAGGTTCTGGCCGCGAGATATCTATTAAGGAAGTAGTGGCAATGGTGGGAAAAATATTAAATAAAAAAATAGATGTTAAGGTTGATAAAAAACGTATACGACCAAAAAAAAGCGAAGTAAGGCGGTTGCTTGCGGATAATTCAAAGGCCCGGAAGCTAGTAGGCTGGAAACCGCGCGTTTCTTTAGAAGAAGGATTAAGAAATACGATAGAATGGATAAGGCCGCAGGTATCAGGCCTAAAAAGCAACGAATATAACGTATAAAAGAGGTAAAACAATGAAGGCCATTATATTAGCAGGAGGCAGGGGAACTAGGTTATATCCTTTAACATTTTCCATACCCAAGAGTTTATTGCCGGTTGGAAAAAAAGCAGTGTTGGAAATAATTATAGAGAAATTAAAGGCATTTGGAATAAAAGATATCTATTTGGCCACAGGCTATAAATCTGAATTAATAAAGAGTTATTTTAGCGATGGTTCAAAGTACGGTGTCAAAATATATTATTATACAGAAGACAAGCCTTTGGGCACAGCTGGCCCGATAAAAAAGATTGTTGAAAAATTTAATATAAAAGAAGATTTCTTAGTTATGAATGGTGATTTATTGACGAGAGTAAATATTAAGGACATGAGAAATTTTCATACTGCGCATGGTGCTATTTTAACCGTCGGGATAAAAAACATAGTACAGCAAGTTCCTTACGGCGTCCTTTCGATTGATAAAAACGAGATCACTGCAGTTGCCGAAAAGCCCAAGAAAAAATATTTTATCAGCCTGGGTATTTATTTTCTTTCTCCTGAGGCCGTAAAATATATACCCAAAAATGTATATTATGATATTACAGATTTAATTAATAAACTCATCAGATCAAAAAAGAAAATAGCGGCGTATAAAATAAGGCAATATTGGCTGGCCTTAGACAGGGCGTTTCATTTTGAGAAGGCAGTAAAAGAAACCCAGAGATGGAATAGTTTATAATGAGGATTCTTTTTGTTATCCCATATTTTTATCCTGCTTGGGCATATGGCGGGCCGGTTAAAGTTTCACATGAAATTGCAAAGTATCTGGTTAAGGCCGGGCATGATGTAACTGTTTATACTACAGATGCATATGATGGTCTTTCGCGAGTCAAAGAAAAAACCAATTGCATGGTGGACCAGGACGGCATTAAAGTCTATTATTTTAAAAATTTAAGTAATAGATTAGCTTATAGGTGCAAGGTTTTTTTGCCCAAAGGCCTTATTAAAACATTTAAAAGGGAATGTGAAAATTTTGACATAATACATTTACATGAATATTATACGACTTTAAATATACTTATAGCTGGTTCTTCTTGTAGAAAAAAACATAAAATACCCTATGTTCTTTCAGCCCATGGAAGCGTTTTTCCGTCTAAGGACAGAGGTAATTGCATACGCAAACATATTTTTAATATTTTATTCGGTTATAAGATATTGCATGGCGCTTCAGGGTTGACGGCCTATACAGACACGGAAAAAAAACAGTATATTGATATGGGTTGCGATGAGAAAAAAGTAGAGATTATACCCGGCGGGATAGATTTGTCTAAATTTAGCATTTTGCCTGATAAAAGCGAGTTTCGCAACAAATATCATATGAAAGGTGATGAAAAAATAGTGCTTTTTGTAGGTAGGCTTCATAAAATTAAAAGGGTGGATCTTTTGTTAAAATCTTTTTCATTATTAATAAATGACATTAATAATGTGAAGCTGGTGATAGTAGGCCCGGATGAGGGAGAAAAGGGCCTTTTGGAAAAATTATGCGATATGTTAAACATACGAGAAAAAGTTTTATTTTTAGGTTTTGTTACGGAGGCAGAAAAATTGCAGGCTTATGCGGCGAGCAACCTGTGCGTACTTCCTTCAATAAACGATGTATACGGTATGAGCTTGCTTGATGCATGCGCCTGCGCGAGGCCTGTTGTAGCAACTGAAGGCGTAGGATTGGCTTCTTTTGTGCAAGATTATAATGCAGGATTTAAAGTCAAGGGCGATGAAAAAGATTTAAAAAATGCCATGTTTAGAATACTTGCAGATTCAGCTGTTGAAGATAAAATGGGCAAAAATGCAAAAAATATGGTTAAAGAATTGTTTGATTGGGATATAATAATGAAAAAAATTCAGGCATTTTATAGGAAAATTATCAGTGAATGCAGATAAAGCGGTATATGTAACTACAAGTTGGGATGATGGTACGGTTGAAGATGTAAAACTGGCCGGGCTTTTGGATAAATACAGCCTCAAGGGGACATTTTATTGTCTTTTGCATAGCAATGAATTAAGCCTTATGAATGTAAATGATTTATTGTATATAGCGCGTAATCATGAAGTGGGTGCTCATACTATTAGCCATTGCGATCTGGAAAAATTGCCTGATAACAAACTAAAAGAAGAGATTTTATTGAGCAAAATTGATCTGTCTAAAATTGTAGGCAAGGATGTAGAAATGTTTTGTTATCCTTACGGAAAATATAATAAAAGGGTTATAGACGTGGTTAAATCTTCAGGATTTAAAGGCGCTAGGATTGTACGTTGGCTATGCAGCGATAGGCCGATAGACCCATATAGAATAGCTCCATCAATACAGGCGTATTCTCATTCGAGATTTGTTAATATGGGCCATTTAGTTAAAAATCTGGATTTTAAAGGTTTAACCAGATACATGGCCAATATCAATATATCCAACAGATGGCCTGATCTAGCCATGAATATATTTGATTATATAAAGCAGAATGGCGGCGCATGGCATTTGTGGGGGCATTCCAGAGAAATAGATAGGTTTAATCTTTGGGACAGGTTAGAAGCCGTTTTAAAATATGTTAGCAACAGAAAAGACGTTGTTTATTGCACAAATGGCGAGTTGGTAGATAGTATTTTCAAAAGAGAAAATTAATGGATATATTGGTTAGCATTATAATTCCCTGCACCAGGCCGGAAATTGTAAAAAATACTATAGAAAGCGTATTGAAACAGAGGGAGATTGTTGATAAAAAAGTAAATATTGAATTAATAGTAGTTGGCAACAATCTTGATCAACTCAATAAACAATTTCCTATAAAAATAGTAGATCCTAATGGCAATAAATACAGCCCGGGCAGGGCAAGAAATTTAGGTGCTGCTGTTGCAAATGGAAAATTTTTGATTTTTGTGGATGATGATTGTGAGGTAGCTGAGGATTGGCTCAAGCATAATATTTTGATGTTATCGCAGGAAGATGTTGGGGCGGTAGGCGGGAAGGTTATCAGTAAAAATAACAAATATTTTGCCCGTTGTGTTGATTTCAGCAATTTTTATCTTTGTCAGGTGTCGCAAAAAACAGAAAGGGCTCTTTGCGCCGCTACTTTGGGCGTAAAAAAAGATCTTTTTAATAAAATAAACGGTTTTGACGAAAAGATGTTTGTCGCCGAAGATATTGATTTCTGTTACAGAATTATGAAAAAAGGATGCAAGGTTATATATAATCCCGATGTAGTTGTATATCATAATCATGGCAGGGAAAATTTTAGCTCTTTAATAAAATATCTTTATTACGGCGGTAGAAAATCAGGCCTTATAAATCAGCATAGGTATACTGATTTGCATGGAAAGGCTGATTTTTTCTTGAAGGTTAAATATCCGCCACTATTTTTTTATCTTATTATACCTTTTGCTGTCTTTAGCACGTTTATCGTTTATAAAACTGATTTTAATGACAATAAAAATTTGGTTTTTTATCTGCCGTTTGTTTTTTTGGCAAATGTTGCATATTTTTACGGAATTTTTGTTTGGTTAATGAAAGATGGGAATCATGCCTATAGCTCAGATTAAAAGATTATTTAAAACTGTTTTTGTTAAAAGTTTTTCGTCAAAATCGTATTCTTACATATTTTTTGTAACATCAAAATGCAATGCGATGTGCGAACACTGTTTTAACTGGAGGAATTTGAACAAAAACGAAGATTTAAAAATAGAAGAGATAGAACGATTATCGTTATCGCTGGGTAAAATATATACACTAAATATATCCGGAGGAGAGCCGTTTCTTCGTGATGATTTTTCCAGGATATGCGAGATTTTCTATAAGAATAATCATGTTGAGGTTATAGCTATACCTACAAATGGATTGTGTCCCGAAAGAATATATAAGCAAACTGAAGAAATATGTAAAATAGCAAAGAATATCCAAATTTATTTAAATTTGTCTTTAGACGGCACCGAGCGCGTTCACGATGGAATAAGGGGTGTCCCGGGGTGTTTTAAAAAGGTCGTTGAGACATATGAAAGGCTTGCCTTGTTAACAAAAGAAAATCCTAACCTAAAAATTCAAATTACCAGCACAGTGATGAATAAAAACTATGATAGCTTGTTTGAATTGGTGGATTTTATAAAGGTTAATATGCCGTCAATATTTTCTTACAATGTAGCTTTTTTACGAGATGAGCCTAAAGATAAAAATTTATCTTTACCTTCAGAAGCTCAGCTTTACTGGTTATTTGAGTATATAGACAAAAATTTTAGTTTCAAGTCAAGGATTAATAAATTTATAGATTATTTTTTACGCGGATTAAAAATAAAAACACTGAAAGAAAAGAGGCAGCTAGTACCATGTGAGGCAGGCCGCGCTATCGGCGTAATAATGGAAAACGGCGATATTAAACCATGTGAACTATTGCCTTCGGTGGGAAATATAAGGCAACAACGTATAAATGATATATGGAATTCAGAGAAAGCTAAAATAGCTAGAAAAAATATTGTAAATGGCAAATGTTTTTGTACTCATGAATGTTTTTTATTTCCTAGTCTTATGAGGCATCCTTTTAAAGGGGTAGGGCAATATTTTAAAATAACTTTTAAGAGTTTTAAAAATAGGAACTAAAATACTTTTAGTAAATTTACCGATAATAAGAGATTGCATTTAATAAGGTTATTTTTAAATCAGGGGTATTTTTTGGGTAGCATGGTTATAAAAAATGGTCTATCAATAGATCTGGAAGATTGGTATCATCCGGAACTGGTCAGAAAACATTTATCCGAGGATAAAAAAATTCCTCAAATTGAGGAATCTGTCGACCCTATTTTAAAACTATTGGATAAATATGGGATAAAGGCCACTTTTTTTATATTGGGCGATGTGGCAAAGGGCCACCCGAATTTAATAAGGAAGATTAATAGTAAAGGTCATGAAATAGCTTCACATGGAATGACCCATAGGCCTTTATGGGAATTGGATAAAAAAAGTTTTATTGCGGAACTCGTTGATTTTAAAAAGGCTATAACAGATAGCCTGGGCGGGCCTATTAAAATTAAGGGGTACAGGGCACCGAGTTTTTCTTTGGATAATTCTACCAAATGGGCTTTGGAAATTTTAAAGCAAGAAGGGTATATATATGATTCAAGTATTTTTCCTTTAAAAAATAAACTTTATGGATTGTCAGGCGCACCCCTTTTTATATATAAACCGGCATCTTCAGATTTAATAAAGAATGATTCGAATTCTGAATTTTTGGAATTTCCGTTAAGTGTCTGTAATATTTTTGGTATAATGGTGCCTGTTTCAGGCGGTTTTTATTTTCGTACAATACCGTTCTTTTTGTTAAAAATGCTGCTCAAAAAGATAAACAAGGAAAGGCCTTTTGTTTTTTACCTACATCCATGGGAGACATATATTAACACGCCTAGAATAAAAGGGCTTTCTCTAGCAGATAATTTTATTACTTACTGGGGCATAGAGGCAGCTTTTAAAAAACTGGAAGCGCTTTTAAATTCTTTTTCATTTGGGCCGATAAGCGAGGTTTTAATTCATGAGTGAAGTTAAATATTATTTTGATAGGATTGCTGACGAATTTAACGGTTACTATTCAGGCAGAAGGCCTTCTTTTATTCAGGAGATAGGGTACAGGATTTTTCGCGGGCCCGGGTTGAGGAGAAGATTTACAGATACAGTTAAAATTGTAGGCGATTGCAATGGCGCTGACATGCTTGATGTAGGTTGCGGCCCGGGTGTTTATGCTCAATACTTTTCCAAAAAAGGCGCCCGCGTTACAGCTATTGATATTTCTCAGAAAATGGTAGAATTGGCCAAGAAAAATTTATCTGAAACAGGCGCTAAAAATTTTAAAATAATGCAAGGCGATTTTTTAAATATAAATTTTGATAGCCAGTTTGACTATATACTTGCGATAGGGGTTTTTGATTATATAAAGAGGCAGGATATAGGCAAATATATGGATAAAATGGCCCGGTTGACTAAAGGCAAGATCATAGCTACTTTTCCTAAAATGTTTGTTGTCCAGGTGCCTATAAGATTTATTTTGTTTTGCCTAAAAATGCAACCAGTATATTTTTATACAAAAAAAATAATTAAAAATTCAGCAGACAAATACAATTTAGAAGCGGTTTTTCACAATAGCGGCCCCATATGGACAGTTGAATTTGTAAAAAAATGAAAACATTAGTTATAATCCCGGCTTTTAATGAAGAAAAAAATATTACAGGCGTGATTCAGAAAATCAAGAATAATTTTCTGAATTTAGATGTTTTGGTTGTGGACGATGGGTCTAAGGATCAGACGGTTCGTTTTGCTTTAGAATCAGGCGTATTGGTGGCTAAACATCCTTTTAATATGGGTTATGGAGTTGCGCTTCAAACCGGATACAAGTATGCCTGTAAACATGGATATGACGCTATAGTCCAAATTGATGCCGACGGCCAGCATGATCCTAAATATATAGGCGATTTGTTGAGGGAAATAGAAAACGGATCGGCGGATATTGTTATCGGTTCCAGATTTATTTCTGGCATAAAATATGAAGCCGGATTTATTAGGAAAACAGGCATGTTTTTATTCGGAAGATTGGTTTCTTTTATCATTGGGCAGGCGATTACCGATTCTACCTCTGGTTTCCAGGCGTTAAGCAGCAAGGCATTTAAATTTCTTACGAAGGATATTTATCCTTTGGATTATCCTGACGCCGACGTAATTATAATGTTTCATAAGGCAGGTTTTAAAATAAAAGAAGTGCCTTTGATTATGTATAGAAAAGATGGTTCTAAATCAATGCACAGCGGGCTTAAACCTGTTTATTATGTTTTTAAAATGACATTGTCTATATTTTTAATGTTTTTAAGGAAGAGCCCTGTTAAAAAAGGAGGTAATTAAAATGCCGATAAGAATAAGATTATTGACTTTTATCATAGGTCTTTTTTTATTTATTTTTATAATTGAGCTGGTTCGAAGGAGGAAGCTAAGAGAGGATTATTCATTGCTTTGGTTATTATCCGGAGTTGTAATATGTATACTTTCTTTATGGCATGAGGTGCTGATCTGGATTGCAAAAATAATGGGGGCTGTTTATCCTCCTTCCGTCTTATTTTTTTTCGGGCTTATATTTTTAGCTTTCATAAGTTTGTTTTATTCGATCAAACTTTCTAGTTTGGCAGACCAGGTAAAGAATCTAGCGCAAAAAATCGCCATTATGGAAGCAGGGAAAGATAAGGCCAGTTAAAATAAAAACAGCAGGTTCTTATAATGCAAATCGCAAGCTATAACAAATCCGTAAATTTAAGTTTTCTTTTTATTATTGCAGCCATTTTTATATTGCAGGCATTGGTTCCAATGAATATGTTTGCGCCGATCGTAGTTATACTGGCGGGATTGATGATAGGTATTTTTATTATTAATTTTTCCCAGCCGCAGCAAGATGATAAATTCTTAATAAAATTGTTTATTTATAGCTATATTTCCAGAATTGCCGTTGCTTTTATGCTGCATATGATTACTCTTGATTGGAAATATATAGGCGGGGTTTCACGCGGTTTTAACGGCTTTTTCATAGGCGATGGCTGGGGTTATAATATGAATGGTTGGACAATTGCAACCAGGCTTAGCCATGGCCTTTCCATAGAAGAATCTGTTATCAGGACTATGTCTGCATCCAGTACTTTGCATGCCTACGATTATATAAATGGTTTTGTATATTTGTTGGTGGGTAAAAGCCCTTTAACAATGTTTTTTTTAAATTGTTTTCTGGGCGCAATAACCTCAGTTTTTATATATCTCATAGTTATTCTGATTTTTGAAAAAAAAGTAGCAAAATTAGCCGCTGCGCTAACAGCTTTTTGGCCGTCATTATTTTTGTGGTCAACGCAAAATTTAAAGGAGCCGTTGACTATATTTTTTGTTGTTATGTTTTTTTGGGGTTTTATTTCTTTTTTAAAAAAATTTAATCCTATTTATCTGCTAATAGTTTTTTTGTCAACGTACCTATTGGCGAAATTCAGGATGCCTATAGCTCAAATTTTGGTAGTTTCTGTTTTTCTGCATTTAGTTTTTTTAAGTTCTAAGATAATCAAGCATGGGCGCATTATAATTATTGCAATAATTTTATTGATTGGATTGTTTTATATGGGGTTAGGTTCTGCAAAAATTAGTTTTTTTGACCCTTTTGGTGGCAACAAATTTTTAGCAGCCGATTTTTTTGGCAAGATAGATCTTATTAGGGGCGGCCATGCATATTCAAACTTGGCAGTGCTTCCTGATTACCGTATAAAAAATTTGCCCACCCTGATTGCTTATATGCCAATAGGGCTTTTTGTGCTTTTCTTTAGCCCTTTTCCCTGGCAGCTTTTTAGTACTTCTCAGATTTTGGCAGTACCGGAGATGTTAATATGGTATGGCACCCTTTTTTATTTGGTTAAAGGCATACTTTTGGCAATGAAAGAAAAGTTAAACTACGTGTTTTCAATATTAGTTTTTATTTTGCTTACTGCCTTGCTTCTTGCAATAGCCGAAGGTAATATCGGCACATTGTTTAGGCATAGGGGGATAATTTTTGAATTTCTTTTTATATTTACTGCTTTAGGGTTGGTTACAAGTAGAAAAAAGACGGATTTTGCTAAAAATAAATCAAAGTGAAACGCAATATACTTTATATATCTTATAACGGTTTGCTGGAAGAAATAGTGCCTTCACAGGTTATCCCATATCTTAAGGGATTGAAAAGGGAAGGCTATAGCTTTGTATTATTGACCTTTGAAAGAAAACAGCACTTAAAAATTACAGGCAGGGAAAAGATTTTAAAAATCAAAGACGAGCTAAAAGCGATTGGCATTGAGTGGTTCTTTCTGCGCTATCATAAAAGAATGCCTTCTTTGGCAACCTCTTTTGATGTTTTATTGGGTGCAGCATTTGCAGTTTATTTGGTTATAGCTAAAAAGATTAGCATAGTTCACGCCAGAAGCGTTATTCCCGCTGTTATGTGCCTTGCTGCAAAACCGTTTGGGGTTAAATTTATTTTTGATACCAGGGGCATATTGGCTGAGGAATATGTTGGGGGAGGCCATTGGCGGAAAGGGTCTTTAAAATATAGACTTACAAGTTTTCTTGATAGGGTTTGTCTAAGATTTTCTGACGCAGTAGTTGCTTTAACCGAAAAACATCGCCAATATTTACTTGGTTTGCATTGGTTTAAAGAAAAAAAATCGAATATACCTTTGGAAGTTATACCATGCTGTGTTGACCTGGACAGATTTAAATACAGAAAAAAAGAATTTTTGCAGGATAATTTTATTTTTTCCTATCTTGGCAAAATCGGTAAACATTATATGCTGGAAGAGATGCTAGATTTTTTTAAGATAGCGCTTGAGGTGTTGCCTAATTCAAAATTTATGATAATCAGCCAGAGTGAACAAAAAGATATACTGGAACTAGTTTTAAAGAAAAGATTAAGCCCAGAGTTCATAGTTATAAAAAAGCCGAATTTCCAAGAAATACCGGCCTTGGTTTCAGTTGCTCATGCAGGCATATTTTTTATAAATCCTTATAGGAAATTTGGTTCTTCGCCTATTAAGCTTGGAGAATTTTTAAGTTCCGGTGTGCCGGTTATTATTAATAGCGGCATCGGAGATACCGAAGAATTAGTCAGAAAAAATAGGGTTGGGGTAGTTATAGATAGTTTTAATCAGGATAATTACAGGGGCGCCGTAAAAACTTTTTTAGCTTTAATGAATGAGGGTGAAGCTGTTAATATTCGTTGCAGAAATACTGCAAAGGATTTTTTATCTTTGGATATGGGTATAAAAAAATACAATGCGATATATAGCCATTTATTAAAATGTACAGCGTAGAATATATAAATTGTAAAGTTTGCGGCAGCGATAAGCCAAAATTTTTAGGTATCCGTGGCAATAAGGAGTATGCCGGGGCTGCTGATAAAATTTGCCGTGAAGAGCATATTGTAACAAATGTTGTCAGATGCAGAAAATGCGGGTTTGTTTATACCAACCCGTTGATTAAGTCAAAAATAGATTGTTATAATGACCCGGATAATTATTTTTCTTCCAGTAATTTAGACCCAGAGGTTTTATTTGGTTTTATATTGGATTTAATTGAAAAAAAAGTTCCGAAAGGCAAAATTTTGGATGTTGGCTGCGGCAAAGGCGAATTTTTGTCGTTGGCTAGAAAAAGAGGTTGGCAGATATATGGCCTTGAGCCGTCTAGTAATTTTGCAAAGGCTGCTTCAGAAAGATGCGGCATAAATATAAACTCAGTTAGTTTAAAAGAAGCTGCATACCCGGATAATTTTTTTGATGTAGTCGCCCTAAATATGGCGCTGGAACATGTTGATGAACCGCAAGATTTTTTAAAAGAGATAAGCAGGGTTTTAAGGAAAAAAGGCCTTTTGTTTGTAGAAGTCCCAAACACGGATAGCCTGATGCTTAAGATAGCCAGTTTATACTTTAAGATAAAAGGTAGAAACTGGTCGCCTTTACTTTCACCGCTGCATCATCCGTTTCATAGTTATGGGTATAATCCGAGATCTATAAAATTTCTTTTAGACAGCCGGAATTTTAAAATAGATAAATTGTTGATTCGCGATAGTGCCTTGAGGGGTTTTCGGACGGATAGCGGCGGTCAATGCCTGGAAAATATTTTCCGTAATTTTGTTACAAAATTAGGCGGTTTTTTTGGAAAAGGCGATGTATTGATGGTTATTGCAAAGAAGGAGTGAAAAGTTTAGATATGAAAACAATAGTTACCGGTGCTGCAGGAATGCTGGGTAGTGATTTATGTCCGCTTTTATTAAAGAATAATTTTGATATTTATCCGACAGATTTATATTCTGATAATAAAAATAATGAAGTTTTGGACGTAGGTAAAAGAGATCAGGTTATAGATTATGTTAAAAAGATTAACCCCGACATGATTATTCATTTGGCTGCTGAGACAGATGTTGATAAATGTGAAAAAATGCCGGACAGGGCATTTTCAGTAAATACCATAGGTACGGAAAATATTGCTTTAGCTTGTAAAGAATTAGATATACCCATGGTTTTTATAAGTACGGGCGCAGTTTTTGATGGGAAGAAGAATGGCCCGTATATAGAAACCGATATCCCGCATCCAGTAAATGTTTACGGAAAGACCAAACTGGAAGCGGAAAATGTAGTTAAAAAAATATTATCAAAATATTTTATATTTAGGGCGGGCTGGATGATAGGTGGCGGAGGAAAAGACAAAAAATTTGTAGGTAAGATAATTAACATTTTAAAAGAAAAAAAACAGTTATCCGTTGTCATAGACAAAAAAGGTTGCCCGACTTTTACAGATGACATGTCTTTTAATATGTTGCAGGTAATAAAAACAGATAACTATGGGTTGTTCCATATGGTTAATAAGGGCGCAACGACCAGATTTGATATTGCTTTAAAGATAGTCGAGTATCTTGATAGAAAAGATGTCACAGTCAAACCCGTTACTTCCGAAAGTTTTCCTTTGTTAGCGCGGCGTCCGGATTCAGAGGCCTTGAAAAACCGTAATCTGGAGCGTTTAGGCTTGAACTTTATGCCTAAATGGGAAGATTCTCTAAAGAGATATATAGCAAAACTTAAGGCTCAATTATGAAAATATTATTTATAACTCCTTATCCAGCGGAGGGCCCAAGCAGCCGTTACAGGGTGGAGCAATATATACCATATCTGAAAGACAGAAATATTTGTTGTGTTGTCAGCCCGTTTATATCGTCGGATTTTTATAAGATACTTTATAAAAGAGGCCATTATTTTAAAAAGATATTTTACTTTGTATGTGGCACTATAAGAAGATTGAGGGATTTATTTTTAGCCGTAAAATCAGATATTGTCTTTATACATCTTGAAGCGTTTCCTTTAGGTCCAGCCTTGTTTGAATGGTTATTATCAATATCCGGGAAAAGGTTAATATATGATTTGGATGATGCAATTTATATGAGGAATGCAAGTTCGGCGAATAAATTTTTAAAATATCTGAAATGGCCGAATAAGATCAGGGCAATAATAAAAATAAGCAAATATGTTATCACATGCAATGAACATCTAGCGGATTATGCCAGAAAATTTAATAAAAATGTAGAGGTTATACCGACCTCATTGGATACAAAAAAATTTGTGCCTATTGATAAACAATCAAATATTTCTGAAAATATTACTATCGGCTGGATAGGCAGTTATACTACGACTCCTTATCTTGAAGAATTAAAAAATGTTTTTCTTAAACTTAGCATGAAGTATAAATTTGATTTAAAAATTGTTGGAGCTGCAGAACATAATATAAAAATTCCGGGTATAAATGTTATTAATTTGAAATGGAAATTAGAAGATGATGTAAAATATTTTCAATCTTTGGATATAGGCGTATATCCTTTGCCTGAGAATGAATGGACAGCCGGTAAGACAGGTTTTAAGACAATACAGTATATGAGTGTTTGTGTGCCATGCGTTGTTTCAAGCGTAGGCGCAAATAAATATATAGTAAAGGATGGCCTGAATGGTTATCTTGTGAACACAGAAGAAGAGTGGATCGACAGGCTATCATCATTAATTGAAGATTTTAGCCTGCGAAAAAAAATAGGTTTAGCTGGCAGAAAAACGGTGGAAGAAAAATTTTCCCTGGCAGTTAATGCCCCCAGATTTTTTCAGATTATAGAGAAAGTTCATAAAAATATATATTAAAATGAAAAAAATAGCTTATTTTTTATCTTATGCATATTCGATAGAAGAAGGTGTTTCTAATGGGACAATAGGCCGCTTTAAAGAAGAATTAAAATATCTTAGTAAATATTTTATCATGGATGTTTATTCCAGGGATAATAATTCTTATTTAAAGACATTTGCTGAAAATCTTGGGCTAGAAAATGTTAAATTTTACGGTATAGCTTTCTCAAATGTATCTTTTCAGCATTCAAAAAATGTCCCTCGTTTTATTCGGCGTATTTTTTCTGTCCTGATGTTGATCCAGTATTTTTTATTGCCGCCGTCTGTTAAAAAAAGATTAGATGAGATTGAAACAATATATGTTTATCATGTTTCTGGAGGCATGCGGGCCATATTGTATAAGAAATTTTTTAAGCCAGCTATAAAAGTGGTTGTCAGATATAATTGGAGTTGGGGGGATTTTGTTAAGGCTAACCGGGGTTATTTAGAGCATAAATTCTTTTGTTTTTTAGAAAAATTTATCCTGATAAACTCCGATGTTATATTGGCGACTACAGAAAAACTGCAACACCAGGCCAAAGATATAGTTAAACATAGAATACCTGTAGATATAGTGCCTAACTGGGTTGATTGCAGCAATTTTAAACCAATGAATATAAATAAAAATTTTGATATTATTTCAGTTGGGCGGTTATGTGAACAGAAAAACCATAAATTATTATTAGAAGCGGTTGATTTATACAATAAAAGCCAGAATATCAAGCCTTTAAAAATATTAATAATAAGCAGGGGCGAGCTAAAAAATTCGCTGCTTGATTATGCAGAAAAAAATAATATAGATCTTACATTGATAGAAAAAGTGGAGAATGATACCATGCCGCAGTATTTTAATGAAACAGCATTATTTGTTATGTCTTCTAGGTATGAAGGGCATCCTAAGGCGATGGTTGAAGCCATGGCCTGTGGTTTGCCGATTATAGGTACGGATGTAGTGGGCATTAAAGATGTTATTGAAAATAATGAAAATGGCATATTGTCAAAGGAAGACCCTGTTGATTTAATGAATAAGATAAAATTATTGATGCAGGATAATAGTTTTAGGCAAAAAATAAGCAATGGTGCGAGACAGTACATTCTTAAGAGTTGTTCATTAGAGAGCGTTTTAAATAAAGTAAAAGAATATTTATATTGAGTTTAAAATGAAACCGAGCCAAAGAGAAGATAAATTATATAAAGAAGGCAAAAGGTCCAAGATCGAAATAGAGGAAGTAACTCTTTTTGGATTTTTAAAAAATATAAACCATCAAGGTTATTTTTTAGATGTGGGGTGCGGTACAGGAACTAGTGCAGCTATTGCAAAGGATATGGGATTTAAAGTTTTCTGTACAGATTTTTCATTCGAAGCCCTTAAAATAGTCAAAAATGAACACAATCTGAGCTGTTGTTTGTCTGATTTGGATTCAGGCTTGCCTGTTAAGGATAAAATATTTGACGTAGTCTGGGCTGCTGATATTATTGAGCATCTATTTGATCCGATATTTGTCTTGTCTGAAATTTCAAGAGTCCTTAAAAAAAATGGTATTTTATTGGCTGTAATACCAAATGATCTGTATATTTCCAACAGACTAAATATTTTATTTGGGGAATCTTACCAGAAATCGAGCTATGTAAGGTTTCATCAATATAAACACCACACATTTTTCTCGCAGAGCCTTTTTAAATACATGTTGCAAAAAAACAACTTAAAAATCGAAAAACGTTTTAATATATGTAAATTACCGAAAATATCCAGGTATATTAAAATTACAGGTTCCGGTCCGATAGCCAATTTGTTTTCCACTATCTTTATTTACAAAATAGTCAA
>Ga0172368_10005021_pt1 | contig 15015 bp, 9 predicted proteins | sample Lak11m_FD_114540 | JGI IMG/M metagenome (GOLD analysis project Ga0172368, IMG submission 114540) | Freshwater microbial communities from Kabuno Bay, South-Kivu, Congo - kab_022012_11m | ecosystem: Environmental > Aquatic > Freshwater > Lake | place: Democratic Republic of the Congo: South-Kivu...
CTCCTTGCCCTGCAGCACCGCGGCCAGGATTCCGCCGGCATCGCCTGTTTTGATAAAGTCCGCATCAACCTCAAGAAGGGCGTTGGGCACGTCTCGGAAGTCTTTTCCGACGCCAATCTGGCGTTGCTCAAGGGCAAGGCGGCGATTGGTCATGTCCGTTACGCCACGGCAGGCTCGACACCCAAGCTTGACAGCCAGCCGTTCGTCGTGGACATTCCGCATGCCATCGCTTTTGCGCACAACGGCAACGCCATCAATTACTTGGACTGGCAGCACGCGTTTTCCGACCGCACCGAATCCTGCTGCGACACCGAAGTCCTGTTGCATTTGTTTTCCGAGAAACTCAACGGCGAGAAGCACCTGACCGTCGAGAAGGTGTTCGACGCCGTCCAGGCATTCATGAAGGAAGTCAACGGCTCGTACGCCATCGTGGCACTCGTCGAGAATTTGGGCATCCTGGCTTTTCGCGACCCGCATGCCAACCGGCCGTTGGCGTTGGGCCGCCGCGGCGCCGACGTCGCCTTTGCCTCGGAATCCGTCGCTTTTGACGCCATGGGTTTCGAATTGGTCCGCGACATCAAGGCCGGCGAAGCCGTCTTCGTCGAGTCGAACGGCACGATCCATGAGAAAGTCCTTTTGGCGAAAGCGTCGCGTCACTGCATGTTCGAATGGGTCTACTTCGCCCGACCCGACTCGCAACTGGAAGGAAAAAGCGTGTATGAAGTCCGCATCGCCCTGGGCAAGGAACTGGGCAAGGCCATGCAGAAGCAAGGAAGCTCGGCGGACGTCGTCGTGCCCGTTCCGGACACGTCGCGGCCCGCCGCGCTGGGGTTGGCCGAGCAGACGAAGATCCCGATGCAGGAAGGCCTCATCAAGAACCGCTACATCGGCCGCACGTTCATCATGCCGACGCAGGAAAGCCGCGAAAAAGCGATGAACGTCAAGCTCAACACCGTCACCCCGGTGGTCAAGGACAAAAACGTGCTGTTGGTGGATGACTCCATCGTGCGCGGCACCACGGCCAAGCGCATCGTCGGCGTGGTCAAGAAAGAGGCCAAATCGGTGCATCTGGCTTCAACCTGTCCGCCCATCAAGTATCCCTGTTTTTACGGAATCGATTTTCCCATCCAGTCCGAACTGGTCGCATTCCAGGAAAAGTCCGAAGAGGGCATCCGCAAGAAACTGGCCGCCGACGGCTTGACGTACCAATCATTGGAAGGACTCCGAAAAGCCATCGGGGTGCCCGGCTTGTGCACGGCGTGCCTGGACGGCGACTATCCGACGGATATTCCGGACGCCTTGCGCAACAAGCTGGAATCGGCCCGCTCCAGCGAACGAAAGAAGGTGGAACAGGAATATGCCTAAAGCAGTCCTGGTCGCCGCCATCGGCCGGGGTCATGCCTTGGCCAAGAAGTTCCATCAAAGCGGCGTCGAACTTCACAGCTTGATGCCGTTTCACAACCCCGGCATCGCCTCGTGTTCGCAGTCATTCGAGATCGGCAACATCAACGACCCCTCTGTCGTGGCGGCTTTTGCCGAAAAAGTCGATCCGGATTACGTCTTCGTGGCCGGGGATGACCCCATCGCGGCCGGAGCTGCGGATGCCGTGCAGGAAAAAGGGTATCCGGCCATCGCGCCCCTCAAGACGTGCGCGCGCCTGGAGTCCGATAAGGTCTTCGCGCGGCAGTTCATGAAGGAATACGTGCCGGATGGTTGTCCGGCTTTTGAGACGTTCACCGACGTCGAGGCGGCGGGGCAGTACATCGACGCCGTGCCGTTTGACGTCGTCATCAAGCCGGCCGGCTTGACGGGCGGAAAAGGCGTCAAGGTCCAGGGCGTCCAGTTGCGTACCAAGGCGGACGCCAAGGCCTACGTGGAAGAATCACTGCGGACGTACGCCGGCGGCGTCGTGGTCGAGGAAAAACTGGACGGCGAGGAATTCTCCCTCCACGCCTTCGTCGACGGGCATCATTTTGCCACCATGCCGCTGGTTCAGGACCACAAGACGGCATATGATGGCGACACAGGTCCCATGACGGGCGGCATGGGCACCTACACCTGCCCTGACGGCCGCCTTCCCTTTGTCACCGATGCCGATTACCAGAAGGCGCTGGGGATCGTCCAGCGCACCATCGACGGCATCCGCGAAAAGACGGGCCAGAAATTCAAGGGCATCCTCTACTCGCAGTTCATGCTCACGGCCAAAGGCCCGTACCTCATCGAGTACAATGCGCGTTTCGGCGATCCGGAAGCGATGAACCTCATGCCGTTGATGAAGACGAATTTTCACGACGTGTGCAAGGCCATAATCGATGAGGAGCTGGAGGGCTTCAAAGTCGAGTTCGAACCCCGCGCCTCCATCTGCAAGTACGTCGTGCCGAGCGGGTATCCGGACCGCAAGGACAAATTCGCCTATGCGTTTGACGAGGCCAAGTTGGGAGACGTCGAGCTGTATTATTCCGGCATCGAGAAGAAGCCCGATGGCACGCTTTGGACGACCGGCTCGCGGGCTTTTGGTTTGGTGTCTACCGACACGACGCTTCAGGGCGCGTACAACAAAGTTGAGTCCGTCATCTCGGGCCTGGATTTGCAGGGCTTCCGGTATCGCAAGGACATCGGTTCGGAAGCCGCCATCCAGCGGAAGATCGAGCGCATGCAACGCATCCGCCTGGGCACGGCGGCGGTCCGGAAAGAACAAGTCGCCCGGAATCCTTGAGCATCCCCGTGCCGTTTTGCCTGCTTTTTTTTCCATTTTGTCTTTTCATTTTTTCCCACTACTCCGTCCACGTTTTTTCCGCTTTCCTTTCCTGATTTTTCGGTCCGACTTTTTTTCGCCGTTTGCGCGGCTCCGGCTTCCGCTTAATTAAGGCTCCCCACTCCAGGCTGTGATGTTTGTCACAGTTTTGTTGTTTTTACTGAAAGGCTATTAAGCCGGCTCCGCAACCATGCATATTGCATTTCCTTTCGGGGGCGAAGGTGGGTGGGGAACATGATGGAGCTTCGGTACAAGGCAAAGAGTCCCAGCGAAACCGTTGACTTGACGGATGCGGTGGGCACGTCGGTGATCTCGAAGGACGGCGAGCGCATCGGCTCGATCGTGTCGTTTCATGCGGATCCGCGTACGCTGGTCATCGAGGGCATCAGCGTGAACCGCGGCTTCTTCGAGCCGTTGGAATACATCGGCCGCGAGTATTTCTACTCGGTTTCCGACCGCGGCGTGGTGCTTGAAGTCGCGCCCGTGACCGAACTGGTGGGGTTGTCCGTGTATGACGCGCGGGGCAAGCGCGTGGGCGAAGTCAGCATGGTGGAGCGGAAGAACACGTCGAACGAACTGGTCAACATCGAGGTCGACCGCGGCCTGTTCAAGCGCTCGATTTTGCTGCCGCGCGACACCATCAAGGACGTCGGCAAAGGCATCCTGCTCAACGTGACGGTGCGCGGCTGACGCCGTTCTTGCGATCGCTGCATTCACGACGCAATGAAGCGAAACTTTTTTCCTTTTCCTTTTTTTCCGGTTGTGAGCTTAGGCTTTTGAAAAATACGCTTTCATCGGCTCCCAATAGCTCTCGTGCCATCCTGGGCCGTACATCTTTTCCTGGCCGTCGGGAATATTGGAATGCGTCATGACCAGCTTCGTCCCGGCTTTGCCATCCTTGCCTTTGGTGGCGGATAATTCGATCTTCAATTGGGAGTCTTCCGCGTCGTCCGGAAATTCCGACGTCCGCCAGACCTGCACGATCTTCTTGCCCGGCACCAGCTCGATGTTCGAGCCTGTGATGTAGCCGTCCCATGCCGAAAACGACGCGCCGACTTTGGCCGTGATTTTGGCCGCCGCGCCTCCGGTCATTGCGGAATGGCCCTTGCTTGAAAGAAACGCGTCGTAAAGCTGTTGGGGCGTGACGCCGGGAAATTCGACGGTCTGCTTGAGGGTTGCGGTCTTCATTTTGGGTCTACCTCCCTTCGTTGGACGGTCTTCTTGATTTTCACGAGCGTGAATTGGGGTGGTTCAACCGCATCCGTGGGATGGAACTGGATGCCAATGGATGCGGAGGCATGGAATCGTTCCCTCTCTTTTCCATGAGGGGAAAAGAAAAAAACGCGGGGGTAAGGCACCAAGCCGGCGTTTTCGCGCAAAAGTCTCAGCTGGGTCCCGTGATTGTCTTGCGCCTGCAAATGCCTCGTTCAATGTTTGGGCCATTCGTGCGGCGCCCTTTTCCTGATCTTCTTGGCGTAAATTGATATGGACGAAGTAACCCCGTTTGCCATCGCCGGTGATTCTTACCGCCTCTCCGGGTTGTTGTCGCACCACTCGAGCGACCTCCTCGGCGAGCGTCCGTACGGTGTAGGGCTTTCGTGCCAGCCCTTCTCTCGGTGGAAGCTTTGCTGGTCCTTCGCGTTCAATCCGGTACTTTCGGCTCAGGCGTTCGGCGGGGAATTTCATGTCGTTCTCCTGGAACTGATGTGCCGGCGGTAATGCAATCTGCCGACGACTGCGATTATAGCAAACCTCGAAAGTCTTCCTAGACTTTCGAGCCGTTTGCTAGATAGTCGTCCACTACTATTTTTTCGGGAAACTTTCGTGGACGACTATAGATCAATACCGGTAATATAGGTAGTGGAAATCGGAGCGGCGCCCAAGAAGGGGTTGGCGTCAATACCTGGCCAGAATGGTGTCATGTCGGCGTGGATGGTAGCGTCCAGAAGATGTGGCTCCAAGCGGCCAGGCTGGAGGAAACAACAATACCGGTGCAGCCGATTCTTGGTTGGGCCAGGTGGAGTTTACCGGCCAGGCGGTTGGCTTCTTTGCGTTTCCAAATCAGCAGCGCGGCAACGCCGAATGCCATGAGCGTGGCGCCCATGAACTTGTGGGAAAAGCCATGGAAGTGGCCGTCTGGTTTGGGTGCTATGTACCAATAGTATGCCGGTTCGACGTCCATCCGTACGCTTGAAATGGCAAGCGCCGGCAGATAGAACGTTCCGATGGCCATGATGTCCAGACGCAGGACCGACCAGTGAAACGGAGTCAACGGCTTGGTTGGGTCGTCCGTTGCGGGTCCAAAAATCAGGAGGAAATCCGGACGCCTGGCGCTTGGGTGACTCGTCCGGCCTCTTTCGCATCCAGGTTCATGAGCTTGGCCTGCTTCAGCACCTTGTCCGGCTCATCCGTCACGACCAACAGGCCGTTGCCCATGTTCCAGGTGCGATACGCCTCGTTTTCGCTCACCGGACCCATTTCCATGAGCGTCTTCATCGCTTTGCACGGCGGGTACAAGTCGGTCAATTCGGCTCCCAAGCCCGATGGCTTCAGTGCGCGTGCCAGTTTGCCGTAGATGCCGCCTCCGGTGATGTGCGCCATGGCGGAGACGTGGGCCACGGGTTGGCCTTCGTAGCCGCCGAAAAGCGAAGCGGCGAAGCGCGTATAGATTTTGGACGGGTGAAGCAATTGTTCCGCCAGTTTGGCGTGTTTTTCGTGCCATTGGCCGCCGGCGTGGTATTCCAGGATGCGGCGGGCCAAGGACAATCCGTTGGAGCGGAAGCCGTCTTCGCGAAGCGCGATGATGGATTGCCCTGCCTTGACGCGCGAGCCGTCCATCAGGCGGTCTTTTTTGGCCAGCCAGATGCAGGACGCCGCCCAGTTGAGCCTAAAGGCGCCGAATCCGCCGACTTTCTTGCCCAACTCGGCGATTTCGCCGTTGATGATCGAGACGTTGGCCATCTTGGCGGCACGCTCAAGACCGGATGCCAGCTGTGCCATGGGCTTGGCCTCGACGCGGCTGACGTCCAGGACATTGCCGACGGCGATGGGTTCCGCGCCGCGGATGACGGCGTCATCGCAGACCATGGCCAACAAATCGAAGCCGAGCGTGTCGAACTTCTTGAGCCGCTCCGCGATTTCCGACTTGGTGCCGACTCCGTCCAGGTTGTGGCCCAAAACGGTGTCCTTGAGGTTGGACACGTCGATGAAGCGCAATGCCGAAAAGTCGTCCTGCGTGCCCTGCACGCGGCCGGCGCCCTTGCGGAACTGCCACGTGCTCTTGGAGGCTTTATAGAATGCGTCGGATGCCGCATCTCCGGCTTTGACGTTGACTCCGGCTTTCTGATAATCCATGGCAATAGTGCACCTGTCAGTTTGATGTCGTCCAATTTAAAAAAGGGCTTTTGCAGTTGCAGATTAGGCCGGTTGTCCTTCATGCCGTGGTGGCCGGCTTCCGGTCTTCCTAGGTGCATTTCTTTGCCGAATCCAGCCGGCCGGAACAGCAGAACGGCGCGTCCTTGGACTCGCGCAGCTCGATGCCCGCCGGGGCGCAGATGCGCACGGAGGCCTTGGATTCGAGGCTGAAATAGCGCTTGTACGGCGATGGGTACGGCGACAAATCGGGCGTGACGCTCATTGGGTGGGTTTCAGTCCAGGTACGTTCCCAGAACGAATCCCAGAATGCTTCGTGCCATTCGTCGGCGCATTTTCCGTTGTGGTTGAACTCCTCGGCCGGCTCGCCGTTGGTCCCAGTACCGCCGCACCACTTTCCGCCGGGGTTCCAGACGCAGCAATTGTCATGGCGGATGCTTCCGGCCGACGTGTAGCAGACGCGCTGGCCGTCCTGCTCAGCCAGGCATCCGATGCGCTTTCCCGTGTTGGTCTCTCCGGTTCCGGAAAAGTCCTTGCCTTTGGAGCCCTTGCATCCGGGTCCGACGGAGCCGAAGCACGCCTCGACCTTGCCGTCGGCGTTCTTCGTCGTCTCGTGCACCTGCGATGCCTGGATGGTTGATGAATATGTGTTCCCCGCCTTTTCGAAGACGAGGTTCGAGCTCACTCCAAAGTCAGGTGAAATGCCCCAGCGCACATCCGGCAGGTAGATGCGGCCGTCGTCGATGGCCCGCATCGGAAACGACTGGCCGTCGATGAGGACGCCGTTGACATTCATGAAGCCCGAACCAATGAGCGTGACTGGTTTGCCGATCTGGTCGTCGTCGGCCCGGATTTGCTCCAGAATCGGAGCAGCGGGGGGTTTGGGCGGTTGGGGCGGTTCGGTGAAGAAAGGCGCGATGCCTTCGTTGCGCCGGTATGATTCCTTCTGGTTCTGCAGGTATGCCTCGAACTCCGCGACGGATTTTCGGTGGTAATACTGCCAGTCCCGCATGCCGCGCACGAAGGGCTTCTGCGAAGTGTCTTGGACGATGTACGCGTATGCCGCGTCGTATCTGAACCACTTCATGGCTTTGTAGGCTTCCAAGTCCGGACCGAATGTCTTAAGCAGCGTCTGGCGCACGATACGGACGTCGTAATCCTTCATGAATTGGCCGATTCCGGTGTCCTTCAGCACGGAGTCCCAATTGTCGCGGATCCATTGGCGTGCCTTGTCCAGGTTTTTGCCGACGCGCCCGGATCGTAACGCGGCCAAAAAGTACTGGAACGGCGCTCCATCTTCCCGGGTGGCGAATTCCAAAAGGCCGGGATAGTCCTTCCGGTCGAAGTTCTGATCCATTGCGTTCGCCACGATCCATTTTTCCTGCTCCGGCGAGAGGCGGGTCCTGACCGTCCGGTCCTGGCTCATGTCCAGTACGCACTTCTCGTAAGTCCGGTCCCATCGGTCGATGGCCTTCACCACGGCGGCGCACCCGGATTCGAAGAGGCCGTAATCGCCCTGCACTCCTTCGAATTGCAGGATGGGCGGCTTGCGCGTGTCGATGTCGCCGCTGCATTTGCCTCCGTCCGGACCGCAATGGAATGCATCACTGCCGGACGCGATGACGATGCCTTGGTCAGGTTGCATGATGGTCAGCTTCTTGTAGGTTGCTTTGTAGAACGACACGGCTACCGCGCGGTCCGCGTCCATCGTCAGGCGGCAGACTCCTTGGCCGATGCAGCTTCCTGAATACCCTTCAAAGACGAATCCGCCGTAGGTCTTGACTTCGACTTCGATTTTGTCGCCGTGCTTGAATTCGTACGAGCAGTTGGATTCGCATTCCTTCAGCGGGATGCGCACGCCCGGTTCGGACGTCATGACATAGATGGCCCCGCCGATGGCATTGGGCATGCTCAATTGGAGTTTCTTTGGACCGGGCGGGCCTTTGAAGACGGCACGCGCGGTCTTTTCCCCGTCCATCCGGATGGCGCACTGCGGTAATGAATGCGTGCAGGCGCCTTCCCACCGCTCGAACGTGGAAACGCCTGAGGCCCGCGCCGTCAGCTCGACGGTGGACTCGAAGGCGTATGGGCTGGCGCAGTTGTAAACCACGCGGCCGAAGCTTGCGCAGAAAATGCGGCCGTCCGACGAACTGACCGAACCGTCGCCTTGCAGTCCCACGCTCAATTGGGTGCGGCCCGGTTCGAACACGGCCCGCACCGTCGTGATCGATGCGAAGAGCGACGAGCCTTCCACCGTCACCGTGCATTGCGGTCCTTCGGCCTTGACGCAGCTTCCGCCCCAGCCGACGAACTTCCATCCCGGCTCCGGACTTGCCATCAAGGGAACTTCGCTTGACGGCGGGTAAAGTGCCTCGCAATTGCCGCTGCAGATGAGCCTTCCATCCCCCACTTTGACGGTTCCTTGGCCCGTGACTTTCACGTTCAACGAATATTGTTTTTCAGGCGCCGTCGTAGGCGTGGGCCGCGGAATGTACGGCGGAGTCGGTTTGTCATCTTTACCTGGCTTGTCGTCCGGAATCCGAGGAGCCTCCGTCGGAGCGGGTGAAAATCGGGCCGTGATTTTCCTGGGTTTGTCCAGCGTGACTTCACACGCGCCGCCGGAGCAGTCGCCGCTCCAGGCTTCGAACTGCGAATCAGGCCTCGGGATTACCTGGAACGACAACACCGTGCCGGCGGGATAACGGAGCGTGCATGCCGCGTCGCTGGAACCGCAGAGTTCCTGCGACTTTCCCGACGGCCATACGTAAATGGCGCCTCGCCCGGCACCCGATTTGGAAAGCGTTAACTCGTATTCCGGCGTGGACGTGGGTCTGGCCGTGGCCTGGGTGGACGCAGCGGCTGTGGCGGAAGGCGACGGAATTGGCATTGAGGTGACTGTGGGTGTTTGAGTGGCTGTTGGCGCAGGGCTGGGAGTCGGCGAGTACGCGGGCAGGAATGTGGCGGTTACTGATTTTGCGGCATCCATCCGAACGGTACAGCTGGTTTGCGTGTCGAAACAGGCCCCGCTCCACCCTTCAAAACGTGAGCCGGGTTGAGCTGCGGCGGTGAGCGTGACGGTGCTTCCGGCTTGGAAGTTGGCCGTGTCGTACGGCGCAATCTGGCCGAGCGTGATTCCGAATGGCTCGGAGGACACAGTACCTTTTCCGTGGCCGTTCTTTTTGACCGTGAGCGCGTACGTGGTCCGGACTTCTCCGGCGAATGTCGCAGTCACGATTTTGGGGCCATCCAAGGTCAGGGTGCACGTCGCCTGGCTTCCACTGCAGGCACCGGTCCAGGCCTGGAAATCTCCGTCTTGCGCGGTGGCTGTGAGTGTGATGGACGTGCCGGCGTCGTAGGTTTCCATGCAGGCCGCGCCGCAGAGGATGCCGGAGGGACGGGATGAGACGTAGCCGTCGCCTTGCGTGATGACGGTCAAGGAGTAGCCGGTTGACGCGGTGAATGCGGAAAAAAGAAGGAGAAAAAAGAGGGCGGGATTCGGCGTCGTGGGCGATTTCATCCGCTTACCCTTGTTGGTTGGTCCAGCCGAACTTCATCTGGATCTGGCCGGCGGATTGGACCGTCGGCGGCTCGGCGCGGTAGATGACCCACATGAAGTCGACCCGGTCGCCGCTTTGCTCGATGGGCCCGTCGTTGGTCCCGCCGTTCCAGCCGTTCAATACGAGCTTGCGTTTCGGGCCGTAGGCGTTGACGCCCCATTTCTGCCAATCCGCGTTTTCGATGGGCTGGATGCTCCACGTGCCGCTGGATGAGCCGAAGCTCCAGGTCTGGTCGGTGCGGATGTCAAGCAGGGTCGTTGCCGGCGTCTCGAGGAAATTGCTGCCGCCTTCATCATAGAATATGGATTCCGAATAGACGCGCCACTTGCGTACGATTTGTGGCTCCATGGACGATTCGACAGCCTGAAGCGGGGTGGATTGGGTCTTGAGCTTGAACGAGGTGAACATCTGGACGGCTTGGGCCAGGTACGCCTCGATGGTCTCCGGAGTGGAGGCGAACGTCACGATGACCGCCTGGCCGTTTTGGACGGAAATCACTTGGAGGTAGGCCAGCGTCGTGTCGCCGGTCTTTTCCGTGTAACTGACCTGCCTTGCCGGGTATCCGGACAGCGTGGTTTCGCGCGAGTCGGCCAGTTGGGCGTTTCCGGATTCGAACGAGTCGCCCAGCGCGGTCTGCACGAACTCTTCCAGCGACAGGTCCGTGGGGGCTAGCACCACGTTGAGGTTTTCCTGCAAAGCGTCGTTCTCGCCGCTTGTTGGGGCAGTGAAGAGAACGTATTGGGGTTCTTCCCGCACAGTCCATTCGGACGGGTATTGGATTTCAAACGCGTCGCCGGAATACGTCTTGAAATCGGCCGGTGCATCAACAGATGCTTGGGCTTGCGACGTGGCAGAGACCGTCGTCGTGCCGGCGGCGCTTGCCTGAGCCGTGGCGACGGGCGGATTGGATGTCGTGTTGACGCAGCCGACGAGAAGCAGCGTGGACAAAAACAACAGGAATAATATGCGGACGTTCATGCTTTCGGAACGCGGCGGCTGAATAAAAAGGTTCGTTGAGTTTGGTGTCGGGCGGCGTCCCGTACCTTACTTGATTTCTTCCTGCACGTATCGGAACAGGTTTTCGAACACTTGCATGCCTTGGCCTTCCTTCGGTACGACTTGGCCGGCGCGCTGCAATTCGTCCTTGCGTCGGTGCCAGAGTGGGTGGTTCTCGAAATCAAGGAATCCTTCGGGGTGTGGCATCATGCCGAATACGCGACCCGTCGGGTCGGAAATGCCGGCGATGGCCTGCATCGAGCCGTTGGGGTTGTCCGGGTAAAACTGTGTGGGCGACGCGCTCTTGGCGGTCTGGGTGACGTATTGGCCGAGGACTTGGCCGTCTTGGAAGAGGCGTTGGAGTGTTTGCTCTCCTTGGGCCGGGGACGCGGAGCCAAAGCGGTCGTAGACGGTGAAGCGGCCTTCGCCGTGGCGGATGGGAAGCTCGATGGTTTCAATACCCGAGAAGGCGGGGCACTTGGACGGCAGTAATTTGAGTTTGACCCAGCGCATTTCGAACTTGCGGCTGTGGTTGAACGTCAGCGTGGCGCTCTGTTGGCCGTATTTTCCGTCGAATGCGGGAAGCATGCCGAGCTTGACGAGGCATTGGAATCCGTTGCACGCGCCGTAGACGATGCCGCCGTCGTGGACGAACTGCGTGAGGTGCTCGACGAAGGGCTTGCTGGCAATGCGCGTGGCTTGGATCAAGTCCGCGAGGGCCTTGGCGGAGCCGAGGTCGTCGCCGTGAAGGAAGCCGCCTGGAAAATGAAGGACGTCGGCATTCAAGGGTTGTTTTCCGGAGAGCAGGTCGCGCACGTGGACGATTTGGGCGTCAAAGCCGGCGCGCGCAAAGCCGACGGAGGCTTCGACTTCGCAGTTCAGCCCTTCTCCGGCAAGGATCAATGCTTTGGGTTGTTTGGCCATTTTTTCCACGACGTTCGCATTTTCGATGTTTTTGTTTATTTTGAGCGGTTTTGGTTTTTTTCGGTTTTCTTCTTTTTTTCCTTTTTTCATCAAACCTTGATTTCCGGCAGGTCTTCCCGCAGGGGCTTGGTGTAGGCGTCGTTGAGGTCCTGCAGCGTCAGCGTTTCGGTGTGGCCTTCCAGCGTCTTGACCGTCAGCACTTTGTCTTTACTGACCATGCCGATGCGGGCGAACACGACTTTGCCCTGCAATGCGGCTGTGAATGCGGCTTCCTTTTCGGGTGAGACGCTGATGAGGAAGCGGTTCTGGGTTTCGGAGGTCCAGAGCAGGTCGTTGCGCTTGAGGCCGTCTTTCGGCACGTCGGAAAGATCAATCTGTACGCCCAAGCCGGCGGCCATTGCGCACTCGGAAACTGCCAAGGCCAGGCCGCCTTTGAGGACGTAGTAGGCGGAGGCGGCGTGCGGCAAGGCCTCTTGGACGGCGGAGAAGACTTTTTGGCTTTCTTCGGGGTCCACGTGGGGCACGTTGCCGCTTTGCATGCGGAGTTGTTCGGCGTACTGCGAGCCGCCCAGTTCGTTCTTCGTCGTTCCGACGATGTAGACCAAGTCGCCGGGTGCCTTGAAGTCGATGCTTTTGGTTTTCGCGTAGTCGTTGACCTTGGCCACCAGCGAGATGAGCAGCGTAGGCGGCACCGAGATGCGGTAGGACTTGCCGTCCTTTTCGTACTTCAAGTCGTTCTTCATGCTGTCTTTTCCGGACGTGAAGGGAATGCCGAGCGTCACGGCGTAGTCGTACATGCCTTGACAGAGGCGGATCAGTTGGGCCAGCTTGTGTTTGCCGTCGGGGTTCTTCTCCGACCAGACCGAGTCGGGGACGCAGAAGTTGTCACAAGCCGACCAGAACGTCTCCTCATCCGGTAGGTGCACGCCGAGGGCAACAAGCTTTCCGACGGCTTCGTTGAACGCGCACATTGCAGCCGAACGGCTGTCCAAGTCGCTGTACTTGGGGTACGTGGCCTGAGACGTGGCGACGGCTTCGCGACCCTCGAGGAAGGTGGGCTTGATGATCGACGCGGGAAGATTGACTTGGCCCTGGACGCCCCCGATGGGCGGCAGCAACGTGCCTCCTTTGACGTTGTGGTCTTTCTGCCGGAAGACCCATTCCTTGCTGCAGACGTCCAACGCCGAGAGTACCATGCGGGTGGCCGAAGCGAGCGTGTTGGCCGGCAGGGGTTTCTGCGGGAATTGCGGAACGCCGCGCCATTCGGCCTGCAGGCGCATGCGGGGCACGCCTTTGTGCAGGAATTCCAATTCCAGGTAAGCGATGGGTTTGGCGTTGTAATAGACTTCGAAAAAGCCGGAATCCGTGAATTCACCCAGCACGGTGGCCTCCACGCCGCGCTCCTGCGCCAGTTGTAGGAAGGCGTCGATGTGGGCGGGCGGCACGACGGCGCTCATGCGTTCCTGGGCTTCCGAGACGAGTATTTCCCACGGCTGCAACCCGTGATACTTGAGTGGGGCTTTTCCGATGTCCAACCGCACGCCGTCGGAGAGGCGGGCCATTTCGCCGAAAGACGAGCTGAGGCCGCCGGCGCCGTTGTCGGTGATGCCGCGCATCAAGCCTAAGTCGCGGGCTGCGGCCAAGAAGTCCAGCATGACTTTCTGGACGATGGGATCGCCAATCTGGACGGCCGTGACCGGAGTGTTCTCGCTTCGGGCGACGGAGGACATGGTGGCGCCATGGATGCCGTCCTTTCCGATGCGTCCGCCGACTTGGACGGCCAAGTCACCCGGAATGGCACTTTTAACGGCTGAATCCTTGCCTGCGATTTTGGCTTTCATCAGGCCGCCTGTGCCGCAATAGACCAGCGGTTTGGCCATGAAACGTGGGTCGAACGAGAGGCCGCCGCTGACCGTGGGAATGCCGCACTTGTTGCCCCCGTCCTTGACGCCGGCGACGATGCCTTCGAAGATCTGGCGCGGATGCAGGGTCTTCGGCGGAAGCGTGCCGTCGTGATGGGGGTTGCCGATGCAGTAATAGAACTGGTTGAACCACAAATCGGCGCCGCCCATTCCGACGCCGGCGACGTCGCGGTTGTTGCCCACGATGCCCGTCAAGGCGCCGCCGTAGGGATCCAGCGCGGAGGGGCTGTTGTGCGTCTCGACCTTGAATGCGAAGTAGTAGTCGTCGTTGAACTTGACTACGCCTGCGTTGTCCTTGAATACCGACACGAGCCAGGGGCTGTGCGGCGAGACTTTGGTCGTGGCGCCGGCGACATAGGTGGGAAAGAGGCCTTCGATGGTCTTTGTCTTTCCGGTAGTCGCGTCCTTGTACTCGATGATGGCGTTGAATTCCTTGTGTTTGCAGTGTTCCGACCACGTCTGCGCGAAGACCTCCAGCTCGACGTCAGTGGCCTTCTCCGTCAGGCCGACTTTCTTTCGGGCTTCCAAAAAAGACTTGTCTTTGTAGTGCTTCTGAATGGCCTTGAGTTCATCCATGCTCAGCGCCATTTGCCGGTACTCGTTGAGGATTTGCAGTTGTTGCTCGGTATAGCCGCCCAATGCAATTTCTTCGACCACCGGCTTGTGGGGGTCGACCACCTTGGGCACAACGGCTGGCACGCGTTCTCCGGATTTGAATTGATCCTTGGTCAGGATAGTGAATTGCTCGATCAGCGGGTTGCCCAACAGTTGCGTGGCGATGATATGGCCATTCTCGGCCGTCAGGGTTTCGCCTTTTTCGGCGCGGAAGAGGTACTGGGTGGAGGAATAGACGGCCTCATCGTCCTTGAGTGGGCGTTGCAGGACCGCCGCGGCGACTTGGCGGGCGGTCTTGCCGACGGCGTCCGTCACCCCTGGCCGGAAGCGTTTCTCAATCAGAAGGTCGAAATGGAAGGGGTTTTCTGACACCCAGGCCTTGCGGTAAGCCGCCTTTTCCACGAAGGTGTCGCAATACGCCTTTTCGGCCAGTTCTTTGAGCTGTTCGGGCGTCACCTCGAAATCCAGCGAGTAGACTGACATGGAGTATGCTTCGGCGACAGGCATACTCAGGACATTCTGAATTTTCTTGGCCAAAGCCGGTTCTTCGCGCAAACCTACTTCGATGCGGTGGACCATGGAAAAAAGGACCTAGGCGTATTTTCGGGGTGAAACGATTTAAACGGGCGCTTTGAAGAGGTCATTCCGTTTCCGGAAGGTGAAGCGAGTTTCTTTCGTTCAGCAAGTCCATGACTCTTTTGAATCGGAGTCTGACCGAACTGGACAAGTTGCTGGGCAGTTGCATCCGGGGCAGAATCGTGCGCAGTATGAGATGAGACGCCCTGGCCTCTTCGTTTGGCAACTTTTTCGGCGTCTGGTCTCCAGGCGTTTTACCAGTGAGTCCCAAAGTGGATCCGTTGACTTCCATACGGGC
>Ga0172368_10005027_pt1 | contig 15008 bp, 8 predicted proteins | sample Lak11m_FD_114540 | JGI IMG/M metagenome (GOLD analysis project Ga0172368, IMG submission 114540) | Freshwater microbial communities from Kabuno Bay, South-Kivu, Congo - kab_022012_11m | ecosystem: Environmental > Aquatic > Freshwater > Lake | place: Democratic Republic of the Congo: South-Kivu...
CGCCAGTTGCACGCCTCGACCCTTGGCTCGAGGTCGAGGTGCTCCGCACCTGGGGTGCATGGGCCGAGATCTCCTGCTCCAACGGCTGGACCGCGTGGGTGGACGCCCGCGCTCTCGTGGCGAGGCCGTCGCCTCCGCCTCCGCCTCCGGTCGAGACGCCCACGGTGGAGGCGCCCCCGATGATCGGGAACGTGGCGCCGGCGGGCGTCGGATCACCGCCGGCCTGGACGTACGAACAAGCCGAGGCCCCGCAGCCGCCCACCGCAGATCCGCCCGTCGTGGCCCCGACGACACAGGTTCCTACGGTCGCACTGCCTGCGACGCCCGCCTTCACGCAACCTACGACGCCTGCCTACACCGCGCCGCCTCCTGTGCCCGCCCCCACCCAACCCTCGGTGCCCGCGTACGCCGTTCCTACTTCGGCTTCGGGCTACACGCAGCCTCCGGCGCCCGCGCAGCATCCCTCCGCGTACCAGCAGGCGGGCACCCCGGCGGCCCGCAAGCTCCCGGTACCGGCGCTCGTGGGTGGCGCGATCGCAGGTCTCGCGGGCTTCGCCCCCTGGCTCACACCCGGGGGTTCGACCAGCAACGGCTTCGACGTGCCGGCCAAGTTCCTCATCGACTACAAGACGAGTGGCGGCGGCGGACTGAAGCTGGGGCTGGTGGTGCTCGCCGTCGCGATCGCCGGCGGCGTGCTCGCCGCCATTCCTGGCATGGGCGTCCTTCGGCGGGTGTGCGGCTGGGCGTGCGTGCTGGCCGGTGCGCTGTACGTCGTCCAGCTGCAGAGGCTGCTGAGCGCGTTCTCGGGCAGCCCGAGCCTCTTCGACACAGTCGGGATCGGTGCGCTCATAGCGGTCGCCGGCGGTCTCGTGCTCGCGCTCTCTCCAGACGCTTCGTGATGAATTCGGGCCGAAGCGTTCTCTGCGGCCCGGGAGAATCGTCGACCCGGCGGGCAGCTCTCCTGGGTCGCGCCTCCCGTCGGGCTGGTTCGATGGTCGCGCCCTCGAAGAATCTGAACGCATCGAGGAGACGAACGAGATGAGGGGTGTGGCACGGTGAAGTCGAAGCGGATACGAGCGACGCGATGCCTGGCGGTGACCGGGATCACCTTCGCCGCGGTGGTGTCGCCGGCCGCGATCGCTGGTGCAGTCGTGAGCGGTCCGTGCATCGGGACGATCAAGGGGGTGGACGTAGCTCCGCTCTCCGCGACCAGCCCCAAGGACGCGATCGATGTCGGCGAGAGTGAAGACGTCGTGGTGGGAGCGACATCGCAGGGGCGGATCGAGCGTTACGAGGTGCAGCTCGAGTTCGCCGGAGTCCGGTGGACGGTCGGCAAGGGAGAAACCACGGACACGTCGTGGAGCAAGACGGTGAACGTCTCCGATTACGCGCGCTACGGAGTCGGCCTCTACAAGGTTCACGGCGTGAGCGAAGGTGCGGTCGCTTGCGACGGCGCGGCGCTCGTGAAGGTAGGTGGTAGCCCGCTCGGAACAGTCGCGGGGCTCGCCGGGCTCGCCCTCGGCGGCATCGGAGCTGCGACAGCGGCTGCCGCTGCTCTGAAGACGGCAACGGAGGGCGAGAAGCTCGCGAAGCGCATCTACAGACCCGACGGGATGCCGCCGGAGCAGGCCGCCGAGGCAGGTTTCGGTGAAGTGCGTTCGCCGGCCGACTACGTGAGATGGGCCGAGACGTGCGCGCAGGGTCCGAACGTTTCGGCGGAGACGATCCGAGCCATCTGCGACAGGGGGGCGAGCCAGATCCAGAGCTTGTGCACCAAGGGTCTCGACGGGGTGACGTGGTGACCGCCGTGGCGGCGAGCGCGACCGCGGCAGTCCGGTTCCCGAGGATTCGGTTCCGGCCGCGCGTCTCGATCTCGGGGACGTTGTCGGGTGCCGTGGGCGGTCTCGGTGTAGTCGTCCTGCTCCAGCAATTCGCGATCGCGTACCCGACGCGCAGCTTGACGATAGTTGGTCTGATCGGCGGCGCCGTCGTGCACCTCCTGATCGTCAACGCCGGGCGTGCGGCGAACGTCTCGCGTCTCAACGGTCGACTTTCTGCAGCGGAGGCAAGGTTGGCTGCAGCGCCGACCGTACCGGGCTTCGTCGTCACACACGTGGTACCGCCAACCGGGTTGGAAGCGCGCGCCGAGCCCGACGCCGTGCAGCCGGTCGCAGCGGTTCTCGCAGGCGGGGTCGAGCTTCAGGTCCTGCAGCAGACGGGCGACTGGGCGCACGTTATGGGAGGCAACGGCTGGACCGGCTGGGTCGACGCTCGGTTGCTCCAGGCAGTGCGGCGGTGAAGTAGGCACCCTGTGCGAGGGCGTCCGGGGTGACACCGCAGGCAGGCAAGGATCGGTTGCGGCAGTGGGCACTAGGGAAGTGCCGCGCTGCGCGTCCGAGGCCGTCACCACGCGATTGCAGAGCGGACCTGTGAGGGGGTCCAGGGTGGGCTCTCCGAGAAATCTCAGGTTCGTTCGTCATAGTGGCGAGCATGGATACAGCGATGTCGAGGGTCCTCGCCGCGCGATTCCCCTCGAGCGACCGGTCCGTGGGCCCTGAGAAGTCCATGGTTCCCGCGATCGACGTCGTCATCCCCGTTCACAACGAAGAAGCCGCGATCGATGCGAGTGTGCGGCGGCTGCACGCCTACCTGCGCGACCACTTTCCGTTTACCTCACAGATCACGATCGTCGACAACGCATCGACTGATACGACGCTCGAAGTAGCCGAGCGCCTGGAGCGCGATCTCGATGGCGTGCGCACCCTGCATCTCGACCGCAAGGGGCGGGGTCTGGCATTGAAGGCCGCGTGGTCTACGAGCAGCAGCCCGGTGGTCGCGTACATGGATGTGGACCTCTCCACTGGTCTCGATGCGCTGCTCCCACTCGTGGCACCACTCGTGTCGGGGCACTCCGACGTCGCGATCGGCTCGCGGCTGGCTCCGGGCTCTTCGGTGGCACGCGGGCCCAGACGTGAGGTGATCTCGCGCACATACAACTTGATGCTCAGAACGATCTTCGCGACCCAGGTGCGTGACTCGCAGTGCGGGTTCAAGGCGATCCGCTCCGACGTGGCGCGTCGTCTCCTCCCGGCGGTCACGGATGATGGCTGGTTCTTCGATACCGAGCTGGTGCTCATCGCCGAGCGAAACGGTCTGCGGATACACCAGGTTCCGGTCGACTGGGTGGACGACGCCGACACGCGCGTGAGGATCGTTCGGACCTCGATCGACGACATCCGCGGGTCGATCCGGCTTCTCCGAGCGTTTGCAGGGGGGCGAGGGAGGGTCGATCTCTCCGGCGTTGCCAGGCAGCCCCTGGATGACGACTTCGGTCGCCGGCTTGTCAGCTTCGCGACGATCGGGGCGTTGAGCACGATCGCGTCACTCCTGATCTACCTCGCGACGCGGGCCCGGTTAGGTCCCTCCGGAGCGAACGCCGTCGCGATCAGCGCGACGTTTGCGGTGAACACGTGGGCCAATGCGCGCTTCACATGTCGTGCGCGCCGGACCACGTGGCGGCGTGCGGGCTACGTCTACCTAGGAGCACTCGGAGTGACGAGCGTGGTTCTGTGGGGCGTTGGCCGCGTTGGTGGTGGTCCGCTCGTCGAGGCCCTGACGCTGGTGGTGCTGTGGACGCTGGCGTCGGCTGCTCGCTTCTACGTGGTGCAGCACGCGACTCCGACGAGCGAGCTCGGCAGGTGAGTCGAGTGCAGGAGGAGCAGTGACCGGCACGGCAGCACCGCCAGCTCTCCACAGGTGCGATGTCGAGGCTGACGCCACAGGATCCGAGTCACCGCAGGGGGCTTGCGCGCGGTCGCGTCTCACCGCCGTGCTGCGCCGTCGCGAAGACGACCCGGCATGGGTACGCCCGGCGCTCGTCACTCTGCTGGCGCTCACCGCCGTGCTCTACACCTGGGGACTCGGCGCGTCGGGTTGGGCCAACGACTACTACTCGGCGGCCGTACAGGCCGCGACGAGGAGCTGGAAGGCTTTTCTCTTCGGCTCCACAGACGCGTCGAACTTCATCACAGTCGACAAGACACCGGCGAGCCTCTGGGTCATGGCGATCTCGGCGCGCGTGTTCGGCGTCAACCCGTGGAGCATCCTCGTTCCCCAAGCTCTCAGCGGTGTAGCCACCGTAGGGATGCTCTACCTGACCGTGCGGCGATGGACCTCCGCGGCGACGGGGCTGCTGGCAGCGGCGATTCTTGCAACCACTCCGGTTGCCGCCCTCATCTTTCGCTTCAACAACCCTGACGCGCTCTTGACGCTGCTCCTGGTGGCGAGCGCGTACGCGACGACGCGCGCCATCGAGGACGGCCGCACCCGCTCGCTCGTCATTGCCGGCATGCTGCTCGGCTTCGCCTTCCTGACCAAGGAGCTGCAGGCCTTTCTGGTCTTGCCGGGGTTCGCCATCGCATATCTCCTCGCCGGCCCGCATCGACTCGCCCGACGGGTGCGCCAGCTCCTCGCCATGGGCGCAGCACTGCTCTGCTCGTCCGGGTGGTGGGTTGCGGTGATCACGCTGACACCTGCGGGGTCGCGTCCATACGTCGGGGGCTCGACCGACAACTCCTTCTGGGACGTTCTCTTCGGCTACAACGGCTTCGGGCGCCTGAGCGGCAACGAGACCGGCAGTGTCGGCGGGTCGGGGCTGCGCACCGGCTCATGGGGTGCGACCGGCGTGACGCGGATGTTCAACCGCGAGTTCGGCACCCACGCGTCGTGGCTGCTCCCGGGGGCGCTGCTCCTGCTGGCGGCGGGGATCGTGTACACGGTGAGACGTCCGCGCACCGATCGGATGCGCGCCGCGCTGGTGATCTGGGGAGGATGGTTGCTGGTCACGGGGCTGTCGTTCAGCCTCGCTCGCGGGATCATCCACCCGTACTACACCGTCGTTCTCGGACCGCCGATCGCAGCGATCGGGGCGATCGGAACGGTGACGGCGTGGGAGCACCGCGGTGCGATCTCGGCCCGCATGCTTCTAGGCGTGACGATCGCGATCACGACCTTGTGGACGCACGCGCTCATGAGCAGGTCGCCCGAGTGGTATCCGTGGCTGCGCAGCGCGGTAGTGCCTGTCGGGCTGGCGATGGCGGCCGCGGGCGTGCTCTTGCACCGGCTGCCGCGCACGTTGGTGCCGTCGTGGGCTGTGTCGGCGATCGTCGTCGTGCTCGCCGTGCCGACGGCCGCGTCCGTGACGACAGCCGCGAGCCCGCACGCAGGAGCATTGCCGCCGGTGGGGCCTGCCGTAAGCGGATCCGGGCCGGGAGGACTTGCCGGGCCGGGCCGTGCGGGTGCAGCAGCGGGGTGGCGACCACCACCGCCCGCCGCGCAGGCCTTTCCGGGTGCCAACCCGTTTGCCATGGGTGCGCGGGCGGTAGGTGGAGCGCCTCTCGGCGGGCCGGTCGCGCCGCGACCAGGTGGCGGAGGTATGGGCGGGTTGCTCGACGGCGCCGTGCCCGGCGAGAAGATCACTGCGATGCTCGAAGAAGGTGGGGGCGGGTTTCGCTGGGTCGCCGCTGCCATCGGTGCGAACCGGGCTGCGGGTTTTCAGCTGGCATCCGACGGACCGGTGATGGCGATCGGAGGGTTCAACGGCACCGACCCCACGCCGACACTCGCCGAGTTCGAGGAACTCGTGACCGACGGCGACATCCACTACTTCGTGGCCGGTGGCGTCTTCGGCGGCTTCCCCGGTGGCCCGGGTGGCGGCGGCGGTACCGGGCCGGCATCGGAGATCGAGTCGTGGGTCCGCGACACCTTCGAGCCGCAGACGGTCGATGGCGTCACGATCTACGACCTGACTGCACTCGGGCCATGAAGGGCGCCTACCCGAGCAAGTCGGGGTGGCTCACCGGATCCCGGCGGCGGGCCGTCTTCCAGTTCACCTCGACGTGGTGCCGCCTCGGTGTTGCGCCTACTTCGGGGGCATCCTGAGTGCGGCGTCCATCCGGATCGTCTCGCCGTTGAGGTAGCCGTTGCGCACGATCTCCATCGCCAGCGAGGCGTAGTCGTCGGGGCGCCCGAGGCGCTTCGGGAACGGCACGCCTGCGGCGAGAGCGGCGCGAGCCTCCTCGGGGAGCGTTCCCAGTAGAGGTGTGTCGACGAGTCCAGGTGCGATAGTGCAGACGCGGATCCCGACGGGGGAGAGGTCGCGTGCTGTAGCGAGGGTGAGTGCGACGACGCCGCCCTTCGATGCGGCGTACGCGGCCTGGCCGATCTGGCCGTCGAAGGCGGCGACGGAGGCGGTGTTGATGATCACCCCGCGCTCGCCCTGTTCGAGAGGATCGTTTCGGCTCATGGCCGCCGCGGCGACGCGCAGCACGTTGTAGGTGCCGACGAGGTTGACCCCGATCACCTTGCGGAACGCGTCGAGGCTTGCCGGGTCACCGTGGCGGTTGACGGTGCGCTCGGCCCAGCCGATCCCCGCGCAGTTTACCGTCACCCGGAGCGGCCCTACCTCGGCCGCCGCGGCGACTGCAGCGGTGACGTCGTCGGATGACGTCACGTCGGCGGCGGCGAAGATGCCCCCGATCTCCTCGGCTACCTGACGGCCGAGGTCGGCATTGCGGTCGACGATCGTGACGCGGGAGCCGGCGGCGGCGAGGTGGTGGGCGACGGCGGCCCCGATGCCCGAAGCGCCGCCGGTCACCAGTGCTGAGGTGTTGGAGATCTCCATGACGCCGCAGGATATCCGCGTGCTGATGCTGATCGGCCGGTGTGGGGGACCGGAGTGCTCCACCGGGTGCTACCGCAGGCGTTGCGAGAAGGGCGGGTAGCGCATAGCGTGAGCGAGATCCGGTGTGGAGCGCGAGTCTGTTGGCGGTCGAACCGTGTGATCGAGGGGAGTCGAGATGAACGCTCGGGTTGTCGTGTCGAAGCTGTTCACAGGCCGTGGCACTCGGCCGGCGCGCCGGCTCGCGCTGGCCGCTGCAGTGGCGCTGGTTGCCAATGGTGCGATCGCCGGCGCTGCCACCCTCGAGTCCTCGGATGGGAACGGGCTTGCCGTGCGGCGGTCGCTCTCCGGAGGCGATGCCGCTCGTGTGAACGGCGCGAAGTCGCCCACCAGCCGGCTGGCGCGCACTGATCCGAAGCTCCTGAAGCTGCACAGCGCCGATCCGGTGAACGTGGTCGTGAAGCTCGACTACGACGCAATTGCGACGTACTCCGGCGGGGTCGCCGGTCTCGCCGCGACGAGCCCGGAGGCGACGGGTAGACAGCTGAACGCGAAGAACCACGACGTGCGCCGATACGCGACTTATGTGCGCAGCATCGAAGACGCCTTCGTCTCCGATCTTGCGGAGTCGGTGCCCGCGGCGATCGTGGGTAACCGTCTCCGCACCGTCTACGGAGGCGTCGCCTTGCGGATGCCGGGCAACCAGGTCAGGAGCGTCCTCCGCCTGCACAACGTGGTAGCTGTCCAGCGTGATTCGCTGAGCCATCCCCTGACGGATTCCAGCCCGGCGTTCATCGGCGCCGGCAAGATCTACGACGACCTCGGCTCCGACGCGACGGCGGGCTCCGGAGTGATTGTCGGAGTGCTCGACACCGGAGCGTGGCCGGAGCACCCGTCGTACGCGGACGATTCCCTGCTACCTGCTCCCCCGCCGAAGGCCGACGCAACTCCGCGTGTCTGCGACTTCGGCGACAACCCGTTGACGGTCGAAGTCGACGTGTTCGCCTGCAACAAGAAGCTCATCTCGGGTGAGCCGTTCCTCACCACCTACAACGCCGCCTATCCCGGGACGGAGGTGTATCCCGACTCTGCACGTGACTCCGACGGCCACGGCACGCACACATCGACCACCGCTGCCGGCGGGCCGGTGGGCGTGGCGTCGCTGTACGGCATCGATCGCGGCCCGATCCATGGCATCGCACCCGGCGCGCACGTCGCCGTGTACAAGGTCTGCGGTGCGCTGGGCTGCATGGATTCGGACTCGGCGGAAGCCGTCGGCCAGGCGATCCTCGACGGTGTAGATGTCATCAACTTCTCGATCTCGGGTGGTACGAGGCCGTTCACAGATCCCGTCGAGCTCGCGTTCCTGGATGCCTACGCGGCGGGCGTGTTCGTCGCAGCGTCGGCAGGCAATGACGGTCCTGCGGCGTCCACAACGAACCACCTCGCGCCTTGGGTCACCACCGTCGCGGCGTCCACCCAGACGCGCTCGTTCACCTCGACGCTCACGTTGGTCGACGGCCCTGACTCCGTCGACCTGGTCGGCGCCTCGATGACCGACGGCATCTCGGTGAACACGCCCGTGGTGCTCGCCGAGACGGCGGCGGGGTACACAGACGCCCTGTGCACCGCTCCAGCTGCCCCGGCGACGTTCACGGGCAAGATCGTCGTGTGCGAGCGCGGCGCGAACGCCCGTGTGGAGAAGGGATACAACGTCCTGCAGGGCGGCGCCGCGGGGATGATCCTCTACAACCCGTCGGTCGCCGACGTCGAGACCGACAACCACTGGCTCCCGGCGGTGCACCTCGACGGTCCCGAGGGCGCGACGCTGCTCGCGTTCCTGACAGCACACCCGAGCGCAACCGCAACCTTCACCGACAGTGCGAAGACGGCGGCCTCCGGTGACGTCATGGCGGCGTTCTCGTCGCGCGGTCCGGCCGGCGACTGGATCAAGCCCGACGTCACCGCGCCGGGTGTGCAGATCCTCGCCGGCAACACCCCGACCCCCGACCCTGCCGACGTGGCGCTAGGCCCGGCAGGTAGCTACTTCCAGGCGATCGCCGGCACGTCGATGTCGTCGCCGCACACAGCAGGCGCTGCAGCGCTGGTCAAAGCGCTGCATCCGACCTGGACGCCGGGACAGATCAAGTCCGCGCTCATGACGACTGCGCGCACCGACGTGGTCAAGGAAGACGGTGTTACACCGGCCGACCCGTTCGACTTCGGCTCGGGCCGGATCAACCTGCGTCGTGCGGGCAATCCAGGGCTCGTGCTCAACGAGACAGCGACCCACTACGCGGCCGCGGCCCTCGACGCGGTTCACATAGTCGACCTCAACGTGCCGTCGATCAACGTGCCCACGATGCCGGGAAGCCTCGTGACGACGCGCAGGTTCCGCAACGTCAGCGGTCATGACCTCTCCTACGTGTCGCACGCCACTTCGCCGGCAGGCACGTCGATCACGGTGACTCCCGGCGCCTTCCACATAGCGGCCGGACGCTCGATCGTGCTGTCAATTCAGATCAGCGCGGTGTCGGCGCCCCCGACCCAGGCTTTCGGGAGCATCCTCCTCGATGAGATCCACACGAGTCGCGACGTTCGCCTTCCGGTTGCGTTCGTGCATCGGCAGGGTGACGTGAGGATGCGGCTCAGGTGCACGAAGGACACGATCACGCTGCGAACCGAGAACGTGGGGTGCACGACCACGGCGGCGAACCGGTCGTTCGCCGACGTCGTGGTCAGCATGAACACCCAGGTTGCCCGGCGCCTCGTCATCAACGGGATCGTGGGTGCTCACGGCGGCGGACCGCGCTCGGTGCACGTCTCGAGAAGGCTGGCCGGGAAGCAACCGGGTACTCCTTCGATAGCTCCCGGATCGCTCACCGGATTCGACTCGCTCGCGGGCTATGCGATCCCGGCCGACCCGATCGGCGACGAAGAGGCAATCAACTACGACCTCCCCTCGTCCGTCAAGTTCGCAGGGGAGAGCTACAGCACCGTCGGCGTGGTCTCGAACGGCTACGTCGTGCTCGGTGGGGCCGACGTGACCGACATCTCGTTCATTCCGCAGTCCCTTCCCGACCCTACGGCTCCGAACAATCTCCTGGCGCCGTTCTGGTCGGATCTCGACGGCAGCGCCACGGCCGGTGTGCGTGTTGCGGAGGTCTGCGATCTCACCCCGGATTGCTGGATCGTCGTCGAGTGGGAGGTGAACGTGTGGGGCGGCGATGCCTCCGATCCGCGGATCTTCCAGCTCTGGATGGGTGAGAACGGCACGGAGGACAACACCTTCGCGTACGACCCGTTGAACCTGCCGGCCGATTCGCCGTGGGGCCAGACAGTCGGCGCAGAGAACTCCAACGGCACGGGCGGCGCCCAGATCACGGGGTCGGTCACGACCGACTACCGGGTGACCAGTACGGCGACCGTTCCCGGAGGGTCGTACTCCTACAGGATCCGGGCAAAGGGCGTCGCTCCGGGAGCCGGAAGGGGGGTTACGTCGACCATGACGTCGCCGTCGGTGGTCGGTACGGCGGTCAGCACCGCGACGATCCGGGTGGTGCACTAGGTAGTACGCGGATCCACCTCCGCCCTTCGGGGCGGAGGTGGATGGCCGGCGGTGGCACACGGGGCCTCTATGGTCAGGGGATGGCCGCTGCCACTCCCGCCAAGCCGCCCCGAGGTGCGGCGCGCACCGGGTACGACGCCGAGCAGATCCAGGTCCTCGAGGGCCTCGACCCGGTCCGCAAGCGCCCCGGCATGTACATAGGGTCCACCGGCCCCACCGGCCTCCACCACCTCGTGTGGGAGGTCGTCGACAACGCGATCGACGAAGCGATGGCGGGCCACGCCACGCTCGTAGAGGTCAAGCTCCTGGCGGACGGCGGGTGCCGGGTGGCCGACGACGGACGCGGCATCCCCGTCGACGAGCACCCTCGCTACAAGGGGAAGTCCGCGGCGGAGGTTGTCATGACGACCCTCCACGCGGGCGGCAAGTTCGGCGGCGGCGGCTACAAGGTCTCGGGCGGCCTTCACGGCGTCGGCGTCTCGGTCGTCAACGCCCTCTCCACGCGCGTGGTGCTCGAAGTCGATCGTGGCGGCACGCGTTGGCGCCAGGAGTACGCGGTCGAGCACAAGCGCGGGGGAGGTGTGCGCCCGGGAGCTCCGCAGGGACCCTTGAAGGCAGTCGGCAAGTCTCCGAGGGGTCGTACGGGTACGACGGTGACGTTCTGGCCCGACCCCGACATCTTCGAAGAGGTCGAGTTCCGCGCGGCGACGGTCGCGGAGCGCCTCCAGCAGATGGCGTTCCTGAACGGTGGCCTCACCGTCACCCTCCACGACGAGCGCCCCAGTCACGAGAACGCCCAGACGTTCCGGTTCGACGGGGGCATCGTCGATTTCGTCAGGCACCTCAACGCATCGAAGGAGCCGCTCTTCAAGGATGTCGGCCACTTCGCGGCTGCGGGGCCGGAGGGCGAGGTCGAGGTCGCGTGGCAGTGGAGTGCCGGCTACTACGAGGGTCTGCACACCTATGCCAACGGCATCTCGACCATCGACGGGGGGATGCATGCCGAGGGCTTCAAGCGAGCGCTGACGCAGGCCGTCAACCGCTACGCGAAGGACCGGTCACTGCGAAAGGCGAAGGACCCTGCTTTCCAGGGCGACGACGTCCGCGAGGGGATGACGGCGATCGTCTCCGTGCGGTTGGCCGATCCCCAGTTCGAAGGTCAGACGAAGGCGAAGCTCGGCAACACCGAGATCCGCACGCTCGTCGAGAGAACCACCAATGAGCACTTCGGACGCTGGCTCGAGGAGCATCCTCACCAGGCGAAGGCGATCGTCGCGAAGGCCGTCGGAGCGTCGAAGGCGCGCAGCGCAGCAAGGCAGGCGCGCGACCTGACCCGCCGCAAGTCGGCGCTCGACGGCGTCGGCATGCCGGACAAGCTCGCCGACTGCTCGTCGCGCAGCTCCGACGACACCGAACTCTTCATCGTAGAGGGAAACTCCGCGGGTGGCTCAGCCCGCGACGCCCGCGACCCGAAGACGCAGGCGATCCTCCCGCTTCGCGGCAAGATCCTCAACGTCGAGCGTGCGTCCATGGACAAGATCGTCGCGAACACCGAGATCCAATCGCTGGTGGCCGCCATCGGCGGAGGTCTCGGGAACGACTTCGATCTGGCGAAGGTTCGTTACCGGCGAGTGTGCATCCTCGCCGACGCCGACGTAGACGGCGGGCACATCCGCACCCTGCTCATTACGTTCTTCTACAGGCAGATGACACCGCTAGTGGAGGCAGGCCGTCTCTACGTGGCTCAGCCGCCCCTGTACTCGGTCGAGGTCGGCGGGCAGAAGGTGTATGTCTGCGACGAAGCCGCCCGGCAGCAGATCATCGACGACAACCCTCGTAAAGACCTTCACTTCGTCCGCTTCAAGGGCCTCGGTGAGATGGACCCGCACGAATTGAGAGAGACGGCTATGCAGCCCAGTACCCGAAACCTTGTGCAGATCGACGTAGATCAGGCCGCGATAGCCGACGACGTCCTCTCTGTTCTGATGGGTGACGACGTCGAGGCGCGAAAGCGCTTCATCCAGCAGAACGCGAAGGATGTGCGGTTCATCGACATCTGAGCGTTCGCGCTCGGTAGACAAGTAGCCGCATCCGACAAGCAGTCGTAGAGGTGATGCAGAGTGGCCCGCAAGAAGCAGGCGAGCGCGCAGCTCGTGTTGGAGGCGCCGGTAGTGACACGGACTCTGTCCGAGGAGGTCGAGTCGGCCTTCCTCGAGTACTCGATGAGTGTCATCGTCAGCCGTGCTCTGCCCGATGTGCGCGATGGACTGAAGCCGGTCCACCGCCGGATCCTCTGGGCGATGCACGACAGCGGGCTGCGGCCCGACCGCCAGTTCGTCAAGTGCGCTCGCGTCGTAGGTGACGTCATGGGGCGCTTCCATCCACACGGCGATGCAGCGATCTACGACGCCCTGGTTCGACTCGGTCAGGACTTCTCACTTCCGGTGCCACTGATCGACAAGCACGGGAACTTCGGTTCGCCGGCCGATCCGCCGGCAGCGCCGAGGTACACGGAGTGCCGGCTGAGTCCCGCAGCGATGGAGCTGCTCGCCGGCATCGACGAGGGGACAGTCGACCTCCAGCCCAACTACGACGGTTCCGACGAGGAGCCGGTCGTGCTGCCGTCACGTTTCCCGAACCTGCTCGTCAATGGTGCCCAGGGGATAGCGGTCGGACTCGCGACGAACATCCCGCCACACAACCTCGGCGAGATCGTCGACGCGACGTTGTTCCTCATGGAGAAGCCGGAGGCGTCACTCGCGCAGCTTCTCCGCAAAGTACACGGCCCCGACTTTCCGACGGGCGCACTCATCATGGGAGGCGATGGGATCGAGGAGGCCTACAGGACGGGGCGCGGCTCGTTGCGCCTCAGGGCAGTTACCGAGCTGGAGGAGAGTCGTCGTGGGGCGGCGATCGTCGTGACAGCGGTCCCGTACCAGACAAGTGTCGATGCCATCGCAGGCAAGCTCGCCGATGCTGTCGAGACGGGCAAGGTGGGAGATGTGCGCGACATTCGTAACGAGTCGGGCCAGGGCAAGACGCGCCTCGTCATAGAGCTGCGTGCGGGAGCCGATCCCGACATCGTCCGCAACAACCTCTTCAAGCACACGCCTGCTCAGACCACCTTCGGCGTGAACATGGTCGCCCTGGTCGATGGAGTTCCGCGAACCATCGGACTGCTGGAGATCCTCCGGCACTGGATCGATCACCAGGTCATCGTCGTGACACGACGTACACGATTCCGTCTCGGCAAGGCCGAGGCGCGTCTTCACGTCGTCGAGGGTCTGGTGAAGGCCGTCGAGATGATCGACGCGATCGTGAAGGCGATCCGAGCCTCCAACGACCGCGGAGCGGCGCGCGCGACGCTCATGAGCGAGCCCTTCGGGTTCTCGGAGATACAGGCGACCTACATCCTCGACCTCACGCTCGGTCGCCTCACCAAGCTGGGTCGCGACGAGCTCCTGCAAGAGCGGAAGGAGCTCCTGTCGGCGATCCGCGACCTTCGAAAGGTCCTCGCCGATCGCAAGGTGCTGATGGGTGTCATACGCGCGGAGCTGATCGCTATTCGTGGCGCTCTCGCTACACCGCGCAGAACTCAGGTCGTGACCGACGACATGGGCGCGCTCGACGTCGATGCGCTCGTGGCCGACGAGCCCCTCGTCGTGACCGTCACCGCGCGCGGCTACGTGCGCGCGATCTCGACGCGTTCTCGAGGTGCGAAGGTAGCTGCCCCGGGGCCGGCCGACGCTCTCGCACAGGTGATCGAGACGACCGCTCGGCAAGGGCTCCTGGTCCTCACAGATCGCGGCCGTGCATACAGGGCAGCCTGTCACGACCTGCCCAAGGAGCGCCTGACAGCAGCGCAGAACCTCTTCCACTTCGGCGACGGTGAACGGGCCGTAGCTGTTATCGACGCGCGCCTCGCCGAGGAGCACGAGCACCTGGTGTTCGCCACGGCACTCGGCGGTGTGAAGCGCACACCATTCGCGGAGTTTGCCGAGGCGAGCGGCCGGCGTGATGGCATCGTCGCCATGAAGGTCGCCGACGGCGATCGTGTCGTGGCGGTGTTTCCCGGCTGGGACGACTACGACCTCCTGATGGTGACGGCGAGCGGGCAGGGAATTCGTTTCGCGGAGAGCGAAGTGCGCCCCGTCGGGCGCGGAGCGGGGACGGTCCGAGGCATTCGGCTGAAAGGGCCCGACCGCGTGGTCGGTGCCTGCGCCATCGCGTCGGACGAGACCGTGGTCGTCGGGCAGTCCGCGGGGTTCTTGAAGAGGCTGAGAGCAGACGATGTGCCTTCTCAGTGCAGGGGGGGTGCGGGTCTGCGGGTCTGTCGCCTGGATCGGGGCAGGGGCGACGTGGTCGCGATCGCTCCGGCCGTGGGGCGAGTAACCCTCCTCACCACCGAGGGAGCGGTGACCGTCGACGTGACGGCGGTGAAGCTCGCCGGGCGTGATGCGGGCGGCTCGCGTATCGAGGGAGCCGGCCTCGGCGGTGAGCTGGTGCGCATCCTCTCTGCTCCGGCGGAGGCAGTAGTGCCGGTGGGGTGCCCCGACTGACGACGCGACGACGCCGGGCGAATTCGACTGAGCGAGCAGGGGCCCGCGTGCCGGCGAGTCGCTATCAGGGGGCGGGGTTCTCGATCGATTCCCAGTCGCGCGCTTCGAGGTACGGGCGGAACGACTCGGCGATGTGCGCGATGTCGGCCGCCGTCTTGGGGTGTCTCAGCTCGTAGAGGTGTGGGAACTCGCGCCAGCCCAG
>Ga0172368_10005028_pt1 | contig 15007 bp, 16 predicted proteins | sample Lak11m_FD_114540 | JGI IMG/M metagenome (GOLD analysis project Ga0172368, IMG submission 114540) | Freshwater microbial communities from Kabuno Bay, South-Kivu, Congo - kab_022012_11m | ecosystem: Environmental > Aquatic > Freshwater > Lake | place: Democratic Republic of the Congo: South-Kivu...
AGGGATCAGGGACGAGGGATGAGATACTCCACGCTCCCAATGCCCCATTCTCAGGTCGATCCACTGATACCTCAACCACTTCCGCATTACCTCTCCTACCATCTGCCCGGCTTCCAGGGAACAACCCGCTCAGGGACGGTCCTTCGGGCCGTCCCTTTCCGTTACGGTCCCCTGCCCTGCCGATCGGCGGTTCGTAGTGCCGCTCCTTCCGGTCGACCACAGCAACGGAGCCATGGCGCTCCACTGCCGGCGCGTTGACACGCGTCCCGCCTGAGCGGTACACTGAACGGTTAGTCACGGTTGATGGTACGCGGTCCGGTTCAGGCCCGGTCGCACCGTCTGAGACGCAATGCCAGGACGGTGGATCGGGCTTTGCTGTGATGCGCCTCAAGGAACCAGCCTCTTGTTCGACAGCCTGACCGAGAAACTGCAAAGCGTATTCGCCCGACTTCGCGGACGTGGGCGCCTGTCCGAGCAGGACATTGCCGACGCCTTGCGAGAGGTGCGCCTGGCCCTCCTCGAAGCGGACGTCAACTACCGTGTGGTCAAGGACTTCCTCGAGAGCGTGCGCCAACGCGCCAAAGGCGAGGATGTCTACGAGAGCCTGACCGGGGCCCAGACGGTGGTGCGCATCGTGCATTCGGAGCTCGCCGGCCTCCTCGGCGGCTCCGACGCGCGGATGCACTTCGCGGGCAAGGGTCCGACGGTGGTCATGCTCTGCGGTCTGCAAGGATCGGGCAAGACCACAACGTGCGGCAAGCTGGCCCTGTGGATGCGGAAGCAGGGCCGTCATGCGCTCATGGTCGCCTGCGATGTGTACCGACCGGCGGCTCGTCGGCAGCTCGAAGTGCTGGGTGAGCAGCTCGGAGTGCCGGTGTTTGGCGGAGGCGACGAAGAGAGCCCGCCGGAGATAGCCGCCCGCGCCATCCGACACGCCTCGACGCACGGCAACGACGTGGTGATCGTGGATACGGCGGGCCGCCTGCACATAGACGAGCAGATGATGGCCGAACTGGAACTGCTGAACGCGGCCGTTGACCCACAGGAGACACTGCTGGTGGTGGACGCCATGACCGGCCAGGACGCCGTCACGTTTGCCGGCGACTTCCACCAGCGCCTGACGGTTACGGGCTTCGTGATGACCAAGCTCGACGGCGATGCACGAGGCGGTGCGGCGCTCTCGATTCGAAGCGCCACCGGCGTCCCGGTTAAGTTCGTGGGGATCGGCGAGAAGCTGGACAACCTCGAGGCGTTCCATCCGGAGCGGATGGCATCCCGCATTCTGGGCATGGGCGACGTTCTCTCGCTGATCGAGAAGGCCGAGGAGAGCCTCGATCAGCGCAAGGCCGCCGAGATGGAACGGAGGCTGCGCGAGGATCGGTTCGATCTGAACGACTTCCTTGAGCAGATGCAGCAGGTGCGCCGAATGGGGTCGCTGGAGCAGGTCATCGGGATGATACCGGGGATGGGTCGGCTCAAGGGTGCGCAGGTGGACGAGAAGGCCGTGGCTCGTCAAGAAGCGATTGTGAAGTCCATGACAGCCGACGAGCGAAGCGATCCGTCCATCATCGGGGGCAGCAGAAAGCGCCGGATCGCGGCTGGATGCGGTATGACGGTTCAGGACGTGAACCAGTTTCTGCGCCAGTTCGACACCATGCGGCAGATGGTCCGGCAGATGATGGGAGCGCACAGGCCGGGCCCGCGCGCCCGCCTACGGCTCCCGATCTAGATGAACGACGTCTCTCTGTTTGACAGTGGCGCCCCGGGCGCCTACCCGGGATAAGGAGAACCGCATTGGCAACGAAGATACGACTGCGCCGCATGGGCGCCAAAGGGCGAGCGTTCTACCGCGTGGTGGTGGCGGACAGCCGTAGCCCCCGCGATGGGCGCTTTATCGAGACGCTGGGCTACTACGACCCGCATACCGATCCGCCCACGATCAATGTCAGCAGCGAGCGCACCAAGTACTGGCTCGGCGTCGGAGCGCGTCCTACGGATGTGACGCGCGGCGTCCTCAAACGCGCAGGCATCATCGAAGGCGCAAAGCCGGAGCCGCCGGTCGAAGGCCAGGACTGAGGCTCCCATCACCATGGACGATCCTGTTGCCTGTGTTCTTGAAGTCATCGTGCGCGGCCTTGTGGACGAGCCGGACGAGGTATCCATCGAAGCGCTCGGCGATGCCGGCGGAACCACCTACGAGGTGACTGTGGCGCAGCCGGACGTCGGCAAGGTCATCGGTCGCCAGGGCCGGGTCGCGGGCGCTCTGCGGATGGTCGCCCGGGCTGCTGCTATGAAGAGCCACCGACGTGTGCAGGTCGAGTTCGCGGCCTAGCAAGGCGCCGGATCCGCCGGGTGGCGGTGGCCGAGAGGTGGTGATCGGCCGGATCGCCGGGTCGTTCGGCCTGCGCGGGGAATTGAAGGCCCGGGCGCTTACCGACGACCTGCAGCGGTTCGAGCCGCCGTCCCGGATCTCGCTCGTCCTGCCCGACGGTAGGGCGCACGAAGGCGCCATCGAGCGATCCAGACCCCACAAGGGCCATGTACTGGTCAAACTTACAGGTATAGACACTATAGACGACGCTGAACACTGGCGCGGGTCTGAGGTCCGTGCGGACCGCGTGGAAGCCCGCCCGTTGCCCAACGGAACCTACTATGTGCACGACCTGATCGGTATGCGCGTGGTAACAGCAGACGGTAGGGCGATCGGATGCGCCGACGACGTTCTTAGTTCGCCAGGCCACGACCTGCTCAAGGTCGGCGAGGCGCTGATCCCGATGGTTCGACCCATCGTTACCCGGGTGGACATGCAGGCACGTGAGATCGTGGTTGACGCACCGGCAGGGCTGCTGCCCGACACGGACCAGGCAGGCTGATGCGCGTTGATATTCTGACAATATTGCCGCAGATGGTGGCCGACGCCCTGACTCACAGCGTCGTGGGACGCGCCCTCGCGGCCGGGATCGCCCAGGTCAACGTGGTGGACATACGCGACTTTGCAGGGGACCGACACCGTACAACCGACGACACTCCGTGCGGCGGCGGCGGCGGGATGCTCATGAAGCCCGAACCGATCGCGCGCGCGCTTCGGTCGTTGAGCGGCCAGTCGCTCCCGCATCGGGTCATCCTGACAGACCCCCAGGGCGAGCGCTTCACGCAGGCCGCCGCGAGGGAACTCGCGGACTGCCCGCATGCGATCATCATCTGCGGGCGTTACGAAGGGGTTGACGAGCGCGTCCGCCTGTCAATGGTGACTCATGCGTACTCCATCGGCGACTATGTTCTGACCGGCGGAGAGCTTCCGGCGCTGGTCATGGTTGACGCGGCAGTAAGGCTGCTGCCGGGCGCACTGGGCTGGTCCGAAGCGCCGGAGCGCGATACGTTCGCCGAGCCGCTTCTGGACTATCCAACATACACCCGACCGCGCGAGTTTGAGGGCCAGTCGGTCCCGCAGGTACTCCTGGAAGGCAACCATGCGGACATCGAGGCATGGCGGCTGCGGCAACAACTCGACAGGACCCGCCGCTTGCGCCCGGATCTCTGGGCGCGCTTCACACCATCAACGGACGAACTGAGGCTTCTGGCCGGATGAGCGAGCCACCAGGACAAGGGTGGCAGCGCCCCATCGGACGGCAGGCCGGCAGATAGGAGCGACGAACTTGAGCAACCTCATAGACACTCTCGAAGGAGAGCAGATCAAACCCGATGTGCCCGCGTTCCGCGCCGGCGACACCGTACGCGTCCATGCCAAGGTCACCGAAGGGGGCAAGGAGCGCATCCAGGTGTTCGAGGGGGTCGTGATCGCACGCCGTGGCGCCCTCAGCCGATCGGCGTTCACGGTCCGCAAGATCTCGCACGGCATCGGGGTCGAGCGGACCTTCCTGCTTCATTCGCCCCGCGTGGATCGTGTGGAGATCGTTAGGCTAGGGCTCGTGCGGCGAGCCAAGCTCTACTACCTCCGCAATGTCGTCGGCAGGAAGGCGCGTATCAAGGAAGATCGCCGGGTCAAGACCGTGGCCGAAGACCGCTAGCGCAAGCGCAGAGACGGCCCCGGTCCCCACCGACCATGCAACCACAGGAAGTAGGCGTCACCGAATACCTCGCGAATCTGAGCGTCGGCACGATAGTGCTGATCGCCGCGGTCCTGACACTCGTGCGGCTGGCCCTGGTCGGCTTCAAGCATGCGGCTGCGCGCTCGCTGGCCGAACTGGCCGAGTCACTGATCATTGCGAGCGTGCTCGTCTTCCTGGTGATCAGACCGTTCTTCGTTCAGGCGTTCTACATACCCACGGAGTCCATGGAGCCCACGCTCTGCGGGCACGATCGCGGCCTCTCACGAACCGGCGTCATGTACTCCGACACATGCCACGATCACATATTCGTCAATAAGCTTGCGTACAGGCTCGGCGAGCCGAAGCGTGGCGACATCGTGGTGTTCCGTGCCGAGAAGAAGGCCGACATCGAACGCCGGAACGAGAACGTGCTCATTAAGCGCCTGGTCGCAGTTCCCGGCGACAAGGTTGAGGTGAAGCGTGACGACAAGGACGTGCTGCGCGTGTTCGTGAACGACGCGGCGCTGACCGAGCCCTACCTGCTCGAACCGATGGAGGAGCGAATCCAGGCCGAATACGCCACGCGAGGGCCCATCACGCTTGCGCAGGGGCAGTTGTTCGTGATGGGCGACAACCGGAACAACAGCAACGATAGCCGCTTCTGGGGCACGGTCCCGAGGGACCGCGTGATCGGCAAGACCGCCGCGATCTTCTGGCCGCTCAATCGCATCCGGTTCGTTCGCTGACGTAACACCGCCTGCCGTGAAGGGCTCCGGGCGTGCGCTGAGACCCTGGTTTGACGAGAGGATCGCACGCCGCGAAGGCCATTCCCACGTTGCCGGCATTGACGAGGCCGGTCGTGGACCGCTTGCCGGACCTGTCGTGGCGGCGTGCGTCGTGCTTCCGTTCGAGGCCGACTTCGCGCTGGTCGCAGACTCGAAGGCGCTGTCGGATCAGGCGCGCCGGCGAGCTCTGGACGAGCTTCACAGGAGCGGCGCCGCCGTCGGCACCGGAGAGGCAAGCCCCGCCGAGATTGACGAGCTGAACATCCTGAGGGCGACCCACCTCGCCATGGGCCGAGCCCTGGCGAACTGCCCTGTTCGCCCATCGTATGCGCTGGTTGACGGCCTGCCGGTTCCGTCGCTGCCGGTGCCTCACCGAGCCATCGTCCGAGGGGACGCGACGTGCCTCTCCATTGCCGCAGCGTCCATTGTCGCCAAGGTAACGCGGGACGCGATCATGATGGAGATGGACGCCGCACACCCCGGATACGGCTTCGCGCGGCACAAGGGGTACCCTACCCGCGCCCATCTCGAGGCGCTCGTCCGCCTCGGACCGTCGCCCGTCCACCGCCGATCGTTCGCACCGGTTCGGGACTCGCAGTCGGGCCCGGCGACGGGCCTCTTCCCCGAGCCCGAGCGAGACACAGCAATGGCAGGCGGCGTGGGCCGCGATGGTGAGAGACTCGCGCGCCTGTACCTCGAGCGCATTGGACACCGGATTCTGGCAACGCGGTTCCGTTCCGGCAGATCCGAGATTGACATCATCAGCGCCGATGGCAACGAGGTCGTCTTCACCGAGGTGAAATCGAGCGGGCGCGCCCTCAGCGACAGCCCGTCATCGGGCCTGTCCGCCGCACAGCAGGCGAGGATAGCGCAGGCAGCCGCGCAGTATCTGGCCTTGAGCGGCCTTGGCGATGTCCCGTGCCGGTTTGATGTTGTGGAGGTCGTCACGGGACGCCGCGCACCCCTGCTGCGTCACTTTCGGGCTGCCTTCGAGGCGCCCGCCGGCAGCCCTGATCGGTAGAGTCCTACGTCACCGCTGATTCCCGAACCTCCAGGGCCAGTTGGTTCGTGTCGAGGCGTGCGAGCCGCCCAAGGGGCAGCATGCTCGGGTTGTCGCCGTGCCCAAAGCGCAGACCGGTGATCGCCGGCTTGCCCAGCGGTCCAAGCAGATCGCGCAGGAGCGTGTCGAGGTCCATCCTATCCTCGCGTGAACAGCCCTCGAGGTTGGTGACCGTTCCGATCGCAAGCCCGGCTGCGTCATCGAGACAGCCACTGCGAACCAGTTGGGTCAGCAGCCGGTCCACGCGATACAGCGGCTCGTCGGTATCTTCGAGCAGAACGATGCGGCCAGCCAGGTCCGGCATCTCCGGAGTGCCCAGGGCCGCGCACAAGATGGAAAGGCAACCACCGGCAAGCGGTCCTTCAGCGCGCCCCTGCCGCAGGGCTGTCACGCCGTCTCGGTTCCCGACGACGTCACCTGGCGACGAGGCGGTCGAGATCGTGCCCCAGAACAGCCGGTCGCTCCAGGTGTCCAGCCCGCCGCCCAGGGTGGTTACCATCGGCCCGTAGAACGTCGCCAACCCCGCGCGGCGCTCCATAGCCAGGTGCAGGGTCGTGATGTCGCTGTAGCCCACGAAGACCTTCGGATGGCGGCGTACGATGTCCCAGTCCACCCAGTCAAGCATGCGTGATGCTCCGTATCCGCCGCGAGCGCAGATGACCGCCGCGACATCATCGCGTGCGAACATGGCGGTGAGGTCGGAGCCGCGAGCTTCATCGGTTCCGGCGAGGTAGCCCTGGCGATCGTAGACGTGGTCGCCGAGGACGACGCCGTACCCTTTTGAGCGAATGGCAGCCAACCCTCGCTCGAATCGCTCATTCCTGACGCCGCTCGACGGCGCCACCACCCCCACCGCACCGCCGGGCCTGAGTCGCGGCGGCTTATCCAGAGAGCCGGCCACTACGGCGTCGGACCGGAGCGATAGACCACCCGGCCGCTCGCCCCGTCTCCCGCAAACACCGCCACCACGTGGATGCCGCGCTCCGAATGGACTACCCCCAGCTCAAGGCCATTGCTCGACCAGAACGGCGTCAGGTCCGTGGCCGTCTTGTCGCCGCCGCCACGCTCGGCCTTCCGGATCAGCCGGGCTCCTTGCCCGTCGGTCCTCACGGTGAACAACCTCACGCTCTCACGGCCCGCACTGCGTTCGCCGGTCCCGGATGGGTAGCCGCAGACAACGGCAACGCGGCCCGCGACGGGCGAAATGGCGACGGCGGCAAGGCGCGTGGGAGATGACGCCGGGTCGGAGTTGATGCCGGGCACCCGCTGCGGAAACGACAGCCTTGATACCGACCGCCGAGCGAGGTCGTATGCATAAAGCGACATGAGGATGTAGCGTGTGTTCCGGCTCGGCCTCGCCCAGACGACGCTCCGGCGGCCCCGGTCCAGTGCGAGCGCCAGAACATCGCCGCTCGTGGATATCCTATGGAACTGGCCACCCTCGACGCTGCAGACATCTGAGCGCCCGGCACTGGCGCCCACGAACATCACGTCGTCCGTATCCGGCAGCCACACCATGTTTCCTGGCGTCACGCGATCCACATCGGCTGCGACGCGAAGCGTCTCTCCGAACTCCGTTACGTTGAAGAAGGCGACGAAGCGCCGGTCCTCATCGTCGCGAACCCACCCCGCCAGGCGCAGTCCATCTTCCCGCCAAGCATACGGGGCCTCCAGCGGGATGCTGAGGTCCCTCGTCGTGCGCCGGGCACACTCAAACAGCTTCGTTACCGCACTCCGCCCGGATCCTGTCCGGAACACGATCCACCGTCCGTTCGGCGACCACGCCGGCCCGTCGGCGACCGGGCCGGAGTGGATGATCTCGGTGTGTCCTCCGTCAATGGTGACCACAACCAGTGATCCGCCGACCGCTCGACCGTCCGGCACGCTAACGAGTACCCGACGTCCGTCCGGGGAGAAGCACGCGGTCGGCGCAGCTTGTACAGTAGGCGCCAGTGCGGCCGCCACCAGCCAGGCCGGCGTCATCCAAGATCGCCACCACCATCCGGCTACCATATCCACCACATGTGCGCGCATGGATCAGCTCATCCTCAGCCCGCCACGACGGGAAACCCCGCCGCAGCCAACCGGGCAGTGATCTGCTCCTGCCCGACAACGTCCTCGTCGTAGGTGATCGTAACCGACCGCTCGGCAACCGCAACCTGGACGGCGGCAACCCCGTCCAGCTTCCCGAGCGAGCGCTCTATTGAACGCGCGCAGCCGTCGCAGTGTATGTCGGGCGCCAATACTGTCAGTGATGCCATCACGAACCTCCGCGTGTCGTCACCGCCACCAACGGTAGCGCAACAGCGTCCATATCGCCGTGATACCGTCGGTCCAGCGGATCTTCTTACCTTCCTTTACGGTCCTCGCACGGTATGAGATCGGCACTTCCACAATCCTGTGCCCCCGCCTGAGCGCCTTCGCGGTGACCTCGGGGCAAAACTCGAAGCGCCTGCAGCTCAGCGGCAAGCTCCTGAGCACGTCCGTTCGAAAGGCCTTGTAGCACGTCGCCTCGTCCGTCAGCGGCGCGCCGTAAAGCGCACGCACCATCGCCGCCAGTATGCGGTTGATGCAGCGGTTGGCAAACCGCATGGGTGGAAAGCCCCGCGCAAACCGCGTTCCGTACACCACGGGCGCCCCTGTCGCCTGCATCACGTCCAGTATGCGCACGAAGTCCCGCGGATCATACTCGAGGTCGCCATCCTGGATGACCACGAACTCGCCACGAATCAGCGGTATGCCTGCCCGGATCGCCGTGCCCTTCCCACCGTTCCGCTCGAGGTAGTGAACCCGCACGCCGTCCATGTGGCCCTCGACCTGCGCCCTCAGGTACTCGGCGGTTCCATCCGTGGAACCGTCGTCTATGACCAGAATCTCCTTGCGTATGGGAACGGCGGCGACCGCGCTCAGCACTTCCGCGATCGTCGTTCGCTCGTTGTACACCGGCATGAGCACCGTCAGCATGCCGGGCGCCAGGCTCGCACCGACGGTGTCAGCGCAATCGCCGATGCTCAATCGGAGGCGTCCGGACCCCGCCCGGCCGGACCGTGCAACGGCGCCATCTGAACGGCCAGGGTCAGGTCGCCCCTGGTCCGTTCCAGAACGGCGCGGAACGCGTCCGTGGTTCGTCTCAGTCCCCCGGTCACGGCCTCCGGGAAGTCGCATGAGATGAGCTCGTAGTAGATATCGTCCATGACGCCAAGGACGCGGTCCGCGCTGCTTATGTCGCCTGCCCGGAGGCGATCGAGCACATACCTTCGCCCCTCGCTGCCTGCCTCGGCCAGACCGTTCAGATAGGCGGCCGGCTCGATGCCCAGGACCTCATGACCGACGAACGGCCACCCCCGTATCAGTGCGCGAACCAGCACTGCCTCCGCGTATTCCTTTTGCGCGTCGTGAACGTAGCCGACGTAATACTGAGCCGGATGGCCGGCCAGCGCGTCTCGGATCGCTGCAACGTGGTCGGCTGTTGAGGCAATCAGCGCGTCCGCATCGTCGAAGTCGCCCCGGTGCAGTGCCCGGATGGCCCGCGATGCATGCTGGATCGTAGCGCGACACTGCCGAAGCGCCTCCTCGCGAGCGGTGGTAGCCGCCTCCAACGCTTCGCGGATACGCCCGGAAATCCCGGACAGGCCGTCTGTCGTCACGGAAGCCCCTCACGCATCAGGCTCACCCACGTGCTGTTCCCTATGATCACGTGGTCGAGAAGCTCCACGCCGACCACCTTGCCGGCTTCAATCAGGTTGCGCGTGACATCGCGGTCCTCCTGACTTGGGGTCGGATCCCCGGTCGGATGGTTGTGCGCGACCACGACGTTGGCGGCAGAACAGGCGATCGCTGCCCTGAAGACCTCCCTCGGATGAACGAGGCTGGCGTCAAGCGTGCCGCGCGAGACCACCACAGCCCGCATCAGTCGGCTCTTGGTGTCGAGCATGAGGGCCCTGAACTCCTCGACTTGCAGGTCCCTCATCTCCGGCATCAGCAGGTTGGCCACGGCTTCGGGCGAGGAAAGCTCCGAACGAGGCGGTTCCTGATGGGCGAGTAGCCGCTTGCCAAGCTCGAAGCACGCCGCAATCTCGATGGCCTTCACCTTTCCGACACCCTTGGTCCTGGTGAGCTCGGCCAGGTCGGCCGTCGCCAACCCTCGCAGTCCGCCGTGCGCGTGGATCAGGTGGTCTGCAAGGGACAGTACGCTCTGGTTGACCGTGCCGGTCCGGAGGACGATGGCAAGCAGCTCCGGCGCGGACACGGCCTGCGGCCCATAGCGCGCGAGCCTCTCTCGCGGTCTCTCGTCGTTCGGCAACTCACGTATTGCGACGCTGTAGCTAGCGATGGTCATGCTCCTGTCCAGGGCGCGCGCCAGGTTGGTGCGAAAGGCGAGCCGGTTACCACCCCCGGGCTACCGCCGGCGTGCGCACATGATACTGCATCGGACGGAGCACATGATAGCCATACCGGCACGACGCCCACGCAAGGACCGCCGGCGGTCCGGGCCCTAAGATCCCGTATCGAGAGCGCGTGGATGCGATCTGAGATAGACCTCCCGAAGCCGGCCGCGATCTACGTGCGTATAGATCTGCGTGGTGGTCACGCGAGCGTGGCCCAGCATCTCCTGGATGAATCGGAGATCGGCGCCCCTGGCCAGGAGATGCGTTGCGAAGCTGTGCCTGAACGTGTGTGGCGTGACTCGTGTCGCGATCCCGGCGCGCGCGGCGTGCGCCTTGACGAGACGCCACACTCTCTGACGTGAGATCGGCCCACCGCGCTCGTTGCGGAACATAGGACCTTTCGCTCGGCAGGCCGGTTGGCGTCCTGAGGCCGCCGACAGGTGCGCCAAGAGCCACCTGAGCGCGACACCGCCTATGGGTACGGTGCGCTCCTTGGCGCCTTTGCCGACGCATCGGAGTGTCCGTCCCACGAAGTCCACGTCCTCGCAACGCAGGCTTACCAGTTCGGAGACCCTCAGGCCGCATGAATAGAGGAGCTCCAGCATGGCCCGGTCGCGCACGTCCTCCGGGGCGCGTACCTTAGTCCCCTCGAGCAGACGCGCCATGCGACGCACCGACAGCGTCTCCGGAAGACGCCGCGGCACTCGCTGCGGCTCGACACACTCGGCGAGATTGCACTCCATGAGGCCCTCGGCGTGAGCGAACTTCGCGAACACGCGCAAGGCCGCCACCTTCCGCGCTACCGTCGCCGGTGCAAGCCCGGATCCCCGAAGCAGGCGCTGGAAGTCCGCCGCGTCAGCGCTGCCCACCTCCTCGATGCCTACGCTCCCGCGGCGTCGCACGAACGCGGCGAACTGCCCGAGGTCACAGCGATAGGCCGCTATGGTGTTCGGCGATGCCCCGCGCTCTACAGCCTGGTAGTCGAGGAACGCCTGTATCGCGGCGGCGAGGCTCCGAGGCATACGAGATCCTAGCGACGCATGTAGACCGATACGCGCGGACAGACGTACAGGAGGTCGTTTGGCAGATACCCGCCGGAGACGACAGGCAGCCCCAGAACCGAGGGGCGGCCATCGAAGACGTGCTTCCGCCGGCCCTGTGCCGCTCTCTCTAGGAAGCTCGTCACCTCGGGCCTCCGGAGCCGCAGGGCATCCTGGCTCTCCAGGTCTGATACAACCACCGCATCCGGTGCGGGATCACCCAGCGCTGTAAGGTCCCATTCCCGTTCCGGTCCGGGCAACCGCAGAACGTAGCGCCCGCGGGCCACGAGTAGTGCGGTTCTTCGTGCTGCGCCGGGGATCGGGGCTGTGAACTCGGGCATCAGTGGCGGCGACCAGTACCACGGCGTCGTACCGAAGGCGACGGACGCCCCGGGGCGTAGTGACCTGGTGATGAACGCGGCAGCCCGATCGCGAGGGTCTCGGTCTCCCATGGCCACGCTGAGCCCCGTTGCCACGAAGCACGCATGCAGCGCCCCGGCGCATATCAGGCACCACGCTCCCACTCTCGCAGGTCGCCATCGGTTTGCGGCTTCAGGCAGGCCGCCCGTCAGCAGGAAGAGCGCCGGCAGTACCGGCAGCATGTACCTCGCGAACCGTACGTGGGCGGCCCCCATCAGCCCATAGTAGGTCACCACGAAAAGCAACAGGACCACGTCACCTGGCTTCCGGCGTCCCAACGAGACCACGGCGCCAACGGTAACCGTCGCCAGCAGCGCGATCCCGAGTCCGTGCCGCAGAGACGACGCGTAGTGGTACAGCCAGCCGTTCCCCGTGCCCTGGAAAAGCAGGCCCATCCCCTCGGCCGACTTGCGCGCCTCGAAGAGCACATCCGCGCTGAACTTCGGCCAGTTGAGCACCGCCCCCGGGCACCCGATCAGGAACCCGGCGACCGCACATGCGATCACCGTCCCGGCCAGGGCCGCGGCATGTCTCAGCGTTGGGCGACGTCCGGTCCCGGCCCGCAGAAGGACTGCGGCGAGCGGCATGACCACGCTCGCGGCAACGTTGTAGCGGGCGGCCGCCGACAGTCCGACGAAGAGCCCTGAGACGGCGGCCCAGGCAAAGGTCTTGCGGTCCAAGAGCTGCACCGAGGCGACCATCGTGCACGCGACAAGGAACGTCGCCGTCACGTCCACGGTCGCGAAGTGCCCATGCACCACAGCGAGCGGACATACTGCCCAGAGCGCGGCTGCGATCACGCCCCCTCGGGGGTCGCGTGTCGCACGACCGTAGCCCCAGAGAACGATGCACGTGGCCACACCGAGACATGCGGTCAGCAGTCGGCCGACGAGCATCATCGAGGCCAGCGACTCGGTCGCGGGCAGATCGGCAGCCGGCGCGGGCGGAATGCTGACGAGCCCGTAGGCGCTGTTGGCGGCGACGGCGACCTGCCAAAGCAGGAAATAGAGAGAGCCGTAGTTGTAGAAGCCGATGTCGAGATGCGGACGCGCAACTCCCTCTGCCAGCACGCCGTTGAACAGGTTCACACCCTCGTCCGGGTGGTAGGTACACAGGCGGTCGGCGTTCGGCAGCCCCCACCGGATACCCCACAGGCGCAGCACGGCCCCGGCGGCAACGACCACGACGATCGCAAGGAGAAGCCCCGCCGCGCGAGTTCGCGACGCTGAGTCCGAGCGCGACTGTGGGGATACCTCGCCGCGCCGCCGCCCACGCCTCACTGCGGTAGCTCCTCAGTCCTCCTGGAAGGTCGCCCCGACTTCCGATCGTAGGCGGTCCCTGGCTTGCGTAAGGGCGGCCTCAACATCAGCCTCGGAGAGCGTGCGATCCGCGGATCGGAAGGTCAGCGAGACCGTGAAGCTCTTGAGTCCCTCGGCCAGGGGAGGCCCCTCAAAGACATCAGTCAGCGCCAGTCGCTCCAGTATGTCGCCGGCGGCTCGGCGGACGATGCCGCGAACTGCCTCGTACGGGACGCCGCGGGACACCCTCGGGGCAAGATCCCTCGTGACGGCCGGATATCGGCTGAACGGCACGAACGAGCCACCGTCAGCGTGCGACGCACTGGCCAGCGCCGCCAGGTCAAGCTCAAAGACCACGCATCGGTCTCTCAGTCGGAGCTCGGCCTGCTGCGCCGGGTGCAGTTCCCCCAAGATGCCGAGCGTCCGACCGCCGCTCACAATCCGGGTCTGTCGTTGAGGGTGCAGCCTCGCGTCCGGCTCCCAGTCGCCTCCCGCGACCTCGCAAGCGGCATCCGCGTGGAGAGAGGTCAGCAGAGCCCGAACGACGCCGGAACCCACGAAAAACGCTTCTGCGCCCCTCGTTGCGCCCAGCCAGGATCGCTCCGACATCGGTCCGCACATCGCTCCGGCCACGGCCTCTCGTTCTACATGGGTGGCGGGCCCCGTGGAGCTGAAGACGGCCCCGATCTCGAAGAACGCAAGCGGCCCCAGGCCGTGGCGGGCGTTCCGGCGCAGCGCATCGCATACCCCGGGAAGGAGCGACCGGCGCAGCCCGGAGAGCTCGGCGGAAAGCGCGCTACGGATGTGGATACGTGCTCCGTCGCCGTAGCCAAGCGACGGTTCCGGTTGGTCCAGCCCACTCGGCGCCACGAGGGTGTGGCACTTCACCTCCTGAAGCCCGGCGCCGACCAGGAACTCACGGATCGAGTTCCTGAGAGCTCCACCTGGCGCATCACCGCCCTGGGTGGTGGCGCCGGACGGAAGCCGTTCGGGGATGCGCTCGTACCCAACTATGCGGGCGACCTCCTCGACCAGGTCCACCTCCCGGGTCACGTCCCGGCGCCACGAAGGCACACCGACCTCGAAAACGCCGCCCGTCTCGCCGGCCACGGAGAAGCCAAGGGCCATCAGCGAGCCGGCTATCTCGTCTTCGGTGGGGACGTATCCCATCAACTCCGAGCACCGGCTCTGCCGCAGCCTCAGGCGTACAGGAGCCGGCCGTCTGGGGTATTCGTCCACGACACCAGGGACGGGTGTGCCTGAGCCCGTCTCCGAGATCAAGCGGCACGCCAGGTCCGCGGCGTATACGACCCCGTCCGGATCCACGCCGCGCTCAAAGCGATACGATGCCTCGGTGCCCAGGCCGAGTATGCGGGCGGTGCGCCGTATGCTCTTCCAGTCGAAGTGCGCGGACTCGAGGAGCAGCGTCCGGGTCGCCTGGGTGATCTCCGTGTCGGCGCCTCCCATGACGCCGGCAATGGCCACAGGCCGCTCGGCATCGGCGATCACCAGCATCTCCGTGCCGAGGGGCCTTGTCACCCCATCCAGCGAGACGAGCAGTTCGTCGGGTCGCGCGCGGCGGACGACGATGCGTCGCTCACGTAGAGTCTCGTAGTCGAACGCGTGAAGCGGCTGGCCCGTCTCGAGCATGACGTAGTTCGTAATGTCAACTATGTTGGAGATGGGACGCATCCCAGCGGCGACGAGCCTCCGTTGCATCCATGCAGGCGACTCGCCTAGCCTCACGTTCTCGACGATGCGTGCTGCATACCGGGGGCACAGGTCCGGATCCTCGATCGTGACGCCCGTGTGCAGGGCCGCATCCGGCGGTTCGTCCTCCGATGACGGGCATTGAGGCGCCCCCAGGTACGGCGTGCCGCCGGCCGCGGCCAGTTCCCTGGCGACACCCAGCACCGACAGGCAGTCACCCCGGTTCGGGGTTACCTTGATGTCCAGCACCACGCCGG
>Ga0172368_10005029_pt1 | contig 15004 bp, 11 predicted proteins | sample Lak11m_FD_114540 | JGI IMG/M metagenome (GOLD analysis project Ga0172368, IMG submission 114540) | Freshwater microbial communities from Kabuno Bay, South-Kivu, Congo - kab_022012_11m | ecosystem: Environmental > Aquatic > Freshwater > Lake | place: Democratic Republic of the Congo: South-Kivu...
TCAGAAAGACAAACAAGGAATTGCTTGTGATGAACCAGGAGATCCGGTTTCAGCAACAGGAGACCGAAACCCTGGCCAGAAAGCTGGAGACATCAAACGGCACCCTTAAAAAATTCATCTCGATCATTGCCCACGATTTAAAGAACCCGTTCAATACAATCATCGGCTTTTCAGACCTCTTAAATACAGAATTCGACAGCTTATCACCGGAAGAGAGAAAACTTGCAATTGAAAACACACATAAATCCGCACTAAGTGCTTTTTCTCTCCTCGAAAAGTTACTTAGCTGGGCAAGGATGCAAACCGGCGCTTTTCAGATGGAAGTGACTCCGGTTGAGATCTCCGGCCTGATAGATGAAGTTGTAAACCTGGTCCAGCCATCGGCTTTTCTGAAAAAACAGAATCTTATCACAGACGTTCCATCAAACATAAAAATCAATGCAGACAGGAATATGATGCTCGCTGTGTTCCGGAACATTTTATCCAATGCTATAAAATTCACCCCGCGTGAGGGAACAATAAAGGTATCCGCCACTTTTAAAGGAGAAAACGTGAAGTTGGTGGTCCGGGATTCAGGAGTAGGTATCCCTGAATCGGAGCTTGGTAAGCTTTTTAATATTGATGAGCAGTATAAAACCACCGGGACGAGCGGGGAAAAAGGTACCGGACTGGGACTGTTATTATGCAGGGAGTACCTTGAGAAGAACAATGGGACTATCCAGGTTGAGAGCGAACCAGGAAAGGGAACTGCCTTTACTGTGATCCTTCCGGTTGCAGCATCCTGAAACACTTGTTGCCGTTTCAGGGGTTTTTTGTACCTTTGCATGCTAACTACCCAAGAATAAACTATCCATGGACGACGGCCCTGAGATACGCTTGCAAAATGACCACACAGACCACATTTTATCTGAGCCAGGTATTGGGCAGAAAATTTTATACCTCCGATGGAAATATTTCCGGGAAGGTAAAGGATTTTCTGGTAGATCTCTCTGCCCTGGACCCCTCTCCGGGGAAGCCTGTGAGGCCAAAGGTCATAGCGGTGAAGGTAAAAGTGGGTATGTACGAACGGGTCCTCGACTTCTCATCCCTCGAAATTATCCAGGAGAAAAGATCTCTCCGGATCTATGGCTCCGCAATTGAAGAGATATCCACCTCGTATCTGACGAATGTGATCTGGTTGAAAGAGAGTATTCTTTATCGCCAGATTGTAGACATCAATGGGAAAAAGCTGGAAAAGGTATGGGATATCAGGCTCGTTTACATCCCTTCCGGCACCTTTGCCATTGCAGTGGATGTTGGTCTCAGCGGCTGGCTCAGGAAACACGGGGTCCTGTCGATGATTGAAAGAATAAGCAGCTGGTCTGGGGTGCATATCCCTGTTCAGCAAATTCTGTGGGACGATATTGAGTCCGTTGATGTTGCCACCTCCAAATTGCTCCTGTCCAAATCAACATCCAGGCTAACAGCTCTTCATCCGTCTGATCTTGCCGATATCATTGAGGATCTTGACAAAGCAACCAGGACTTATGTGTTTGCGGCACTGGACGAAGAACAGGCTGCAGACGTTCTCGAGGAGATGGAGCCAAACGCCCAGGTGCAGATAATCGAAAGTCTGCCTTTGGAAAAAGCCGCCGACCTTCTTGAAAAAATGGATGCTGATGAAGCCGCTGATATCCTTGATGAGCTGGAAGACCATAAAGCCGAACAGTTGCTGAAAGAGATGGAGAGAAAGTCATCGGAGGAGGTCAGGGAGCTTCTTGAATACGATGACAATGAAGTGGGAAGTATCATGAATATGGAGTTTTATACACTTTCGGCCGACCTGACTGTTGAAGAGGCAATTTCTTTGATCCGGAAAGGTCAACCCGAACCTGTTCATATCAGTACGCTTTTCATTACCGGTGATGATGACCAGTTTGTATCAACCGTACCACTGGCAGAACTGGTTGTATCCGATCCCTCAAAGCTTCTTTCCGGGATCATGACCACCAAACCTGTTACCGTCCTTGATACCGATAAGATTGACACACTGGCAGAAATCATTTCAAAATACAACCTGCTCTCCATCCCAGTTATCAATGCTGATAACCAGCTCGAAGGGATGGTCCTGATAGAGGATATCGTGGACGACCTGCTGGATAAGCGCAAAACGCGATGATAAACGGTTCATCCGGAAGGAATTGCGGGGTGCAAAGGTGGTCAACAATAAAAAAAATTGAAAATTTCACGTTGCAACATATAACCTTTTGCCCTTAAATCCGATTAATGTCAAACAAATCCCGGGAGCCGGGAAATATTTGTAATTTTGTTAAACGGAATCATTCATTAAAAACATTGAAGCAATGGCAAACGGAGTAAACAAAGTGATTTTGGTTGGAAATCTTGGGAGGGATCCGGAGGTTCAGACTTTTGACAATGGCGTAAAGAAAGCATCATTCTCCCTGGCTACAACAGAGGGGTACAAAAACCGTGAAGGAGAGCGGACCACCCACACAGAATGGCACAACATTGTACTCTGGCGAGGGTTGGCTGAAGTAGCGGAGCGGTTTCTCAAAAAAGGATCGTCAGTCTATATTGAAGGCCGGATCCGCAGAAGGGAATATGAAGATGAGAACAAGCAGAAAAAGTTCATCTTTGAGATCCTGGGAGATAACATGACCATGCTTGGCGGCGGACCGAAAAGGGATGGGGCATTTGAAGAGAACGGCGGAGGAGCTGCCTCCATACCCGAACCCTCAGGCGCTGAAACCGTAACGCCCGAGGATGACCTTCCATTTTAAAAATAGCGACATGGTGAAATAGCGAAAAGATGAAATTTCGCTATTTCGCTTCTCGCTATCTCGCTATTTTTCCCCAATGAAACACCTCCCCGTTTTCGTTTTATTCCTTGTCCTGGTTACCTCCTGCCAGTCAGACTACACCCCGAAACCCCGGGGATATTTCAGGATTGATCTTCCGGGGCATGAGTACCGGCAATTTGACACAACCTTCCCGTATTCATTTGAATATCCGATATATGCATACATTTTTTTGGATACCTCCTCCCTGGCGGAGCCCTATTGGATCAATATCAGCTATCCTGCATTCAAAGCCCAACTGCATCTCAGTTACAAGGAAATTCACGACAACCTCGATCAATACCTTGAAGACTCACGGACCCTGGTCAATAAACATATTCCAAAAGCCAATGCCATCACACAGCAACAGTTTCTAAACGATCAGTCACGGGTATATGGCCTTACATTCTCCATCAAAGGAACAGAAGCAGCATCTCCATACCAGTTTTACCTCACCGACAGCCTGTCACGGTTCATTCGCGGAGCCCTATATTTTAACATTGTGCCCAATAACGATTCACTTGCTCCTGTTATTGATTTCCTCAGACAGGATATTGACCATATGATCAGTACATTTCGGTGGAATAATTGAACCCCTTGGTATAAATATCGGCAAGGGTTTGTATTTTTGCAGGCTCAGATAGCCGTTATTCTGCAAACCGGAAAGGAGGATAAGCCATGATTGAAACCATCAAATACGGAACACTTCGATGGTCGCATATCGTGAGACCGTCGGAAGAAGACCTGGAGATCCTTAATGATCAATATCATTTTCATCCTCTCGACCTGGAAGATTGCAGGAGTGTGATCAATCTCCGGCCCAAGATCGACGTGTATGACGATTACTATTTCCTGATCCTTCATTTTCCAAGCTTCGACTCCACGGAAACGTTCGTTGACACGAAAGAGATCAAAGTTTTTTGGGGAAAAGACTACCTGATCACGATCGGAAAATCCCACTGGCTGGTTAAAGATATGTTCAGCCAGGAGAAGGCTGGTGCCATTGCGGGAAAAAAAATGGAAATAGGCAGCTCAGATGCTCTTTTGTACAAGGTTCTCGAACGTCTTATGATGGAGACGCAATTCCTGGTGGAAAAGGTTGAAAAGGCCGTCGACAGTTGCGGGAGATCCTTGTTCAACAGGAATGCCGAAAAAACGATCGAGAAAATCAGTATTACACAAAAGAATGTGGTTCTCCTGAATACCATGTTCAAACCTCAGTTGGTCCTGTTTAACCGCCTCCAATCCGGAGCAATTCCTGGTTATGCCAAAAACATGGCTGACTACTGGGGGAACATCCTGGACTATTACCAGAAGATATGGGACATGGTGGAGGATGCGGGTGAGTTGATTCGCGGCTACTCCAGAACGTTTGATTCACTGCAGGTGAATAAGACCAATGAAGTTATTAAGATACTTACGCTGATATCTTCCATTTTGCTTCCTCTTACTTTTATTGCGAGCCTTTACGGGATGAATATTGATTTGCCGTTTGCCCGCCATCCGTTTTCCTTCGTCATCCTTACCGTTGGAATGGCGGTTATCGCGCTCGGTATGATCATTTATTTCAAAGCCCGGAAATGGATGTGATCACTCTTCCGAATTCATGACATCGATTTGCCTTTGAATGGACTCTTCATGAACGACTTCAAGGAGTTTCATGATGAAATCACGGCTTAAACCCAGTTCCTCCCCGGTTTCAATCCGCTCCCTGAAGATCTGGTTCCACCGCTTCAGCTGGAGGATGGTGATCTTATTGGCTTTCTTGTATTTTCCGATCTGATCAACAATCCCCATCCGCTGGGCGATAATATCGATCAGTTGCAGGTCGATCTTATCGATTTCGGATCTTAGTTCTTCGAGCCGGTTCTGGAACTCGGCATTACCAATCGGTTTTCGGAAAATCAGCCCATTCAGCAGGTTTGAAAGCTGGTCAGGAGTGATTTGTTGCAGGCGGTCTGTGAGCGCCTCTTTGGGCCGGATGTGCGTTTCAATCATGAGGCCATTCATTTCCAGGTCGATCGCCCGCTGGGAGATGGAAGGCAGGAGTTCGGTTTTCCCGCAAATGTGGCTGGGATCAACGATCACGGGCAGCTCGGGACAAAGTCTTTTCAGCTCGATCGGGATCTCCCACATAGGGTCATTGCGGTAGGGGGTGTGGGTATAGTAAGAAAACCCCCGGTGAATAGCCACCAACCGCCTGACTCCAAAACGGTTTATGCGCTCAAGCGCTCCCATCCATGTGGTAAGATCCGGATTCAGTGGATTTTTCACCATGACAGGCAGCTCCGAGCCCTTCAGCGCTTCGCCGATCTCCTGAACCGAAAAAGGATTTACCACGGTCCGGGCACCCAGCCATACCATGTCGATACCGGCTTTCATGGCTTTCTCCACATGAGCCGGACTGGCGACTTCTGTAGCCACCTTCAATCCTGTCTCCTTCTTTACGCGGATAAGCCATTCCAGGCCTACTTCGCCGACACCTTCAAAAGCTCCGGGGCGCGTTCTTGGTTTCCACAGCCCGGCCCTGAAAACATTAACCATCGGGATCTTCGCAAGCTCCATGGCCGTTTCCATTACCTGGATCTCTGATTCGGCCGAACATGGTCCGGCAATCACCGTAGGCTGTGTCCCGGAAGACAACCAGGTTTCAGGAGGGTCAATGTGAAAGCAGGAGGTCATGGTCCATCAATTTTCTGACCGTTTGAAAATCAGTTTGAACAGATGCACCAAAGCGCTCAGTCCTGAAGCAACCATACCAATGATGAAAATTACCGGTAACAGGATATCCATCCACGTCCATCCACTTATCTCTGAAAAATCAAACGGATAGAGGAAATATAAAACCAGCATCACAACAAGGCCGGCTGCATCAAGAACAGCCCTTACCAGATGCCACGTCCAATGGAAGTCCAGAAAGAGGATCAGGATCCACCCGATGATCTGCAAAAACAGGTTGATGTTGAGGATCCACAGAACCAAAACGTACCTGTCAGTGATAAATGGAAGATCCCAGTCAGGCACTTTATTTATGATATAAAGGAAGATCAGGTTCCAGATGATCGACCAGATCGCCTCCCCGCGATGCCGCTTCCGTGGCATAACGGTTGTACTTTCTTCTGTCATTACGGTTCTTTTAAAACGATAAAAATAACAAGAAATGGAACACTTTCTCTCAAAAACGCAATTAATTCCGCAAAGGACGCAAAGACAATGCAATTGTATATAAGCACTTTGCATCTTGGCGTATTCCTTGGCGACTTGGTGTGAAATTTTATCTACTATCCCTTATCCCGACAATTGCAAACGGGCAATTGCCAACTGCCAACTGGCATCTTGTTAAAGTTTTACGTAATTTTGTACGCTAATTTACACATATGGAACATCTCAGAAGATCAAAGGTAGCGGACCTCCTGCAGTCAGATGATACCGGCAGGGAGGTGCTGGTGAAAGGGTGGGTGCGAACCAAACGCGGAAATAAAAACGTCAACTTCATAGCGTTGAATGATGGTTCAGTGATTCACCACATCCAGATCGTTGCTGAGGTGGCCAATTTTGACGAAGAGCTGTTGAAAAAGATCACAACAGGTTCGGCGATCGCGGTGACCGGGACACTGGTTGAGTCGATGGGACAGGGACAGCATGTGGAGATCCAGGCCAGGAAGATCGAACTGTTCGGATCAGCGGATCCTGAGACATATCCTTTGCAGAAAAAAGGACATACACTGGAATTTCTCCGGGAAATCGCACACCTTCGTCCGCGAACCAATACTTTCGGGGCTGTCCTGCGTATCCGCCATGCCATGTCATTTGCCATTCATAAATACTTCAACGATCATGGATTCTATTATATCCATTCTCCCATCATCACAGGATCGGATGCCGAAGGTGCCGGCGCAATGTTCCGTGTTACTACCCTCGACCCGTTGAATCCTCCGCTTACTGCTGAAGGAAAGGTGAATTATGCTGAAGATTTCTTCGGGAAAGAGACCAACCTGACTGTTTCCGGCCAGCTTGAAGCCGAACTGGCAGCCCTGGCGCTATCCCTGGTCTATACGTTCGGCCCGACTTTCCGGGCCGAAAACTCCAACACCCCCAGGCACCTCGCCGAGTTCTGGATGATCGAACCTGAAATGGCATTCTACGACATCACTGACAACATGGACCTGGCGGAAGATTTCCTGAAGTCACTCATTCAATACGCTCTGGATCATTGTCTTGATGATCTTGAATTTCTCAACAGGATGTACGACAACGACCTCATCGAACGTCTGAGGCATGTCGCCGCAAGCAAGTTCGAACGGCTTTCCTACACCAAAGCAATAGACATCCTGAAAGCATCAGGGCAGAAATGGGAATTCCCGGTCGACTGGGGCTCCGACCTGCAGGCCGAGCATGAACGGTACCTCGTTGAAAAACATTTCGGCCGGCCGGTGATCCTGACCGACTATCCGAAGAATATCAAAGCGTTCTACATGAAGCAGAACGACGACAACAGAACTGTCAGGGGGATGGATGTTCTCTTTCCCCGTATCGGGGAGATCATCGGAGGATCACAAAGGGAGGAGAATTACGACAGCCTGGTACGGAGGATCAGGGAGATGAACATCCCTGAAAAAGATGTATGGTGGTATCTCGATACACGCAGGTTTGGAACCGCACCTCATAGTGGTTTTGGCCTCGGGTTCGAACGGCTGATCCTATTTGTCACCGGGATAAGCAACATCCGCGATGTGATCCCGTTCCCCCGTACACCGAAGAACGCGGAGTTCTAGCCCCTCCCCTGGCCCCTCCCCTGAAGGGGAGGGGATTATAGTCCCCTTTAGGGGATTTAGGGGCAATTACAATTTTTTGTACTTTTACAGAAGGAATTATACTCCATGGATAAACGCTGGATTATAAAAGAGCGAGGAGATGAGATCGTTATTGGACACCTGTCCAATGAACTGAACATTGACCAGCACCTGGCTAATCTGCTGGTCCAGCGTGGTATCCATACGTTTGACCAGGCTAAAGCGTTTTTTCGGCCCCGTCTTGAAGAACTCTACGATCCATTCCTGATGAAGGACATGGATAAGGCGGTCACACGTATTGAAGAAGCCCTGAAAAAAGGAGAGAAGATCCTGGTGTATGGGGATTACGATGTAGATGGGACCACAGCCGTATCATTGGTCTATCTCTTTCTCAGGAAGCTTACCGATAAAGCAAATTTCTATATCCCTGACCGGTACAATGAGGGATACGGGATCTCTTCCAAAGGGATCGGATACGCCGCAGATGAAGGCTTTTCACTCGTTATTGCGCTTGATTGCGGCATCAAAGCTGTCGGGATGGTGAAACAAGCGAAAGCCAATGGTGTAGACTTCATCATTTGTGATCATCACCGTCCCGGAACTGAACTCCCTGATGCGGTAGCCGTTCTTGACCCGAAACGCCCCGATTGCGGTTATCCGTACAAAGAGCTTTCGGGATGTGGCATAGGATTCAAACTGATCCAGGCGTATGCCCAAAAGAACGACATCCCGTTTGAAGAGTTGAAGGAGTATCTCGATCTCGTTGTTGTCAGCATAGCCTCCGATATTGTCGATATCACGGGCGAAAACCGCATCCTTGCTTACTACGGGCTGAAGCTTGTAAATATTCGGCCCCGTCCTGGGATTGAAGCGATCCTGAAGTATGCCAATATCCTGAAGAAGGATGAAGATGAAGGCGATCTGTTCTTCAACCGTGAACTGACTATATCCGACCTTGTTTTCCTTGTAGGGCCAAGGATCAATGCCGCCGGCCGGATCGAGAGCGGCAGAAATTCGGTTCGGCTTCTTATAGCCGATAATTTCAAACTGGCCCGGGAAATAGGAAAACAGATCGACAGCTACAACACTGAACGGAAAGCGTTGGATGCCCTGGCCACACAACAGGCCGTTGAGATGATCAATAAAGATGAGACGCTGAAGAATGCACGCGCCACAGTGATCTTCCATCCCGACTGGCACAAAGGTGTTATTGGAATCGTAGCATCCAGGCTGACCGAAATATTTTACAGGCCTACAATAGTCTTTACTCAATCCGATGAGTTTATCACGGGATCCGCCAGGTCAGTGAAAGATTTTGACATATACGACGCGGTGGACTCCTGCAGTGACCTGCTCGAACATTTTGGAGGGCATAAGTTTGCTGCCGGGCTCTCCCTCCGGCCTGAAAACCTGGAGAAGTTTAAACTTCGTTTCGAGGAGATCGTTAACCAACGGTTACAGGGAGTGGAGTTAGTCCCGGAGATAGAGATCGATGCTGAGCTTCCCCTGTTCTCCATCCATTCCAGGTTCTTCAACATCCTGAAACAATTTGCCCCATTCGGCCCGGGAAACCAGGCCCCTCTCTTTATCACCAAGGGAGTTGTAAATGCCGGAGGGACGCGCATTGTCGGAAAGAACCACCTGAAACTGTGTGTGGTTCACCCTGATGTTCACGGAGGACCCTTTTCAGGAATTGCCTTTCAGCAGGGCGACCATATGTTCCGCATAGATAAAGGGTTCCCTTTCGATCTTTGCTACAACGTCGAAGAAAATGAATGGAACGGGACCGTCACCCTTCAGCTCAATGTAAAGGATATCAAGTTCGGAAGCTAGCGGGGATCATCCCCAAAACAGACCCCCATTTTACGGGCTTTATGGATCAGAGGAAGATCCAGCGGAACAAGCCTGAGTTTCCCTCCGACTGCCGAAAGGGGAATTGAACTGATCTCATTCCCAACCAGATTCACCATCAGACCGAATTGCTGCTGTGCGATCAGCTCGACCGCCGCAGCACCGTAGCGAGTTGCCAGCACCCTGTCCATGGGTGATGGGGTGCCCCCGCGCTGAATATATCCCAGGATCGTCTCCCTCGTTTCCAGGCCTGTCTTTTCCTTGATGGCGTCAGCAATGTACCTGCCGGCCGATTCTCCTTTTTTAATGGGAATCCCTTCTGCAACCACCACAATGGAATACGGTTTCTTGTTGATAGTCCTCTTCTTAAGACACCTCGCAACAATGTCAATATCGAACTCCACCTCCGGCAACAGGATCACATCTCCACCTCCGGCGATGCCTGAATAGAGAGCCAGCCAGCCGGCATGATGACCCATCACTTCAATGACCATGATCCTCTTGTGGCTGTTCGCAGTGGTATGCAACCGGTCTATTGCATCGGTAGCGATCCAGAGCGCTGAATCGAAACCGAAGGTGACATCCGTTCCCCATACATCATTGTCAATGGTCTTTGGGATACCAATCACATTCAATCCCTCTTCAGTCAGGAGGGATGCCGTTCTCATGGTGCCGTTTCCGCCTATGCAGACCAATGCATCCAGTCCCATCTCCTTATAATGTTTCCTGATAAGCTTTGGTTTGTCGATCGATAAGACAGAACTGCTTTTCTTAAACGGATTTTCACGGGAGGTTCCCAGGATTGTCCCTCCAACGGTCAGGATCCCGGAAAGCTGGTTCTCATCCAGAATGGTATATTCCTGGTTGATCAAGCCCAGGAAACCAGCGGAGATCCCGACCACCTCCATTCCATATTCCAGGATTGCTGTCTTACCTACGCCCCTTATGGCTGCATTGATACCGGGGCAATCGCCCCCGGCGGTTAAGATCCCTATCCGGGGAGTTTTTTTTACTGCACACATGAATTGATTGTATTATGGGATGCGCAATATTATTGAATTACAAGTTTATGCGTTTCGGATGAATGGTGATCCGTCAGATGAAGAATATAGATCCCTTTCGGGAGAGATTCCACAAGGATCTCAATGTCAATCAATTGTTGCGGCTGTGAAGCCGGTCTCTGTTGATAGACGGTTGATCCGAACAGGTCAAAGAGTTCAATCTTTTCCAGGTGTTGATTCTCAGGTCCTGTAATCCGGAATTTTCCCGGATTAGGATTTGGGTAAATCCTGTACCGGTTCATCTTTTTCACCTCGCTGACTCCGGTGCAGGCCCCGAAAGAAAAGATGATATTGATCTTTGCCGAATCGATGCACCCATTCTCATTGGTCACTTTCACCATATATTCCTGAACTTCATATCCTATCCCTGTGGAAGCGACCATGATGGTTTGCTCATGAGAGCCGTTTGACCACCTGAAAACAGATCCGGGGTTACCCGCATCCAGGATCAGGGTATCATAGATGCATACCGTGGAATCCTGAGGGCCAAGATGGATGACAGGCAGGGGATGTACCGTTACCTGTGTATTTCCTGTTACCTGGTTGAAGTTGTCATCGACGGTCACGTGATAGGTGGTGTTTTCTGAAGGAGTAACTTCAGGGTTCGGTTCTGTTGATGAGAATCCGGCAGGAATAGAGGTCCAGTTGTACGTGTACCAACCGGAACCACCTCCTGCAAGGGCAAAAATCTGGGTGGGGGTGCCCAGACAAACAACCGGAGGAGTAGCCACGGGATTAACCGATAGTACTCCTCCTTCAACAGCTACGATTACAGGATCTGTGATGCTGGAGCAGGAGCTAGCCATATCATTAACCTCGAGGTTGAAGATGGTCGAAAAGAAAACATTTCCCGTGGATGGATTCTGTTCGCTGGAATTGAAACCCGGCGGGCTGGATGTCCAGGCATAGCTGTAAAGGCCGTATCCTCCACTGGCGATACCATGTAACGTGATCGCAGTACCATTGGCGATGGTTGTATCCTCCCCTGCGTAGGCAACCGGTGTGGGATGAACCAGGATCATGGCCGTATCGGACAATGGATTCAGGCAGAGATCGGAAACCTGGACGATGTATTGGTTGTTGCCAACCGGAGGGATCAGCGTCAAGATGCTGTCGTTTGCACCCGGTGTATTCCAGGTATAGGAATAAGGCGGATAACCCTCAGAAGCAAGGGAAAGCAGGATGATTTCCTCCCCATGGCATACCGTGGCATCACTCATCGGCTCCAGCATCATCGGGACATAGTCGTGAATGGGAATGGTGTCGGACATGATGCTTCCGTCGCAACTGATCTGATCGATCGTGATAATGATGGTTTCAGCGCCTTCCGGTGTCAGATCCATGATTGGATGGATCACAACCGCCAGGCTGTCGGTATACGGAGGGAAGGTCAGGTAGTCGGGGATACCCGTGTAGTCCACACCATTTGTAGCGGTTCCTCCAACCATGAAGTTCACAGTATAGGTTGATGATTGAGGTGAGGAGAGATGGAAGTTAACCACCACATCGTTGCACCCTTCAACAGCAACGTTCCCGATCCCGGGATTGCTGTTGGTTGGGTCCATTTGCACTCCTACGGCGCTGAAACTGTTTTGCTCGAGAAATACTCCCGAGTCAAACGCGTGATCCACAGCATCGGCAACAGCCAGCTTGATGTGATATGTAGAGCAAGGGGTAACTACAGCCGTTGCTGTAAAGACATAGGTAAGTCCGTCATACTGGAAGTAAAGTCCGCCTGGATTTTCCCAGCGGCTAGCCGTATTCGCGCAAATGTTGTTGATGGTCACATATTGAGTGGCCGATCCAGGCATCAGTGCGATGTTGATGGCCTGGTTTGAGAATCCGCCGTTGATTCCCGGACCACTGAGAAAAAATCCGAATGAATCATTGAACTGGTAACAGTACTCGAAAAACTCTTCCGACCCAAAGACATACCTGAACTGGATCGTGTCAAATTCGGGAATGAAATCGAATTCAAGCACCGCTTTATCGAACGTCGGAGTACCGGAGATGATATTCAGGTCGGGGTCCCCTGAACCGCCAGTACCCTGTCCGGCGCCAGGCGCGTTGTTTGGACCAATGGCGATGCTGGCTTTTCCGGATGTCATCAGGATCCCTCCCGAAAGACCAAGCTGCAATCCGGCAGCGAAACCAGCTTCAAAGGTTCCAACCTGGTTGGAACTGATGATGGCGGAGGATCCGTTGTAGGTGGCATTGCTGATGGTCACTCCCTCGCCGATCAGGTAATTCTGGATCAACTGTTCGGGGGTCATGTTCATGGCCGAACCTTCTACCACTGTCAGCTGCGCCTGGACAGAGAGAGATATTCCCGGTCCGGCGAGAAACAGTCCGGCAGCAATGAATACGAAGAGAGGTCGTAACCAGTTTCTCATGATGCAACAAAAAGGTAAATGCAAATATACGAAATTCAGCAGGTTATCGTAATTCAAATGATCCCTGACCAATTTCACGGTCATCAAAGAAAACACCCACCATATACCGTCCTTTCATGGCGGGGAGGTCATTATCCCGTTTGATCCAGTCGACGCACACCCGCATGGCTTTCCCTTCATAGTTAAGATCTTCACGGACAGAGTATGGGATCTCCTGGCCATTGTAAACGAACACGTCGTATTTGCTTTTCGTCACAACAACATTATCCGGGCGGGTGATCCGGACATAAAGAATCTTTGTGCCTGCCTCAATCAGGGGATTCTCCCCGATCGTGAAACAGATCTTCAGTTTGTCGGTCCGGTTGGCCTTGTCGGTTTCAGTATTGCTGGTACCGCGAACTTTATAAGCGGTGATGGTGACTCCATAAGCCTGGAGAACGGCCGCCTGGTTCATCTTCTGGGTCAGCTCCTCCTTGTCCCTGATAAGGTTCTGGTTTCTTCCCTGTTCGGTTCGAACCACCTGACGTATCCGGTCATTCTCCTCCTTCAGCTCCCGGTTCACCGTATAAAGTGAGTCCATCTGGTGCACGTATCCCTGGGCTACCTTCTGCAGCATCGCCATCTTTTTCCGGATCTTGTAATACTCGTATTGTGTATCAAGCAGTTTCCTGATCTCAACGGCGTTGGCCTGGATAATACTGTCCTTGGCCGAAAGGGAATCGGAAAGGGTCCCGTAGATCTCCTTGATGGTATTGTGCTCAGTCATCAGGGAGTCCAGTTCCTTTTGAAGTTCCACCTTTTCAACCTCCCGGGCTTCCACCAGTTTCAAAAGTTGCGAGCGCTGGATAAAAAGCCAGAAGAGCAGCGCCAGGATGATCAGTGCAAGAATGGAGACAAAGATTTTCCATTTCCGTGAGTCAGAGGTTTTTTCTTCCATGATTTCTTCAGGTTAAATCTCTTGTAAAGTTCATTCTTACTGCAAAGATATGAAGAAGTTGAGGACATCGCAAAAGGATCGGTCAACAATTAAATGCAGGAATGCAGGAATTCATCAATGCATCAATGCAGCAAGGTCATGAATCGTCAGTCGTCAATTAAAAATCAAAAATTCAATCGTCATTCTGAAACCGCTCAATCGTAAATTGACATTTCACCATTTTCTTTGCAGCAGGTGTAAAATAATTTGACGCCATTGTCAAAAAATTAGACAATCTGCTTCATCGGAATACCATATTATTTTTTTTAATATCCTAAGAATCCGTGACATATATTATCCGGCATGATATTTGCCATGTGTTGGGAAACCAAAAAAATATCAACCAATGAAGAAAACGAATTTTTGCAAGATTACCTGGCTAAGAATTCTCTCTCTCTCTCTCTCTCTCTCTCTCTCTCTCCTTCCTAGTAATATTATCTCCTTCTAAAAGTTTCTCTCAAATTGTCACCGGTTATGGTAATGCGAAAGCCCTTGCCAAATGGGTCTCTTCCGGCGGTGGCGGTGGCGGCCACGATGAGGATTCCGGACGGGTGCCTGATTCCACATCCAGAATTACTACGTCAACCTTATATTACGATAGTATAAATATAAGGTTCGGAGTCCATACATCTACTCCGTCAGCCCCGTTACATGTAATTGGAAGAAGCGTTTTTGAGGGAGAATCACCCATAGATTCAACATGGGATTACAATAGAATTCATATTGGTCACCCACAGTACTTAGATATAAATGACTGTAAAACGATTGGATATTTGGGTTATAATATCTTTCGTGGAGATAACTATGCCTGGTACCGTGAAGGAGATCAGGTAAATAATGGAGCATCATTAATTCTTGGTAATACTAAAGGAGAATTAATTTTCGGGACTTATCCATCCACTGGAGGATCCGGTCCAAATCCGGTTCCGGATTCAACGGCTGTTTCTGAGTTTAAAATGATTCTGACAGATAAGGGCAGACTGGGATTAAATACACTATCCCCAAGAGCCCAGCTGGAAATAATTCATTCTGACAACACAAAACAGGCATTGATCTTAAATCAGAATTCTGATTCCCTGGCCAACGAAATCCA
>Ga0172368_10005030_pt1 | contig 15003 bp, 15 predicted proteins | sample Lak11m_FD_114540 | JGI IMG/M metagenome (GOLD analysis project Ga0172368, IMG submission 114540) | Freshwater microbial communities from Kabuno Bay, South-Kivu, Congo - kab_022012_11m | ecosystem: Environmental > Aquatic > Freshwater > Lake | place: Democratic Republic of the Congo: South-Kivu...
CACAGCCAGAACTCCCAGTGTGGATACAGCCAATGCGATGATGCGACGCGGCGTGGTTTTTTCGCCAAGCAAAAAGGGAGCGAAAATCAGAATGAAGGCTGGCGTGGCCGAAGTCACGAGTGAGCCGTTGGATGCGGTTGAAAGTTTTGTTCCGACAAATTGGAATCCAAGCGAGATGCCATATCCCACCACGCCTACCAGAAAGATCTGCCAGACTTGTGTCCGCGTTAATTTGGCTTTTGGTCTCAGAGCAATGACGACGGCCAGCGCGAAAATTCCTAACACAAGACGCATAGTCAATAAAGCAAAAGGCGGAACGACTTCGAGCACCACTTTGCTGACGACGTACATGCCGCCCCAAATGGAAGCGGCGCCGAGACCGGAGAGCAGGCCGATAAAGGTGTGTTTGGTCCGCATAATAGGCCGATTATACCCATCAAATTTCTCAAAAGAAACTATGTTATAAGTTGTGGACGTTATGATAACCATTGACGAGATCATCCGCACTAAACGTAAATCCATCGCTCTGATTGTGGAGCGGGATGGACGCCTGGTGGTGCGCGCTCCTCGCCGCGTGAGCCAGGAATTCATTCATGCTTTTGTGGACGAAAAAGAAAGCTGGATTATCAAAAAGCAGGCAGAGTTCAAGTCTGCTCATCCGAAGTTTGCGCCGAAAGAATTTGTGGAAGGCGAAGAGTTTTGGTTTCTGGGGATGCTTTATCCCTTGAAGTTTAGTGAATACCACAGGCCGCATCTTTTCCTTGATGGAGCCTTTATCCTGTCTCGGACGGCTTATCCCAAGGTCCATGCTGTCTTTGAGCGCTGGTATCGGGAACAGGCCCTGCGAATTATCCCGGAGCGGGTCGAGCATTATGCAGTGCAATATGGTTTCGATTACAAGCAGATCAAAATCACATCTGCGCGCACACGCTGGGGATCGTGCAGTACGCGCGGCACGTTAAGTTTTGTCTGGCGGCTCGTCATGTCCCCGCTGGATGTAGTGGATTACGTTGTTGTGCATGAACTGGTCCATCTGCGAGCGCACAATCACTCCAAGGATTTCTGGGGCAGGGTCAAAGAGATTATACCGGATTATAAAGAGAAGGTGGATTGGTTGAAAGTCAACGGACATTTATTGACATTGGATTGATGATTTGCCGCAGCGTTCACACAAATGATGAATGTCTTTCCGTGTTTCAGCGTCGCGGTCGAAGGATCATGTTCATTGTCTCATGAATGGGATACCACTCATCCGAATAGAAAAATGGGGGATGGAATTGTAGATGAAAACCCTTATACTGGTTGCATGAAACTAAAAACCCTTTTCCTCCTGCTACTCATATTCGCGGCAGCCTGCGGACCTCTTCCGCAGATTGTCGTCACTCCGGCGACTCCGACCAGCCCAACCTTCACCCCAATCTCGACATTGACGCTTGCACCCATAACTCCGAGCCCAGTCGTTGTGCCGACATCCGCGCCGAGTTCGAGCACAGTATTGGTGGATGTATTAGCCGACAATGTGATGTTACGTTCCAATCCGGGAACGCTCTTTCCCGCCATCCGGGCGATGAGCAGCAAAGAAACGCTGACGGCTTTTGGCCGCGCTCCCGGTGACGGTTGGCTCTTCGTCAAGACATCCAATAATCAGGCGGGCTGGGTCTCTGCCTCCTTCGTGACCATCGCCCCGATCGAGATGGGATTGCTGGCTGAGATCAAGCCAACCGATGTTCAGGTGATTCAGGGCAACGTAACAGATGCCAATCAAAACCCGCTCAGCGGCGTTGGCTTTGCTTTGACACAGAGCCAGACCCGCGACGATGCTACGACCAATGCAAAAGGTGATTTTTACTTTTTCCTGCCTCAATTTGCCAGCGGGGCGTGGCGTGTGGATTATGTTTCATTGGCCTGTACGAGTAATACCCGAGTGGGTAGTTGCCCATGCCCCACCGTTTCGTGTGGCCAGCCTAATCCGCCATCCACAACGATCAACCTGCCCTTGCAGGAAGTAATGATCTTTGTCTGGAAATAAAAATAACGGATCTCAGTTTATCAAATTAGAAAGACACCCGAAGAAAGGCCTCCGAGTTTTTTAAAAACTCGGAGGCCTTTACTTATCCAAAATACGAATATTTTTAAGACAGTGGTCTTTCTCGGATTAAAAATATTCTTTATTTATTTTCAGGATCCATTATTTATAATATCAAGAGCACTGAACCACCCCTCCAATATAAACTGAATGTAATATCCCACTGCCAGGATGAGTAACACATACAGGCCGGTAGTCACCCAGTTGCGTGTTAGGTTGCGAGTCAGGAAGTCCCGCCCGCGCTCGCCGAAGAGCACTAACATCATGCTTGATGAGACCGTGAACAGGAATAGATAAATACCAAAAGGTGAGTAGCTCACGGTTGTCTCGCCCTGAAAGACATCGTAAATGGGCAGGAAAACTAACCAGCCGCTGATGAGTAGTCCAATCAATAATATCCACAGTCCTAGCGTTCTGGCTTGACGGTTCTCTGTCTTAATATCGTTTGACTGCATTTTGCCTCTGTCATGAAATCGTTGAGTGATTATAGAGAAGGATCAATCAGACTCAAAGGATTTGCCGCCGCGAGTCTGCTTGACTTCAGATCGTTTTTTCTTGGATTGTAAACGCTTCTCCCTGGACCCCGCAGTGGGCCGCGTTTTCTTGCGCGGCTTCGGCGCTTCAAGTGACTTCCCGACAAGAGCAACGAATCGCTCAATGGCATCTGTGCGGTTTTTCTCTTGCGTGCGAAAGCGGCGCGCTTCGATGATTAACACGCCCTCGCCCGTCACGCGCTTGCCCGCCAGCTTAACCAGTCGCGCTTTGACGTCAATCGGCAGAGAATCATTTCCCCAAATATCAAAACGCAACTGCACAGCCGTCGCCACCTTGTTGACATTTTGTCCGCCGGGGCCCGCCGCGCGGATGTAATCAAAGGTCAGTTCGCGTTCGTCAATTTTTCGAGATGGAGAAATTTCAATCATGCGCAAAAGTATAACCCCTCCGTTGCTAAAGCAGCATCTCTCCCAAATTCCACGAATTTTGGGGAGGCAGGGTGGGGGCTAGAACATCAGGCTGTTGATTTTGTCGATCATAGCGGGAGCCGGTCTGAGGTCCGCTTCGGTGAGGCGATTGAGCGGGGTGTCGGTCAGATTGTAGGTGTCGGTCAGCGCGGGCCTGCTTGTGTCCACATAAAGAAGTCCAGTGATGAGCCAGTTATTGCGCTGGGCTTCTTCCATTACGCGCAAAGCCTCGAAGCGATTAGTTGGATCGTAACTCTTTTCAAGATTCTTCAAAATCACAGTTGAACCATCATGCATATTTACTTCACGTACTTCGCCTTCTTCCATCTCACGCTCGAGAACGATCTCATTGCGCGGGGCGATATAAGTGATGTCGTGCAGAGGCTCTTCGTGATCCTTGCCCCAGGCATAAGAATGGAAAGTGTTATCCTGATTATTGAACGTCACGCACGGGCTGATGATGTCGAGCAATGCGATGCCGTTGTGGGAGAGCGCGGCTTTGAGCAATTCCTTGACCTGCTTGGGGGTGCCCGCAAAAGATCGTGCTACGAAGGTGGCGTTGGATGCAAGCGCTTCCATGCTAATATCAATCGGCATATACTGGTTGACGCCCTGATGCTTGAGGCTCAGGCCAACTTCAGACGTGGCTGAGAACTGGCCTTTGGTGAGTCCGTATACGCCATTGTTCTCAACGATATAAACCATGTTGACGTTGCGGCGCATAATGTGCTTGAATTGTCCCATGCCGATGCTGGCAGTATCGCCGTCGCCGGAAACGCCCAAACCCTTGACGTGATGATTGCCGAACAACGCACCGGTCGCGATGGATGGCATGCGTCCATGCAGGCTGTTGAAGCCGAATGAACGGTTCATGAAATAAGTCGGCGACTTGCTCGAACAGCCGATGCCGCTGAATTTTACAACGTTCTCGGGCACGATGTTCATTTCATAAAGCGCGGCGATAATCTGGTTCGAAATCGAGTTGTGTCCGCAGCCCTGGCAGAGGGTGCTGGGTGCGCCGCGATAATCATTTTTTGCGAGACCGGCGAGATTTACTTGTACGTTTGCGCCAGCCATTGGAAGAGTTTCAATCATAGTTTTCTCCTTGTTTCATTGCAGCCGTCCTGAACGGAGACGCCGTTCTGTGGCGTGGTAGTCGAAGGACGACAAAGCAATCTCAAGATTATTTCTTTTTACCTTTGGATTTGGCCTTCGTCTTTGTGGACAGTGCCTTCCTGCTTGCAACTTTCTTCGACGCTTCGACACGGCTCAGCGCAGGCTTGTTAGCGGCCACCGTTTTCTTTGCCTTTGCTTTGGCTGGAGATTTTTTCGCAAGGCTGACGGCTTTGGCCGTTACCGGTTTTTTATACTTTGCCAAAATTCCTTCGCGCACCCACCTGGCGCAGGCAGGCAACCCGTCGCCGAACGCTACAGATTGGAAGCGCGCGCCGTATTCGGGATACTCCATTTTTAACAATTGATCTATCTGACCATCGCGGTTCATTTCAACTACGAAGATCTGATCATACTTCTTGACAAAAGCCGTGACCTCGTTCGTGAGGGGTAGGGCACGCACGCGCAGGAAATCTGTTTTTAGTCCATGCTCAGTCGCGAGTTGATGCTGAACTTCGAGCACCGCGGCTTCCGTCGAACCGAAGGCGATGATACCGACCGTCGCTCCGCTCATCTTATGTAGAACCGGCGCGGGGATGTATTTCTTGGCAGTCTCGTGCTTCTTTTTGAGCCTGTCCATATTTTTCAGCCAGACGGGAGCCTCTTCACTGTACTTGGCGTATTCATCGTGACCGGTGCCGCGCGTGAAGTATGAGCTCAACGGGTTCTTATTGCCGGGCAAGGTGCGATAGGTAATGCCGTCGCCATCTTTATCGAGATAACGTCCCCAGTTGCCCTTGATCTCTTCGAGATCTTTCTCCCATAAAACTTTGCCGCGATCCATTGGGACATCGGGATAGGTGAAAGGCTTGCTCATCCACTGGTTCATACCCATGTCGAGATCGCTCAACACAAAGACCGGAGTCTGCAAACGCTCGGCAATATCGAAAGCCTTCCAGCCGAACTCAAAGCATTCGTCTACGCCGCCGGGTAATAAGATCACAGACTGTGAGTCTCCGTGACCGATGAAGGCCACGAAGGTCAAGTCGCCTTGCGATGTACGAGTCGGCAAACCGGTCGAGGGGCCGATGCGGGTCACGTCCCAGATCACGACCGGAACTTCGGAATAATACGCCAAACCTGCGAACTCGGTCATCAAACTCAGGCCTGGGCCGGATGTGGAAGTCATGGAGCGAAGTCCGCTCCAGCCTGCGCCGATGGACATGCCGATCGCGGCTAGTTCATCTTCCGCTTGAACAACAGCATAGGTGTGTTTGCCGTCTTCGCGTTGGCGCAGTTGGGGCAGATAATCGTTCAATGCTTCGGCGAGACTGGTGGCCGGTGTGATCGGATACCACGCTATGAACTGCACTCCGCCGAAGATCGAACCGAGCGCGGCAGATGTATTGCCATCTGCCATGATGAGACCATCGGTCTTGTTCATTGGTTCAACGTAGAACGGGTCCTTCTTTTCAAGGTTAGCCTTGGCCCAATCAGCAGCAGCCTTGACCGTGTTGAAGTTCATATCAATCGGCTTCTGTTTGCCTTTGAAGTGGAAAGTCAGTGCAGCGTTGACCTTATCCAAATCTATGCCGAGCATCTGCGCCAGCACGCCGACGTAGACCATGTTACCGACCAGATCGCGATAATCTGACGGAATATTCGCATCGTTTCGGACGATGCTTTTCACTGGCATTTGATAAGCAAAAATATCCGTGCGGGTGATGGGTTGCTTGATATCGTCCGGGTAGAAGAATGCGCCGCCAACGGCGGTCTCTGCCAGGTCGCGCGCGAATGAGTTGGGGTTCATGGCGACGACAATGTCATGTTCCTCGCGGCGTGCGACGAATCCATCCTTGTTAGCGCGGATGGTGTACCACGTTGGCAATCCCTGAATGTTTGAAGGGAAAAGATTTTTTCCCGAAACAGGGATACCCATTTTGAACAGCGCGCGCAAAATGGTATTGTTGGCAGTCGAACTGCCTGAGCCATTCACAGTGCCGACTGTGATGGAAAAATCGTTGATGATCTTGTTCGACATAAGTCTCCTAAATGTTTTATCGCGGCGCTGATTTGCCGGCGCAACGAATAATTTTTTTACCCCGGGCGGTGGGCGAGTAGTTCAATGTGTGCGATCAATGCTTCGCGTCCCGCCTGGTAATTGCCATTGCAGATGCACTCTACCATCTTTGAATGATATTGCCAGACTTCCTGCAAATAATCCATGCCACCCGCGTAGACGTTTAGGCCAACAGTCTCATACGCATCCCAATATGCTTCAAGCAGACCGGTGACGAATGGATTATTTAGACGGCTATAAATTAGCAGATGCAACTTGCGATGTTCTTCGTGTGGAACTTGTACTGGCGTGCCGCGTAATTTTTTCTGAGCGCGCGTGATTAATCCTTGTAGCTCGTCTTTATCTTCGCTGGTCAAGAGGACGACAGCCTCATCCCAATACGCGGCTTCGATATGATTTCGTAGTTCAGAATATTTTTGGAAGTAGCCCGAATCGAGAGCCAGTGCATATTGCAGACTTTGTCTGACGGCTGGTGTGAAAGAGTAGGGGCGTCGCCTCGTGCCCGTCCTCGGTCGGACTTCCACTAAACCGAGCGCGCGCGCCACCTCAAGCTGTTCTCGTAACCCGGCCATGCTGATGCTAAGCTCGCGGCTAAGCTCGTTTAATGAAGCCAATCCACTTTCAGCTTCTTCGTGCGAAGCCAAATAGCGTAAAAATTCCGAAATATCGGGGGAAATACGTTCTCTAAGCATAATATCTGATTAATCTGATTATTCGTAGGAGTGTAGTATAATCCTGTTGAATAATTGCGTCAAGGGATTTTTGGCACGAGGTGGTATGACGTATATCAGGATTGACTCATCTACACAAAACTAACGAAACGTTGTTGTGAGGGTGTTCTTCTAGGGAAGCGCCATTTTTGCAGCAATGTGCGTAATGTGATTGATATCTGTGTCAGCGCATAAACCCGGTCTTCATGTCAGATAACAATGGCTTTGATTGACAATTCGTCAACTGGTATTTTCTTTTGAACTAAAGGAAATTTCTGTGCGGAAGACCTATTCTTGCGGCAAAGCGGATGTGATCTTTTGTAACATCAATGAGCCCAGGGATTGTTCTTTCGATTTCTGTCGCACAAACTCTTTTAGTTTTTTGATTTGCAGGGCAGGGATGGATGCGTCGGTATCGTCAATTTCTATCTGATCGCTCGTGAACACCAAAATCCCTTTGATCTCGGGAACTTCGTCGCCTTCCATTTTCTTGGAGAAATATTTCTTAAGAGCGTCAGTTTGATTGTCCAATTCAAGGTCAGGGCGGCCAATGCCTTCCTGTCCGAAGATGGTCATGTAGGCTTGCATGAATCCGCCGCCGGATAATTTCCAGCGATTCTTGTCGTACGTCACTTTGCCGCGTTGGTGGAATGGCAGCAAGATCCAAATTCCTGCCGGGCCAACCAGCAGATGCGAAACAGGCGTCATATAATGATAGATGATCGTCTCACCGGGCAGGCCTTTAAGACTTGCGTCCAGTTGTTCGTCGGGGCGCGGTGTGCGGCCCCAGCGATTTGTGAAGAACATTCCAACCTGCGTCATCATAAAGCCCACGATGAGTGCGGCAATGGAGTAATAGAATAATTCAGGCTTTTGGAAGGAGATATACATTCCGATGCCAAGCACGGCCAGCGCACCCAGACTTGTGAATTGTCCGATTTTGCTGTTACGTGCAATCAATTTTTCGTTCTTGATGATTTTCATTGATATCCTTTGTATCCGTGCAGATTATTTCTTCAGGCTTTCTTCAATTGCAGTTTTCATGGCATCGAGCACCTTGGCTTCGGCTGCGTTCTTCGCAACGCGAATTGCGTTCTTTATAGCATACGCGTCCGAGCGGCCATGCCCGATAAAGACCAGTCCGTTCACACCGAGCAGGGGAGCCGCGCCTTCCTCAGATGGGTCGAGCAGTTTTTTGATTTGACCCAGGGCGGGCTTGACGAGCAGGCCGCCAATCTTTGTAAGCAGATTGCCGTTCTTGATCGTTTCGCGGATCTTGTCGACGATCAACTTGGCAACAGCTTCATCTGATTTCAACATCACATTGCCGACGAATCCATCGGTCACGGCCACGTCCACTTTGCCGCCGATGACTTCTTTGCCTTCCACGTTCCCAAAATAATTCAACCCCGACGCTTTTAGCAAAGGGGTGGCGCCTTTTACCAGTTCATTTCCTTTGCCTTCTTCCTCGCCGTTTGAAACCAGTCCAATCGTTGGGTTTTTTATGCCGCGCACTTTCTCGGCATAGATGCTTCCCATGATGGCAAACTGCAAAAGATTCTCCGGCTTGCAATCGGGATTGGCGCCGATGTCGAGCACGACACACGAACCGGTCGCGGTCGGGAACGGGCCAGCCAGGGCAGGACGATCCACGCCACGCATCCGGCCGAGACGAAATAGCGCGGTGATCATTCCCGCGCCGGTGTTGCCGGCCGTGACAAATGCGTCCGCCTCACCGTTTTTAACAAGGTCAATGCCAATTGCCATGGATGTCTGCGAATCCTTATGACGTGCTTTGAAGGCTAGTTTCTCGCCCTTGTCTTCCATTGTCAGCATATCGGGTGCGTGGACGATCCGGATGGGCAAACTGCCCGGATTCTGTGCGGCCAGCACAGGTCTGATTTTAAATTCGCCGCCAACCAGGATGATTTCAATGCCAAATTCGCGAGCGGCCTCCACTGAGCCCACAACATCCGGAGTTGGAAATTCGTCACTGCCCATTGCGTCTACAACAATACAAGTCATTATTCACTCCTCAAAAGATTTCCCTGCTTGACAACAAAAGCAAGCCGATTATAATACGCCCTGCTACTGCGCTGGTGCTGGAATTGGCAGACAGGCACGCTTGAGGTGCGTGTGTCGTAAGACGTGGAGGTTCAAGTCCTCTCCAGCGCACACAATGAAATCCCCGATATTATTCGGGGATTTCATTTTATCTTAAATAATCCGATTGTAGATTTAGTGAAGGATCTGGCTCAGGAATAACCGTGTGCGCTCCTCGCGCGGATTTCGGAAGAATTCGTCGGGCGTTGCTTCTTCCACGATTTGGCCCTGATCCATAAACACGATTCGGTTTGCGGCTGCGCGCGCAAACCCCATTTCATGTGAGACCACGATCATGGTCATCTCATGTGCGAGTTCTTTCATTACATCCAGCACTTCGCCGATCATCTCGGGGTCGAGCGCGGATGTCGGCTCGTCAAAAAGCATCAAGCTGGGTTTCATGGCTAAGGCACGGGCGATAGCCACTCGCTGCTGTTGGCCGCCTGAGAGTTGGTTCGGATATTGATCGCGTTTATCGGCTAGGCCGACGCGCACCAGCAGCCGTTCAGCTTCGGTTCGCACGTGTTCTGTCGGAGCTTTGCGAACACGCATTGGTGCCTCCATGATATTCTCAATTGCCGTGAGATGAGGGAATAGATTGAAACGCTGGAACACCATCCCGATCTCGGCTCGCTGGCGAGCAATATTCTTCTCGTTGTCTTCCACCAGCTTGCCATTGCGATCGTGATACCCGATCATGTGACCATTAACATAGATGTGGCCGCTGTTGATTTTTTCCAAATGATTGATGCAGCGCAAAAAGGTGCTTTTGCCTGAACCAGAGGGGCCAATCACAACAACCACTTCATTCTTCCGCACTTCCAGGCTGACGTCCTTCAATACGTGCAGGGAACCAAAATGCTTGTTGACTTTCTCGGCCTTAACGATGATATTGCTGTCAGCTAACTTTACATTGGGAGTGACCATTATCGCACCCCTGTTCCACTGTTTATGCCGCGGAAAAACCGTTGAGTCATACTTGGGCCGCGCTCGATGCCTTTGCGTTCTCCAAGGCCAGACTCGATGCGCGTCTGAATTATTGACCAGACCGTGGTCAGAAATAGATAATATAAGGATGCGGCAATAAATAACTCAAAGGGTTTGAAGACGCGGGCGTTCACCTGATTGAATCCGAAGAACAATTCACCAGCCGAAATGATTTCCATTAACGAGGTGGTCTTCATCATGTTGTTGAATTCATTACCCAATGGCGGGATGATAACCTTGGCCGCTTGCGGCAGGATAACGCGCTGCATTGCCAGACCGGAGGTCATGCCCAGTGATTTAGCTGCTTCCATCTGACCGGGATCGATTGATTCTATTCCGGCGCGCACGATTTCAGCCATGTAGGCGCCTTCGTTGATTCCCAATGCCAGCGTTCCGGCCTGGAGGGCACCGGTAATAATGACAGATCCCAGGACAATATCTGGAAAATTATAAATATGAGTCACCCCCAACCCGAAGAAGAGCAATGCCATTTGCACAAGCAGAGGCGTGCCTCGGAAATACCAGACGTAGATCTCGGCGATCAAACGAACAACATCCAGCTTGGACATTTTACCCAGCGCGGCAAAAAGCCCCAACACTACTCCCAGTGCTTGTGCTAGTATGCTGACCACTACTGTAGCGATCAAGCCATTACGAATGAGGGGGTCCTGAAACGCAGTAGGAGGCCAAATATAATTCAAGAACAGAGGCCAGTCAAAATGATACATGGGCTTCTCACATTCTCTTGATTTGACAGGAAGGCAGGCCAGCCGGAAAACATTCCGACCGGCCTGCCATATGTTACTTAATCAACAACTCCCTTGGGAGTTCCTATGGCTTGATGGCTCCGCTGGACAAATTCCATTTGTCCAGGATCTTGCCGTAAGTGCCGTCCGTCATCATGCTCTTGAGGGCGGTCTGCACAGCCTGACCAAGCGGTGAGAGCGGTGCGCTGGTGCAATCGGCCTGGCCACAGGGAACGCTGATGCCTACCATGGCCGGTTCGACAACCTGGCCAACAAGCTGGAACTGGTCAGGATGCTGGACGACATAATAAGCCGCCACGGGGGTATCTGCGAAGTAAACGGCCACTTTGGCTGCCTGCAGCTGCTGGAGGGCGTCGGTATCTTTCTGTGTAACTACAACAGTGGATGCCTTCTTGCCGGCTTTGGTGCAGTCTGCCGGCAGGCCTTTACCCTTGAAATCGCCGGTGCCCTGGAGATAATCGACTTCAGTGGTGCCGCTCTCGGCTGCGACGCTCTGGCCGCACAGGTCGGTTGGGGTGTTGATGTTGGATGGGTTACCCTTGGCGGCCAACATCGACTGACCAGCCTGGAAGTAGGGGATCATGCTGACCTGCTTCTGGCGCTCGGTAGTGATGTTCTGGTCGGAAATGATGATGTCGCACTTGCCGCTGGTTACGGCAGCGATGATCGTGTCAAACACGCTGTTGACGATCTGTGCCTGGAGACCAAGCCGCGTGGCGATCTCGGTGCCCATCTCAACGTCTGAACCGGTCGGGTTGCCGTTCTGATCGAAGAATTCCATGGGGGGGTAAGGCAGGTCCGAGCAGATCAACAATTTGCCCTTCTGTGACAGGACGGATGGATCAACCGACACTACTGGCGTGGGAGCCGCCGGCAGGGCCGTCGGCGCGGCGGTGGGAGGCTCAGTGGCAAGCACAGTGACAACCACGGTAACTGGCGTCGGGGGGGGCGGTGTGGCGCAGGCAGCCAGCAACATACTGGCCAGCACCAGACAACTTAGAACAGGAAATAACTTTTTCATTTTTCTCTCTCTCCTTTGAGGTGTTATTAACGGTGGGTGCGGCCTGTGCCGCATTCGTTAATTGGACAAGGATAGACCAACTCCGCATTAAATGCAAGAGTTGTTTTTGTATTTTCTAATGTGTATAAAGTATTCCTCCTATTCCCCGCCGGAGTGATAGCGGTCGATCAAGGCCTTTGTGCGGGGGTCCCTGGGTGTGCCGAAAATTTCCTTCGGTGTGTTTTCTTCGATAATCTCGCCTTCGGCCATTACAACCACCCGGTCGGCAACTTCACGCGCAAAGCCCATCTCATGTGTTACCACGAGCATGGTCATGCCTTCCTGTGCGAGCTTTTTCATGACGTTCAATACTTCGCCGATCAGTTCAGGATCGAGAGCTGAGGTTGGCTCGTCGAATAGCATCACCTTTGGTTCCATGGCTAGCGCGCGTGCAATGGCGACGCGTTGTTTTTGTCCGCCAGAAAGGCGTGCGGGATATTCATCTTTCTTGAATAACAGGCCGACACGATCGAGGTTCATTTCTGCAATTTCATTGGCTTTGGCTCTGTCCATTCCTTTGACTATCACAGGCCCTTCTGTGACGTTCTCAAGCACCGACATGTGCGGGAACAGATTGAACTCCTGGAAGACCATGCCGGTTTTCAGGCGGACATCATGAACCATCTGGCGATGCTCTTTGCCTTTACCACCTGCCCTGGCTCTCAATTTGTCAACTTCGATTGTTCCAGCGGATGGCTCTTCGAGGAAGTTGATACAACGAAGCAGGGTGCTTTTGCCTGAGCCGGATCGTCCAATAATGCAGACCACTTCCATGGGCTTAACTTCAAGGTTTATCTTTTTCAAGACATGAAGATGGCCGAAGTATTTATCGAGATCGGTGACTTTGACAATGGATGCCATATTAGCGATCTCCTTTGGCCAGGTGACTCTCAAGCAAGTTTTGAGCATAACTTAATATGAGCGTCATAATCCAATAGAAGATGGCAGCCATGATCAAGGCTTCCAGGCTGCGGAATTGCGCCCGCCCGACTTTCTCGGCGCGCCACATGAGTTCGTGAACAAAGCCAGTTGCAGAGACAAGCGCTGAGTCTTTGGTCATTGCGATGAATTCATTTCCCATAGGGGGTATGGCAAAACGCATTGCTTGTGGAATAACGATGCGCTGCATTGTTTGGCTGGGCGTCATGCCGATCGCTATGGCGGCCTCCCGCTGACCTTTTCCAACCGATGCGATGCCCGCGCGAAAGATCTCGCTCATATATGCGCCGTAATTTAGGCCCAGGGCGAGTACGCCCGCCCAAAGTCCGGGGAGATTGATGCCCAGTTGGGGCAAGGCAAGGAAGAAGAAGAAGATCTGCAGGTAGAGCGGAGTCCCGCGAATAAGTGAGACGTAAAATGTGCTCACAGCATAAACCGGGGGAAAGGTGGACAGACGTCCCAGCGCGGCCAGCAAGGCCAATATTGTGGCGAGAGCGATGGATAAAAGTGAGATCTCGATTGTTACACTAATGCCGGTAGCGATGAATCCGATGTTTTCGGCTATAAAAGAACTGTCAAGTTTAATGGCGTGAATGCCGAAGGGCAGATTCTGTCCACTAAAAAGGAAGAACAAAAATAAAAGCAGGACGATCCATGAGATTGCCACGTTGGTCTTGAATTGGCGCTCTTTTCGCATGTGGGCGTCGAATAACAATTCGGCCTGCGATTTCGGTGCTTTGCCTTCTTGTTTGCCAAAAAGATTCATCGTCAAATTCCCTTCAACGTATCGAGGTTGTGGGAAATAAAGGGAAGCGGCATGTGCCGCTTCCCTTTATTGTGCAAAGTATTTATTTCGGTGCTTGAGTCAGATCGGATTTGAACCATTGCATCGAGAGGGCAGTCAAGGTGCCGTCTGTGTGCATGGTGGTGATGGTGCTGTCGATTGCTTTCAACAATGTATCGGTGGCGAGGGTAGCTCCCTTGTCAATGGCTACGGCGAGGTCTTCAGAGTAAACGGGTGAACCGAGTTTCATTACCGGCAGACCCGCGGCGATGTTGGCGTCCACTACGGTTGCAGATGTAACGTACCCGACGAAATCTTTTCGACCGGCTTTGATCGATTGTGCGCATTCTTGGTCAGTTGCAAGCGAAACAACAGTTACACCAGCTGGGGGCTTGGCGTAGATGGATGTTGCGGGCAGGCCCAGATCGCCGCCGGTGATCCATGTTTCGTAGGTTGTGGATGTACCAGCGCAAAGTGCCTTGCCTGCCAGATCATCCAGCTTTGTAAAGCCGGAGTCCTTCCCAACGGCAATTACAGCGGGAGTGTAATAATATGGAACACTGAAGTTCAATACTTTCTGTCGAGTAGTGGTAATCGTCATCGAGCCGACGCTGATGTCCCATTTATTGGCCCAGTTGCCGGCAGTGATCAGATCCCAGGATGGGGTGGCGAAGCATGTTTCTACGCCGAGGGCGTCACCGATCTTGTGAGCTACATCCACATCGAAACCCTTCATTTCGGCGGTGGTCAGGGCGTCAGATGGGCATTTCGTCCCGGCAGGGCGTTTGCCAGCGGTGTCCAGGAAGGACTGTGGTTCATAGTTCGGGTCGGTTGAGACCAGGATGTAACCACGCGTCTTGATGGTGGACAGCAAATCAGGAACTGCGGTGGGAGCAACAGTTGGTGCGGGAGCCTGGGTAACGGCGGGGGCTTGAGTGACAGGCGCTTCGGTTGGGGTTTGCGCGCCACAGGCGGTCAGTATGAATGCAGTTGCAATCAATACTGCTGGAATAGTGTGAAGCTTCTTCATTGGATTTCTCCTCCAGTGCAAAAATGAATGTTTTTATTTAGTGTATGTAGAGCGAGACAGGGGAATATTGGCGTAAGCAGACAACTCCTTTCACTTGCCGGAATAATTATTCCGGCAAGCATAGACCAACTTGGCGATTTATGCAAGAGTAGAAGGGATTAAAATTATTTGAAGTCTGGCATCGATATGTCAAAAATGGAGGTGGTACAATACCTCTACTTTTATGAAGGAGCCCTCCAATGGTTACTGTTTTCCCTTTGCAGGAATGGTTGAAATCTCTTGAGGAAAAACTTAATTCAGATGTTCGCTATAACGAAATCGCCAAAAATTGGGAAGGCGACCTCGTTTTTGAAATTCTGCCCGAAGGGAATCTCAAAGAGCC
>Ga0172368_10005031_pt1 | contig 15003 bp, 13 predicted proteins | sample Lak11m_FD_114540 | JGI IMG/M metagenome (GOLD analysis project Ga0172368, IMG submission 114540) | Freshwater microbial communities from Kabuno Bay, South-Kivu, Congo - kab_022012_11m | ecosystem: Environmental > Aquatic > Freshwater > Lake | place: Democratic Republic of the Congo: South-Kivu...
CGCTTTGGGGTCACAGCATGGCGTGACCGGTGGAAAGGGCTGCGCGCATAACCCTTGAAAATAACGGAAAAATCCGGCCGCAGCCGGATCGGGAGAACGCTTTCGCGAGGGCAAGTGGCGGAGGGGATGGGCCTGACGTCGAACCTTCTCCGTCTCGCCGGGGGCGTCTTGGCGGAATGTTCATCGCAAAAGTCGGCCTGCCGTCACTGCTTTACACCTGTCGAACAATTCGCCGTAGCCATTCCGTGCGCGGATCGGCGTCGTTGCGGCGGTGCCAGAAGACCGAGACGGGGAAGCTGCGCATCTCGAGCGGCGGGGTGGCGGTGACGAGGCCGAAGCCGGGGGCGAAGGCGGTGGCGACGCGGGCAGGCAACGTCACCAGCACGCCGGTCGTCGCGGCGGCGGCAAGCGCGGGCAGCAAGGACGGCAGGCCCAGCACGACGCGGCGGCTGCGGCCCAACGCTTCCAGCCGGTCATCGACGACCCCACGCAGATCGCCGGCGGGGGAGATCAGGATGTGGTCGGCGCCGCAATAGGCGTCAAGCGTCACCTCCGGGGCCTGCGGCAAGGCCTTGGGCCGGCCTGCGACGAGGAAGCTTTCGGTGTAAAGCACCTCGCCTGAGATCGCTTCGGGCACGTCCCAGACGAAGCCGAGCGCCAGATCGGCCCGCCCCTCGGCCAGCGCTTCCATCGCCGCCGCGCGCCCCAGAGGCAGCACCGACAGCGTGAGGCCCGGCGCTTCGGCCTGCAGGCGGGCGGCAAGCGTTGGGATCAGCACCGCCTGTTCGGCATCGAGTGCGGCCAGGCGCATCACGCCCGTTGCCGTTGCCGGGTCGAAAGCCCGCGCCGCCCCGAGTGCCCCGCGCAGTGCCTCGACGGCGGCGGCGACCGGGGCCTCCAGCGCCAGCGCCGTCGCGGTGGGTTCCATCCCGTGCGGGCGGCGCAGGAACAGCTCGTCCCCGAAGATGTCGCGCAGCCGCCGCAGGGCCTGGCTGATCGCCGATTGCGTCAGGCCCAGTTCCGCAGCCACGTCCACCGCCTTGCGGTGGCGCACGAGGCCGAGGAACACCAGCAGAAGCGTCAGGTCCAGCCGCCTGAGTTCGGATGTGCTGAAGTCAGACATGATGCTTATTCATTATCATTTCTTCTCTGACAGCCATATCTCCGCTTCCAAGAATGAAGCAAGGAGAAAGTCATGCGCATCGCGATCATCGGCACGGGCAATGTCGGCGCGGCCATCGCGCGGGGACTGAAGGGCAAGGGCCACGCGGTGACCCTGGGCGCGCGCGACCTGGCGGATGCCGATGTCGTGGCGCTGGCGGCCGAGACCGGCGCGGCTGTGGCGCGGCCGGCCGAGGCGGCGGCGGGGGCCGAGGTGGTGATCCTGGCGCTGCCTTGGGGCGCGGCCGAAGCGGCGGTTGCGGGGCTGGGGGATCTGGTCGGCAAGACCGTGATCGACTGCATGAATCCCATCGGGCGCACGGCGGCGGGCATGGGGCTGACGGTCGGGCACACGACCTCGGGCGGCGAGACCGTGCAGGACTGGCTACCCGCTGCGCATGTGGTCAAGACGCTCAACCAGGTCGGCGCCGAGATCATGGCGAAGTACGATCATCTGCCGCACCGCCCCGTCATGTTCATGGCGGGCAATCATGAGCCCGCCAAGGCGCAAGTCGCGCAGATCCTGACCGACCTCGGCTTCGAGGCGCTGGACGCGGGCGACATCACCAGGGCCCGCCTGCTGGAACCCTTCGGGATGGTCTGGATCAACCAGGCCCTTATGCGCGGCAAGGGCCGCACCTGGGCCTTCGCGGCGGTGCAGGCACCATGAATGATCCCGTCACCATCGTCGTGCGCCGCAAGGTGAGGCCCGGGTGCGAGAAGGATTACGAGGCCTGGCTGGAACGCCTGACCCGCGGGGCGGCCCAGCAGTTCAAGGGGTATCTGGGTGCCGAGTTCCACCGCCCCGCAGCCCACGGCAGCGAGTATCGCAGCGTCTTCCGCTTCGACAGCCTCGGGTCGCTCGACGCCTTCGAACGCTCGGACTTCCGCCGCGCCATGCTGGCCGAGGCAGCGCCCCTGTTCGCTGCCGATGCGGCCCGGGAGCGGATTACGGGCCTCGAATTCTGGTTCGACCCGCCGCCGGGTACGAAGGTGCCGCAGCCCTCGCCGAACCGCATGGCGCTGGTGCTGATCGCGGTCGTGTTCGTGCTGGTCCTGATCCTGAACCTCGGCTTGGGGTCCTTCATGGCGGGCTGGCCCTTGCCGTTGAGCGTCCTGATCACCGTCACCATCCAGGTGACGCTGATGACCTACGTGATCATGCCGAGGCTCACGCCGCTGATCGCGCGCTTCATCTACCCCTCAACCAGAACCCTCTGAAAGGACTGACGAATGTCTGCCGCTATTGATGTGCATACGAAACGACGCGTGCTGATGATCGCCGCCAACCCGGGCGTGTCGCCCACCACCGGCTGGCCGGTTGGGTTCTGGTGGGCCGAACTCACCCACCCCTACTGGACCTTCGCGGAAGCGGGCTACGAGGTCGAGATCGTCAGCCCCAGGGGCGGCGATCTGGTGGCCGACGGGTTCTCGGACCCCGAGGACGCCGCGGGCTATTCCGCGCATGACCTGATCTCGCTGGGCCTCAAGAAATCGGCCACCCATGCCGCGCTGCTGAAGGGCACGAAGTCTATCGCCGAGGTGGACCCCACCGCCTACGACGCGATCTTCCTGGCGGGCGGCCAGTCGCCCATGGTCACGATGATCGACGACGAGGCGCTGCACGCCTTCGTGGCGCGCGCCTATGAGGCGGGCAAGATCGTCTCGATCGTCTGCCATGGGACCTGCATTCTCCTGAAGACCCGGCTCTCGAACGGCGATTTGCTGGTGAAGGGCAAGATCTGGACGGGCTTCGCCAACAGCGAGGAGCAGTTCGCCGACAACTGGGTGGGCCAGAAGATCCAGCCCTTCTGGATCGAGGAGGAGGCGCGGAAGCTGGAAGGCACCAATTTCATCGTCAATTCGATGTTCAAGGCCTTCGCCGTACGCGACGGCAACCTGATCACCGGCCAGCAAAAGTTCTCGGGCGGGGCGGCGGGGCGGAACTCGTCGTCCAGACGCTGGGCCGCTGAGACCGAACGCGCGGTCCGCACCCCGGCCCGCGCAACCCGCTGACCGGTGTTCCCATGCCGACCCGGCGCTTCCGTCTGTCCACCGTGCCGGCGCTTGCGCCGGCACCGCAAGCCAAGGCCGATCCCATGCTGCCCTATTCCAGATTTGCTGTCTTCGGTGACGGTCTCTCGGACCAGAGCCGCTGGGGCCCGCTCACCGATCTTCGCTATCCGCCCAGCCCGCCCTTTGCGGGCGGTCGCTGGACGGGCGGGCCGACCTGGGTCGAGCATCTGTCTGCGCTTTCGGGCGTGCCGCTGGCGGCCGAGGACAACCATGCCATGGGCGGCGCGATCACCGGCTGGTGGAACATCAACGAACCGCTGCGCGCTGCGCTGGGGCTCGCCCCGGACGTGCCCCTGCCGGACCTGCGCGGTCAGGTCGAGGCGGCACTGGCCTCCGGGCCGGCCGACCCGGAAGCCCTCTACATCCTCTGGGCCGGCGGCCGCGACATCGGCAACTGGCTGGACTAGGGCCAGCCCGACATCGCGGCCGAGCCCCCGGCCCAGAACCTGCGCGCTGCGGCAGAACGTCTTATCGGAGCGGGCGCGCGGAAGGTCCTTGTGGGCACCATGCCCGACATGGGCGCAACGGCGCTCCATGCTGGGACCGACAAGGCCGCAAAGGCCAGTGCGGCGACCGAGGCGATGAACGCAGCGATCCGCACCTGGGTATCGGAACTGTCAACGAATGGCGTGCAGGTGTTCCTCCTTGACGGCGCGGCGGCCTTTGCCTCGGCCTTTGCGCGGACCGGGGAGCTTGGCATCACCGTCTTCGACGAAGCCTATCTGCCCTATGACACGATCGACTTCGCCAACCCGCTGGCCCCGGCCCACCCCGCGCCGGAGGGACGCGATCCGAACGCCCATTTCAGCTTCTGGGCGGTCTCGGCCGGGCCGCAGGTGCACCGGGCCATCACCGATTGCGCGCTCGGCGTGCTGTACTCCGCCAAGTGAAGGGACTGGATGCCATGTGGAAATTCCTCATTCCACTGATCGCGCAGGGCGAGGCCGGGGGGCGCGACCCTGGTCATCGGCATCGTGCCCGCAGACGCCAAGATCAATGTGCCTCTCAAATGACGGCTGGAATTGCCCCTTTGCGGCTGAACAGCGGTGCCGACATGCCCGCTGTGGGGCTGGGCGTGTTTCGCGCCGCGCCCGATGAGACGGTCGTCGCCGTATCTGCTGGGCGTTCTCGTCCTCAAGGCCTTTCAGTCGCTTGGTGCCCGCGCTTGCCGATCGGCGCGGCCAGCCACTGTGTCGCGGGATCGAACCAGATCGACAACGATCCCCGCCTCGCCAGCGCAGTGGTGTCGTCATGTCAGCACGCGCTGCGGTAGATCGGGGCTTCGATCTGCTCAAGCCCGCTGACCAGCAGACCGGAGTCGCGGGGTGAATCCGGTGCAGCATTTGCACATCAATGCCCCTTGCGGGCAGATCACCCCGCTCCGGTCGCCAGAACGATCGGACCAACCGAGCGGCCGGCTTCGAGCAACCGATGCGCCTCGGCGGCCTGATCCAGCGGCAGGACGGTGGGGGTCGGGATCAGCAGGTGCCCCGCATCCAGCGCGGCGAAAAGACGCGCACACTGGGTGGCGACCTGGGACGGCGTGCCGACGAAATGGCCATAGTTCGGCCGCGACAGGGTGATGGACTTTGCCGCCATCGCCCCGACGTCGCGTGGCCCGATCGGACCGGAGGCCTGGCCGAAGCTGACCAGATGGCCACGGATCGCCAGCGCCTCGAGCGAAGCATCGAAGCTGGTCGCGCCCACGGCGTCGAAAACGGTCGCGACCCCCTGACCCGCCGTTGCCTCGCCCACCGCCGCCAGAAACGCCTCGCCCCGCCCGATGGCCACCCGGTCTGCCCCAAGCCGTCGCGGCAAATCCACCTTGTCGGGCGTGGACACGGTGGCGATGACCCGCGCCCCCAGTGCGCGCGCCCATTGCAAGAGAAGCGCGCCCACACCACCCGCCGCCGCATGCACCACCACCCAGTCGCCGGGGACGATGCGCGCGACATCGCGGAGCAGGAAGCCGGCGGTCATCCCCTTGAGCATCACGGCAGCGGCAAGCTCGCCCGGCAGCCAGGGGGGCAGACGCGCCAGCATCCCGGCCGGCATTACCCGCAGCGTCGTATAGGCCCCCGTCGGGGCGCAGGCATAGGCGACCGGCGTGCCGAGGCTCAGGTCCGTGACCCCGGGGCCAAGGGCTGCAACGGTTCCGGCCGCCTCCATGCCGGGGATGCCGGGCGGATCGACCAACCGGAAGTATCCGGTGCGGCAATAGACGTCGATGAAGTTCACCCCGACATGGCTTTGCGCGACCAGCACCTCGCCCGGGCCCGGTTCGGCCACGGCGACCTCGTGCCCGACAAGCACCTCGGGCCCGCCGAACCCGGTCTGCACGATCGTCCGGGCACGCCGGGAACCGCGCGCAAGGCCTGCGGCCGCCGGGCCGGGGCGGGCAGGCACGTCAAGGCTGGGCGGCACGGGAGCTGCGGTCGCGCGCGGGCCGGAGACTTCGGGCAGGACCAGGCTCTGCAAATGCGCTTCGAGGGCGCGGAACCCGGCGCGGTAGATGTCGCGCGACACCAGCCCGGCAAGTTCCTCGGCCCGGCTCGCCGGTGGCGTGAAGCGGCTTTCCCAGGTCCAGAAGGTCTGGCCCGTTGCGCTGACCGGACGCAGCCGGATGGTGGCCACATAGCCGTGCAGCGGCAAGGGCGCCTCGAGCAGGCAGTAGCTGAGTTCGCGCCGGGCATCGTCCAGTGTCAGAAGCTGCTCGCGCAGGAAGCCGCCATCGGTCAGACGAAAGGCCCGTACCGCACCCGGGCTGTCGGCCGGGACATCGCCCTCGATGCGGCTTTCGGTGATCGCGGGGTGCCACAGACGATGCGCGTTGAAATCGCGCAGGACGCGCCAGACCGCGTCGATGGGCACGTCAAGCACGGCGGATTCGAAGACGCGCGTCATGGTCCGGGACTAGCGCCTTTCGATCTGGCCACGCAGATGCGCGAAGGCGGCGGCAAACACGCCCTGCCCGATCTGCGCGATCAGCGCCGCCTCGGCGTCGGGCGGACACTCGAAATCGGCCTGCCATTGCGCGAAGGTCTGGTTGGTCTCGGTGATCGGAATGAGCGACAGGGTGGCGATGTAGTTCTCGACCGCCATCGGGCTTTCAAGGATCGCATAGGTGCAGCTCATGTCGTAGTCCGACAGGGCCAGCAGCTTTTCGCGGATACGCCCGCCGTCCTTCAGGGTGAAGTTGCGGATGCAGCCCACCTTGTCGGAGGGCAGGTTTTCCTCGATCCTGCTTTCGGCGACAAACGGCGTCCACCGGGGCAGCGCGTTGAAATCCCGCACCCGCCCCCAGACAGAAGCCACGGGCGCAGGCAGGATGGCCGAGACGTAGACCCGCGCCATCAGCGGTCCTCGTCCCGGTCGCGGGTGTCGTCGCCGCCGGTCTTGCCGGCCTTGCCGCCCGCTTTCTCGGCCTTGGCCAGTTGCGCCATGTCCTTGGCGTCGCGCAGAACGTCGGTCATCCGCCCCATGCTGCCGCCCTCGATGCCGATCTCCTTCATCAGGTTGTCGATCATCGGCGCCTGGACCCGATAGCGCAGCGCGCTGTCGATCACCTCGTCGGTGACGTTCTTGCGGGGGCCGTCGCCGGCGCCGCCCAGGCCGTCGACATGCAGGATCTTGATCGCGTCGATCTTCTCCATCGGGCGGACGCTTTCGCGCACGATCCCTTCCAGCCGTTCAAGCAGCTTTTCGCGGATCCGCGCGGCGCGCGCATCCTCGGACAGGGCGTTCTCGGCGTCGTTCAAGGCGCGCTGACCTTGTGCATCCACCTTGTAGCGCTCGGCCGCGGCAAGGGCTGCCGTCTTCTCGGCCTCGGCGGCGGCAAGGGCGGCGATCTTCTTCGCCTCGGCCAGACTTCTGGCCGCCGCCATCTCGGCCTCGGCCCTTGCGGTGACCCGAAGCGCCTCGCGTTCGGCCTCGCGCTGGGCGGCGATGATCTCGGTCAGCTTGCGGCGTTCCGCGATCTCGCGTTCGCGGGCAGTCTGGGCCTGTTCCTCGGCCTGGATCGCCTTGGCCCGCACCGCCGCCGCAGCTGCCGCGGCAGCCGAACGCTCCTGGCTCTTCTTCGCGAGCTCGATCGACTTGTCCATCTCGGCGATCTCGACCTGGCGGTCGCGGTCCACGCCCGCCTGCCGGATCTCGCGGTCGTTCACGATCTTCGCTTCGGCGATGGCGCGTTCGGTGGCAAGCCTTGCCCGTTCCAGCTCTTCCGACATGGCGATCTCGGCTTCCTCGAAGGCCTGCCGCTTGCTCAGTTGCAGCGCATCGAGCCGGCGTTCGCGTTCGATCCGCACCTCGTCCAGCGCCCGCTCCTGCGCGATCCGCTCGGCCTCGGTCAGCTGCGCCTGCACGATCTCGTTGCGCCGCTTCTCGGCATCGGCCCGGGCAAGCTCGACGGCCTTGGCCGCAAGCTCGATCTGCCGCTCGATCTGGGCGATCTCCAGCGCTCTATCGCTGGCAATCTCAAGTTCGCGCTGTTCGAGGTCACGCGAAATCCGCGCCTTTTGAAGTTCCAGTTCCAGCAGGATCGCCTCGCGTTCGGTCTTTTCGCGGCTTTTCAGTTCGGCCTCGTCGATGGCGCGGCGGCGGGCGATCTCGCGGCGCTGGGTCTCTTCCTCGGACCGGATGCGTTCGTCTGTGACCGCGCGTTCCTGCGCCAGCCGCGCCTTCTCGACCGCCTCGCGCGCGGCAAGCTGTGCCTCTTCGGCCTCGCGGTCGCGCTCGGCCCGCTCGCGCGCCAGTTCCGCCCGCTGCGCGGCGCGGCGCACTTCCAGCGCGCGCTCCTGTTCAAGGCGCGCATATTCCTGATCGCGGTCGATCTCGAAGACCTGCATCTGGGCCGTAAGGTTCTGGTTGCGGATTTCGACCAGAGTGCGCTGCTCGATCTCGTTGCGCATCTTGCGACGGGCCTCGATGGCCTCGGTGATCTGGGTCAGGCCCTCGGCGTCGAAGGCGTTCGAGGGGTCGAAGAATTCAAGCCCGGTCTGGTCCAGATCGACCACTGCGACCGTTTCAAGCTCCAGCCCGTTGGCCGACAGCGCCTCGGCGGCCAGCTTGCGCACCCCGGCGCCGAACTCGCCGCGCTGCTCGTGCATCTCTTCCAGCGCCATCCGCGCCGCGACCGCCCGCATGGCCGAGGCAAATCGGCCCTCCAGCAGGGTTGCCAGACCGTCCTCGATCATGGTGCGGCGGCCAAGCGTCTGGGCGGCTGCCGCAACCGACGCCCGGTCGGCCGCGACCCTCACGAAGAAGTCGGCGGCAACGTCCACCCGCATCCGGTTGCGGGTGATCAGCGCGTCATTGTCGCGCCGCACGACCGGGATGCGCATGACGCTCATGTTCACCGGCGTGATCTCGTGCAGCACCGGGATCACGAAGGCGCCACCGTTGACGACCACCTTCTCGCCCAGGAACCCGGTGCGCACGAAGGCGATCTCTTTCGTGGATCGACGGTAGAGCCACCTAAGAATATAGACGGCAATCGCGATCACGATCGCGATGCCGATGAGCCAGAGAATGATCGTGCCCACCAACTGACCGGTCATGTCCGTTTCCCTCCCTGCGCGTCCATCGCCCTAGAACGTCACGTTCTTGAAGGCGCGTGTCTGTTCCGTCAGTGCCCGCTCCGTCGGCAACCGTTCCATCGACGAGGCGCCGTAGAAGCCGTGGCAGTTCCTGGTGTTCTGCAGGACAAAGGCCGCATCCGCGGGTTCCGACACCGGGCCGCCATGAACCAGGATGATCGCATCGCGATTCACGGCCAGCGCCGCCTCGGCCCATTCATCGACGATGGCCGGACAGTCCTTGAGCTTGAGCGCGGTGTCGGCGCCGATGCTGCCGCCGGTCGTCAGGCCAAGGTGGCAGACGATGATGTCGGCGCCGGCCTTCGCCATGGCCCGCGCGTCCTCTGGGGAAAACACATAAGGTGTGGTCAGCATGTCCTTGCGATGCGCCTTCGCGATCAGGTCGATCTCGAGCGCATAGGACATGCCGGTTTCCTCCAGATTGGCCCGGAAGGTGCCGTCGATCAGCCCCACGGTCGGAAAGTTCTGCACGCCCGAAAAGCCCATCGCGGACAAGTCGTCGAGAAACCGGTCGAAGAGGCAGAACGGGTCGGTGCCGTTGACGCCCGCAAGGACAGGCGTGTTGCGGACGACCGGCAGCACCTCGCGCGCCATTTCCACGACCACGTCATTGGCGTTGCCATAGGCCATCAGCCCGGCCAGCGATCCGCGGCCCGCCATCCGGTAGCGGCCCGAGTTGTAGATCACGATGAGGTCGATGCCACCGGCTTCCTCGCATTTGGCCGAAAGCCCGGTTCCGGCGCCGCCGCCGATGATCGGCTTTCGCGCCGCCTTCATCTCGTGAAAGCGGTTTATCAGGTCTTGTCGCTTGAATCGCACTACGCCGTTCTCCTTACTGGTCCCGCGACGGAGCTGAAGGCCTTCACCAGGGCCGTCGCAAAGGTTTCGTCATTGATGTGGGCAGCCACCCGGATGATCTGTCGGCGCGAGGTCTGGCGCACGCTGCGTTCCAGCGCGTCGAACAGCGCCTGATCGGCGGCGGGGTCGTGAAACGGCTTGCCGGGCGCGTCCAGCGCCGAAACGCCGTGTTCCGGGATCAGGAAGCGGACCGGGCCTTCCATCTGGTTCAGCCTTTCTCCGATCCACTCTCCGGCCTTGCGATTTTCGTCGGGCGTGGTCCGCATCAGCGTCACCGAGGGGTTGTGGATGACGAAGTTGCGGCCCGAGAATTGCGCGGGCACCGTGTCGCGCGCACCGAAGTTCACCATGTCGAGCGCGCCGACCGAGCCGACAAAGGGCAGGCCCGTCTCGATTGCCGCGCCGAAGCGATTGGCATCGGCGGCAAAGACCCCGCCCACGATCATGTCGGCCACTTCGGTCGTGGTGATATCGAGAAAGCCGGCCAGAAGCCCGGATTGACCAAGCGCCTCCATCGCGCGGCCGCCCGTGCCGGTGGCATGGAACACCAGACAGTCGTAGTCGGCCTCCAGCAGGCGCTGCACAGCTTGCACGCAGGGCGTGGTGACGCCGAACATCGTCATGCCGATGGCGGGGCGGGCTGACGCACGTTCGGCGGCCTGTTCGGCGCCGGAGGGAAGTTGCGCGATCATCCCCGCAAGGGCGTGGGCGGCATTGGCCAGCACGCGCCGGGTGATCGAGTTCAGCCCCTGAACATCTGCGACCGAATGGAACATGTTGACGTCGATCGCGCCGACATAGGGCCGCGTGTCGCCGGCGGCGACGGTCGAGACCATCACTTTCGGGATGCCGACCGGCAGCGCCTGCATGCCCTTGGTGGCAATCGACGTCCCGCCCGAGCCGCCCGCCGAGATCACCCCTCCGATGCCGCGCTGCTGCGCCAGCCAGCGGGCGAAGGCCTCGCCCATTGCGGTGACGGCGCCCCCCCGGTCACCGGTGAAGACGGCCGAGGTGCCGCCGGGGTGCATCGAGGCGACCTGCATCGGCGTCACATCGGCGCGGCTTGGCCGGTCGGTCGTCGACAGATCGACGCTGCGGACCTGAAGGCCAAGCGCCTTCAGCCGGTCGCGGATGAACCCAAGCTCGGCGCCCTTGGTGTCGAAGGTGCCCGCGACAATCGCCGTCTTGCCGATGCGCTCGGCATGGGACATGGCGAACACCCGTTTTTCGGGCGCAGCACCCGTCCGCGCCGCAACCGCCGCATCGCGCAGCGACGCGACCGGCACGTTCCAGCGGTTCGGAACCAGAGCCGCCATGCCACGCGCCGGATCGAGCGCCGACGCGGCGCCGGCCCGGTCCCCGCCGCGCTGCACCGCGTAGACCTCGGCGATCAGCGCGTCGGCGGCAGGCTCGCCCGGCGTCGTCGGCGGAAGCTCCGGCTCGGCATGGCGGCCCACGCCCAAGAGCCGCTGTTGCAGGTCGCGGTCGGCCGCCAGAGCGGCAGCCTCCATGATCCGGTTCACCCGCCCGTTCACCATGATCGCCACGCGATCCGAAACGGCGGTCGCCACCCCGATGTTCTGCTCGATCACCAGGATCGCCATCTCGCCTTCGCGGCCAAGCTCGATCAGCATCTGCGCGACCTGATCGACGATCACCGGCGCAAGCCCCTCGGTCGGCTCGTCCATGACCAGAAGACGCGGGTTGGACAGAAGCGCGCGGGAAATCGCAAGCATCTGCTGTTCGCCCCCCGAAAGCTGCGCGCCGCCGTTCATGCGGCGTTCGTGAAGCCGCGGGAAGGTCTGGTAGACGCGCTCGACCGACCAGGACCCTTCGCCGCGGCCGCCGACCAGACGCAGGTGCTCGTCGACCGTCAGGCTGGGCCAGACCCGGCGGCCCTGCGGGACATAGGCCACGCCCTGCCGCTGGATCAGGTGGGGTTCAAGGCGCGTCACCTCGCGGCCAAAGACGCGAATGCTGCCCGAACTGGCGCGCTTCAGGCCGGTGAGGGCGTTGCAGAGCGTCGTCTTGCCCATGCCATTGCGGCCGACGACCGAGAGCACGCCCTGATCGAGCGTCAGCGACACGCCCTGCACGACATGCGCCTCGCCGTAATGCACCTGCAAATCGTCGATCACCAGCGCCGCGCGGCCGGCCCCGGTATGGGATGTGGGGCGCTCAGCCATGATGCCCCCCGAGATAGATGTCCTGCACCTGCGGATCGTTCTCGATCTCTTCCGGCGTGCCCTCCTTGAACAGGCGGCCATTGTGCATCATCGACACCCGGTCGCTGACCCGCAGCGCCACGTCGAGATCGTGCTCGATGATGATGTATCCGATGTGGCGCGGCAGCGCGTTGAGGATTGCGACCAGATCGCGCCGCTCGGCCGGCGAAAGCCCTGCCGCCGGTTCGTCGAACAGGATGAAGCGCGGCGCCCCGGCCAGGGCCAGCGCGATTTCAAGCTGGCGCTGCTGGCCATGCGACAGGCTGCCCACGCGCGCATGGCGTTCGCCCTCAAGATGCACGGCGTGAAGGATCGTTTCGGCCTGGGCGCGGCTGTTGTCGCCGGGACGGGGCCGCAGCAGCGAGAAGCGCCGGCGCGACACACCGCGACAGGCGAGATAGATCGAGTCGATCACGCTGAGCCCGCCGAAAAGCTGCGAAATCTGGTAGGTCCGCCGCATACCGCGGCGGATCCGCTCATGCGTGGCAAGCCCGGTCACGTCCTCGCCAAAGAACCGGATGCGGCCGGCCGTCGGCATCACGTCGCCAGTGATCGCGTTGAATAGCGTGGTCTTTCCCGCCCCGTTCGATCCCAGAACGGCACGCCGTTCGCCGGCCGCGATCCGCATGGTGATGTCTGTCAGGGCGACCAGCGCACCGAAATGCCGGGCAAGCCCGTCCAGCTCCAGCGCGTAGGCGCCGGTGCCTTGCAGACGGGATGCTGCCAAGTTCTCGGTCATGCCGGTCACCCCTTCCTTCCGTCCCGGGCCGTTACGGGCAGCTCGGGTTGTCGCGGCTGACCGCGCCAAGCGCCAGGAACTCGTCCTCGGCGATCCCGAGGGTCTGGTTGACCTGCGGCACCACCTTGATGAGCTTGTTGACAAGGTTGCCGTCCGTGCCTTCCGTCACCTCGGTCAGGAACATGTCGGCGACGGCGTTACGGTTCTTGTCGAGCGAGACCTTGCCGGTCGGGGTGTCGAAGCTTAGCCCCCCCAGGGTGTCGCGCAGCTTGGCCGGGTCGGACAGGTCGCCGCCAAGCTGGTCGATCGCCAGAAGCGCCGCCTTCATGTTGATGTAGTAGCCGTGCGCGAAAAGCGACGGCGACGGGAAGGCACCGGCCTGCTGCTTGTAGGCATCGACGAAGGCCATCCATTCCGCGCTGTCGTTGGTGTCGGCGATCGGGCCGGCCGACGGCGTTCCCACCAGCACGTCGCGCAGCTTGCCCTTCGAGGTCAGCACCGTCTGGTCCACGGTGATCGAGCCGCCAACCAGCGGCGCCTGCCCGCCCGCATCCTGATACTGGGTCAGGAAGTTGACCGCATCGGCCCCGCCAAGGGCGACGTAGATGGCATCGACGTCATCGGGAATTGCGGCGATGACCGAGGAGAAGTCCTTGTTGCCGATCGGCACCCAGGATTTCGACGGCACCTTGCCACCGGCCTTGCAGTATTCGGCCATGAAGCCGAAGACCTGGGTATAGGGGAAGGAATAGTCCTCGGCAACGACCGCGACGGTCTGATAACCCTTCTCGGTGAAGGCATAGGTGCCAAGCCCGGCCATCCACTGCGCGCCATCGGTCGAGAACCGGAAGAAGTTCGGGGCCGGATCGCGCAAGGTGGTGTCCTGCGCCGCCGAGGTGCCGTTGATGAAAGTCACGTCGGGCTGCGACTTGGCGTATTCCTTGACGGCGATCCCTTCGTCCCCCGACAAAGGACCAACGAGGATCTTCACACCGTCCTGCTCGACCAGCTTGCGCGCCGCCCGCACGGCGCTGTCGGGCGAGGCGTCGGACGAGCCACGGACCACCTCGATTTTCTTGCCGCCGGCCATGCCGCCGAATTCCGCCAGCGCCGTCAGGGCGCCGCGCTCGCCGTCTTCGCCCAGCACCGTGAAGGCACCTTCGAATGTCGCAAGCACCCCGATCTTGATCGTGTCGTCCTGCGCCAGCGCGACAGATGGCAACGTCAGTGCAGTGGTCATCGCCAAGGCCAGGATATGTCGTCTGCTTAAGGTCATGTCATCCTCCCGTTGAATTGTTCTTTTGCCGCGCCTCAGGGCTCCGGCGTCCACGCTTCACGAGCCGCGCGCGGGCGGAACCGCTGCCACAGCCCGAGAATTCCATCTGGCGAAACAAAGACGATCACCAGAAACACAAAACCGATCAGTGTGTTGAAGCGCGCGGCCCCGACGATGTCGATGGCGAAGGTCTGCAACAGCACGACCAGCACCGCACCCAGAAACGGCCCGATCGGATGCCGGATCCCGCCGATCACCGCGATGATCAGAACGTTGATGGCCGTGCCGACGGAAATGGTCCCGGGCGAGATCCGCCCCTGGAACCACACCAGCAGCACCCCAGCTGCCCCGGCGATCACCCCGGCAAGGAACCAGGCGAACACCTTGTGCGCCGTGACATCGAAGCCCAGGGCGTGCATCCGGCGCGGGTTGTCCCGGATCGCCTGCAGCGTCAGCCCGAAGGTCGAACGCTGGCCATAGAGAACCGCCGCATAGGCCAAGGATGCCGTTCCGAGGCAAAGGTAATAGAACGGCATCGGGCCGCGCCAGTTCACGCCAAGGACCTGCGGGGCGGGGATGCCGTTGTATCCGGGAAAGCCGTTGAAGAAGCTGTAGTTCTGCTGGGCGAAGTAGAAACTGGCGGTGGCGATGGCCAGCGTGATCATGATGGTGTAGATGCCGCTGGTGCGCACCGATATCCAGCCCACGAGCGATGAGGCAAGGGCCGCGCAGAGGATGGCGAAGGGCACCAGAACCCACCAGGGCCAGCCAAAGCCGTGCACGCCCGAGTTGTTCACCCCGAAGATCGCCACGACATAGCCGGCAACCCCGGCGATGGTGATCTGGGCCAGGCTGACCATCCCGCCGTAGCCGGCAAGCAGCATCAGCGACAAGGCGATCAGCCCCTGGATCAGGGAATAACCGCCGATCTGGGTCAGGAAGAAATCCGACGCGACCAACGGATAGAGAACCAGCAGGACCGCCAGCGCGACATGCGCGGCTGCAGTGCCGGGCGCCTGTCCCGCTGCGACCGCCCCGACGATGTCGGCATCAGCGCTCATCGGGCCTTCC